>JFJP01028441.1_pt1 | contig 10061 bp, 6 predicted proteins | sample 431651 | NCBI WGS metagenome assembly JFJP01 (sample SAMN02602958, study PRJNA72255) | Microbial mat metagenome, whole genome shotgun sequencing project. | biome: fresh water; feature: sink hole; material: water; isolation source: purple microbial (photo- and chemosynthetic) mats found in...
ATAAAGTCATTCTGTATAGAAGTAATCAAATTATTATTAATTTGATAGAAATAGTAATAATTTCTTTGTAAAATATTTGAATAACTCGTTTGGGTCTTTATTTCTTCAGGACTCGAATTATCATAGACTTTCAAAACAGTCAAAAAAGACGTCATCATATCAAAATAGGTCCTATTCGAAATTTGTTTTGTGATATGATCTACAAAAGTCCTTTTCAAAGTCTTTAAAAGCGTCTGATAAGCAAATTCATTTGGTTTGTTCATCTCCTTGTTCATCACATTAGCTGTATTACTAATGCTTTCATTAATAATATAATTATATTCATTCAATTGAATGGCGCTTGCTGTCATATTAATGATGCCTTTAGACCAAATTTCATATTTCATCACAACCATCACTCCAAAATTGAAATCCACACTCGATCTACAAAAATTTATCATGCTTTCTTGTAAAGGAATATATTTATTAGTTAAATAGGAATTACTCAAATAGTACAGAATTACCATATATATCACAAGAAGAATAGTTTCGGAAATCATAATCAATGTGATATTCTTCACGGAAATCGGGTATCGCTTTTGTATTTTTTTAATCGTGCTGAAAATTTGAAAGGTTTTCTTCATACTAGTTACAGAAGAAGCCTTTTGTGAAATTTTCTCCAATAGATCAGGAAGATCTCTATTTTCAGTTGATTTGGGTTGAAAATCATTTGATTCTGTTTTTTCTTCATTTAACAAAATTTTCTCGATTTTCCTCTCATTTATTTTCATGCGAGCTTCATCAGAGTTTTCTGGCAAATTATTCATATTTGAATCTTTTCTAGGGGAATAAGAACTCGGGTTTTGAAGATCATTGATGAAATTCTCATTGATTTTACGCTCTTCTTCTTCTAAAAGATTTTCATTCATTTTCCGACCGAAATTTCGAAACAAAACTGAATTATCTGGAGGCAAATGAACGAAATTAGTAGGGTTTTCATTGACAGAGAAATCATCTTCTTTCATTTGAAGGTTTTCCACGGTGGCTTGCCTTTTGAGAAGGATATTTGTGGTTTCTTTTGCATATTTCTCATTGGTTTCTTTCAGATTCAGAGTCTTTTCAATAAGTTTATTTAGGGGCAAAAACGAATTTGTGTTGACTAGTTTCAATGTTAGCGTTTCTTTTTTTAAGGGAACGACCTTTAGAAGAATTATGGTGAAAATTGAGATGAAATCCGTCTGTTTTTTGCCATAATTATAGAAATTCACAACTAAATCGAAGTTAATTTTGAACTGCTTGAGTTCATTAATCGTCTGAAGGATAATTTGTTCAGAACTTAAAGCCAAGATATTGGTAAGTTGTGATTTCCCAAGAACTCCTATATTATTATAATTACTATTACTGTTCTTCGACTTTGAAGATTTCGCAGTTTTCATTGTATTTACAGTTACTCGAGAAACACTATTATTATAATCACTTTGATCTCCTTCTTTTTTTTGATTTCTCAATTTCTCAAGAATTTCTTTCAAATTATCTGGTAGACCAAAGGTTGCTGTTTCATTTCTCAATGTCTGATTCGTCTTCTCTTTCAAAAGGTTATTCTCAAAAAGAATTTCTCTCAACTTTGGGATCAACGCATAAATATTCAAAAGATTATAATCTAATAAATCTATCTCTGAATTATATTCTCCATTGAAAAACTGAAAGAAACCTTCATTCATGCCTTGAATGAAGCCTTCTGAATCAAAGATCAGACTTTGTTTTTGAGATGTTTCTTCTAATTTCATAATTCCTGCATTCATTACGAAATCTGATTCATATTGAAAACTTTGACTAAAAAAAACCTTTATTTTTAACACAAAGCCTTTCTTATTAATCGCTAAAGAACTTATTTGTTTTTTATTGCCTATTGTTTGTGATTGCTGCTGTTCAAAAGAATTCCTAACAAATTCTTCATGATGAGAAGCTAGACAATAGGGCATTAATTGTGTGATATATTTAATATTCTTTAAATCAATTAATTCATAATCGAAAATAGCAGCGAGTTTATGAGTCTTAGTAGACTCTAATAAAAGTCCTTTTGTGTTCAAAAAACTCACTTGACAAACTGCGATTTCTTTTTTGAAAAAGCTCAAAGGTGTAAGGCTTTCTTTTTCGAGAGTAAAGTAACGTTTCTTGAAATTATCTATTTCATCCTCGAATTTTATCGCTTCATTTATAGAATTTAAGAGAATAGCATAAAGAATTGATTTGCATTTCAAAATCACTATTCCATGAGAGTTTGAAGATTTTGATAAAAAATGTTCGAAACTCTTGATTTTCTCGATAAGTGAATAAACATATTTGATTAAATCTTCGTAGGATTTAAAGCCATCTTTGAATCTTTCCCAGAATTTCTGTTTTTCGATAATTAATTTCTTGATTTTGAATTCGAATTTTTGTTTTTCTTGATTGATTTTAAAAAAATCTGATATTGCCAATTCGTTTGATGACAAAAAATCAGTTTTCATTGTTCTTTCAAATTCTGTTTTCTTCAATTTCTCTTTGATGTTCTTTTTCAAGATCTTGTAGATAATTCTGAAATGAAAAGAATAGGTTTTAATATTGGAACTCTTTATTTTCTGGATTGCATAATAAGCTTTCAAGCAATTTTTATGCGAATTCAATAAAAATGTGATATATTTCAGCATAAATCTTTCGAAATATTCCACATTCTCTCTTTTTCTTAAAATTCCTTTAATTTTTATCGCGAAACTTTGTATTATAAATTTTATTAACCGAGCAGTTGTTTGTTCATTATCATGCAAGTTCTTCAAATGCTTCAGTTTCAACTTGCATTCAGGATTAATGCAATTTTTTGCATGATTTTTCATTAATCCAAAACATAAAAAACGATCTTTTCTCGAAAATTCTGAATCATAATGTAACATAAAAATTTCTTCAGAAATAAAAACCAAAGCAAAAAGTTTATCGAAATCATTGATTAAAATCTTATTATAATACAATAAATTCCTTGTTGAAGAAGCTACTTTTATCAAAAGAATCATCAAAACCAGACAGAGATAAAACATGCTTTCCTGTGCAATGAGCCCAGTGAATTCCCAAAAGAAAATTACAATTACGAATGAAGAAAATACGAATAGACAAGAAATGTATGTGTTATTTAGGTGATTGTCCCTCATGGGAAATTCAAGGAAAAAGTCTATGAATGAAAGGAAAATAATTGCAAAGAAAAATAACAAGTAAATTGCGTGATAATCCTTCAAAAAAGGGTAGCAAATGGGCAAAAGACATCTGATCAAATGAATGAATAAGAACAGTCCTTTATTGTTGAATTTGAAAGGGATTGTCTCTCTTTCTACATAGAATTCATAGCTTTTGAACAACATTATATTTAAAATTCCTTGAATTACACAGAAAATAGAACCTATTATCGAAAAAAATAAGATTATTTTCGATGTTTGCTGGCATTCAGCAACGTTTTCTGAATCGAGGAAATAGTTATACCAGTCACAATCAACAATATTGATAAATATCTCTAAAAGCACTATATTGAAGGCCCAATTGTAAAAGATCAGGTATTTTTGGGTGAATAGATCAAATCGAGAAAAAAACCAGATGTGATTTGAAAAAAAGAGCTTTTTTTTCTTTTGAAGATAAGTCTTTATTATAATATAAACAGGTATAAAATAACAGAGAATATGGGCTATGATCAAAACAACCAATGTCATCCATTTCTTTTTGAAATAATAAAGGAAATTACCGAAATTCATATAAAAAAGAATTCTTGAGCTAAAAATGAGCTTTAAATCGTTGAATTCCTGAAAATTTAGCTTAATTAAATAGCTGAACATTTGTCCAAAATAAAGCAAAATGGCAAAATGATAAGCAAATCTAGATATGAAAGAAGGTGGTCTTTTGGTTTCGAGGATCTGCAACAAAGAAATGAAGAAATCGAATTGGTTGAGTTTTTTGTCTGTTTTTCTCATTTTTTTATTAGGAATTTAAATTAATTTTTAATTTACAAAATCAAATAGTCATTATTTCAAACTTTTAAAAAAAATTTCAATAAAAAAAAAAGATTTCTTTATAAGTAAACTAAGCACTTTCCTTCTGCAAAAAAGAGGCATAATAACTCCCTTTAAGATCATTAAAAGGATATAGAAGAGGCTTGCTTGTATAATAATTTTTTTCGAGGACCATTTGCTTAAAAATTTCATCTCCAAACAAAACCTCTTCAAAACTGAATTTTATATCGAAATTAGGTAAATCCCAAGCTCTCTTCCTTTGATTTTTATGAGCTTTTTCAATGATTTCATCTCTTTCACTGGCTTTTTTTTCTAAAAACCTCGTCAAAGACTCAAAACCTCGCATCTTAGCTTTTTCTATGCAATTCAAGTCATATTTATCTTTTAATCTCATATCGGCACCATATGAAATCAAAAGCCCTATCGCTGAATAATTCACATTCTTCACTGCTAACATCAAAGCTGTATTGCCTTTCTCATCAAAATTATCAATAGTGGCTCCTCTTAATATTAAATATTTTAAAATAGCAGTGCGATTAAACCATGATGCTAGGGTCAGAGCAGTGGTCCCATATTTCTCTTCTAAAGAACAGTCTATCTCTAAAATACCTTTATCTAAGACTGCTTTGACTTCATTGATATCGTTATCAATAATTGCATGAAGCATTCGGTATTTGGAAGTATGGGGATATATGGATTCAGGACGAATATGCCAGGCGGTAGAAACTCTCGGGTTAAAGGGGGAAGTGCCAAAAATGGGGATGTAGGGAAGACCAAAGGTGAATTTCTCAAAGATGGGCCAAGGGAGCACATCATTGATAGAATTGGGAAGAATGTTGTTAACGCCTTCCATTAAGGAGAGGTGGCGAAAATATGGGGTGGAGTTTTATTGAGAGAGAAAAAAAATATTCTGTATATTTAATCTTTTGGTTTTTTTGCTCAAACTTTTTTTGGTTTTATAAAAAAAAAAATTATTTTTTTTTTTTGCTCCAAAAACACAAATAAAAATAAAAAAAATATTTAATTTTTAAAAATTATTAGCTTTTTTAATAAATACGAATCCAAAAAAAAAAACGTTTATATCTTATTTAACCTTTATGATAAAAAAGCCTTATAAATTTTTAAAAATTCTAATTTTTTTTTAATAATTTTCTGCTAAGGCCCTATTATTTCCTTCAACCATCATTTTATCTAAAGTTTCGCTTTTAAATCCCTTTTTTTTGACAAAATCTTTTTTTTCCTTAATAGGTAAATAGAAAGAATTTTGTGAGTTTTGTATCTCATTAGCCACATATTTCAACGGCAACAACTTGACATTCATCATATATTTCTGACATTTCTTCTTATTTTTTAGGATTTCTTTTTCATTTTGCTCAACTTTCTCAATTTGCTCAAATCTGCTGATTTCAAATTTCTTTTGTTTTTTCTGTGGTGTGAACATCGAATCATCAATTTGAACATTGTTAAAGCTTTTTGTGGGTTCGTTCATCTTGTTTTGCATTTCTTTCAATTTAATTTTGATTTTATTCGGGATTTCAAAATGAATGAAATCCTCGAACCTTTTCTTTCCTTTAACATCTTGAAAATAATTGAAATTATCCTTGATTTCCTCGAATTTTTTATATGCCTTCAATTTCAGCAATTCTTGAGGTTTAAACAAATCCTTTGCTATTTCAACCAAATTGGTTTTGCTAGAAATGTGTGTTTTATTCATATTTTCTGAAGAATAATCCTTTATTTTTTTCATTGTGAAAGAAAGTTCATCATTCACAGTTTTATTCAAAGATTTTTTTCCAAATTTAAGATCTTCTTTTAAATTTTCTTTCAAAGAACTTTGTTTAATTAAAATTTTGTTTTGGAACACTGAGGCAGTTTTTTGAGTTAGTGAATTTTGTTCAATGGATTCTGTCATAATATTATTATGAGTAATAGAAGTTTTAAAGATTGAATTTGATTCTAAATAGTTTTTATTTTCAATAAAAGATAATTTCGAATGATTTATATCAACGAATGGAGATGCTGTCAATAAATGACTCATATTTGAGATTTTTGGTGGATGAGTTCCTAAAATTGACGAAAACTTCCCTAAATAATGTGATTTTTGTAACAAATTAATATTTTTAGAATTCTCTGTTTTCAATAAGGTTCTTTTTTTGATAGCTTTGTTGCTTTTATCAGAGATTTTGCTGAGTTTTTTACTTTGAGATAATTGTATTGAAGAAGATGCTGTGAAAGTTTTCTTTTGTTTATTTAAGGAATCATTAAGAGAATTGTTCATCGAAAAAGAGGTTTCTAATGTAAAAGGCTCATTTCTGTTTGAAATGTTTAGGTTTTTTGTGCTTTTCTGAAGAAGTTTGACTTCATTCAAACGGATTTCTTTCCAGCGGATTTTGATTTTGTTGTGTTCTAAGAGATATTCTCGAGTATTGTCATCAGAAAATAAACGACGATGGAACTCTCGTTTGGAGATCATCACAAGTTCACCTGTTTGCGAATGACAAGAAACTGATGAAGCTAACAAAATTTCATTTATAAGAAAATTATTTTCATTAAAAATCCTGAGAAAAATATAAATGAGAAACAAAATATTCAAATGGAAAAACTTCAAATAGATAAAAAATTAAATTTCACATTTAATAAAGAGAAAAATTTTTGTTTGATAATTAAAAAAAATGTAAAATTTATAAAATAACTTCCAAGTTGTTGATTTTTGGTTTTTTTACAAAATGATTCTTTGAATTTTTTTTAGAATTCTCATTCTCTCCCTCCTCTAAAGGAATCTTGCACTTTATTTGAAATTCCCCGGATTTAACTATATAAAAAAACTCAGCAGAGTCATTCCGTTGATAAACTTTTTGTCCTCTAACAAATGTTTTTTTCTCCGTATGATAAACCAAATATTTAATTGCAATCGCAGCCCAACTATTGAATAAATTCATTGATTTATAGAAATTTACTTCATCATAGAATTTCTTCATTTCTTTTTCCTCTAAAAAATAAATTATTTCATTGTTAAAAAGAAAGAAATTCACTTAAAATTTTATCATAATATTGTTTTTCAAGCACTGCGAAATGAGTTTCTTCAAGGGTTATTATCGTTGCAGCTCTTGGTTTGTTTTCTAAAAGAGCCAATTCTCCAAATGATTCCCCAATCTTCGAGATTTTAACCTCAACTAATTGAACTTCTTTCTTCTCAGAGATTCTCCCACCTGGAGAAGTTTCTTGAATTGTATTCAATAAATTTGCTAATATCTGTACTGAACCCTTTAAAATAATATAAAATTTAGTTCCATAGGACCCTAAAATCAAAGTTTTTTAGTTAAAAATTAATAAGCAAAAAAAAAAATTTACCTATATCAAATAAGGTTTCCCCTGTAAATAATTTCTCATAAGTCATATATTTGCAGCACTGTTCGTGTGTACTGGAGCCAATTGATTCAAAAAACCTGACATGACTAGTGCATTTCGCCAGTAATTTTATGTTACAAGATGTTCTTGAAGCCTGTGGCTTGCTCAAAATTCCAGTGGCAACCTTTTTGAAACAATTTTCTGATAAAATTTATTGTAAAAAGAAATAAACCTCTAATAATTCATCTCCAGATAAATGTGAAATATCGATTTCTTTTTTATAATTATTGCATTTTGAATCAGGAGGCCTCAAAGCACTTGATTTTAATTGATTTTGTAAATCTAAAGTGCTTATATAAAGTGAGTTCTTGGCACTTGTCAAAGAATTCATGACTGATTTGTCGAAAATATTGTGATGTCTTCGAGAACCAGGGTCAACATTTTTCAAAGAAAATAGGATAGAATCGACAGGAGTAGGGGATTTAGAGAAGATGGAGTTATTACCAAAGAATTTGAGGGGATCATTTTCTAAAGGTGGTTTGTTTGACTGATTCATTTTATAGATTCTTTAAATAATTGTTGGATTTTTATTTTGATAAAAATTAATTGGAATCAGAATGAACAATTTAGAGGTAAGATTTGGTAAATTGGTGAAAAACTGAAATTTTCACATTGTGTTTTAATAACTAAGATGGCTTCGAAAATGAAAAACATTTTTTTTTAACATAATAATAAAAATGATGAATTTTCTCATAAATTTAAATGTCTTAAATGGGGGATATATAATGTTGTTTTCACGAATAGTTCTTAATTGGCAATGATTAATTCTTAAATTAAAGTCAGATTCAATTGACTTTGCATCCGAGTTTGGTCTCTCCAGCAGCGCAGCATCCGTTGATCTTTCTATCATACTTGCAGATGCGCTTTTTAACAACCTTGAAAATCTCCTTCTTCTCTTCTTTGTTATCAGGGATACTTCTCTCACCTCGCCATTTTTCATGGTTGTTAATCTTATTATCATTATCAATACTCTCAATATTTTTACTCTTTGGCATATCATCAGCATTTTGTAGGTCAGAACTATGTTCTGGAATTGGGGGGAAAGACAGCGATATCCCTGATAAGGAGCCCTCCCTATGTATCTGACCGTCAGCCTTCTTCGGTGCTTGCGCAAAAACACAACAAGATGATTGTTGTTGCCCATATGGATGTTTCTTGTTGGCTTGATGTTTAAAACAACAACTTGACTTTTCGTAAGGCAGCTCAAAACGATGGTGCTGTTCTGAAGAAATAGTGGAAATGGAATTCTTTTGCATATTAGTGGCAGTAAGATGGGTGTTGATTCTTTCTTCTTCTTCTTCAATAATTTTTCCTTCTTCGGGTTTTGGTTGGTTTCCAAGATCAAAATAATAATCATTCATATGATTCTGATGAGTTAAATTGGCCATTTGACACATGAAGGCATCATCTTTTCTATCGGGCATTGATGTTGTTACGTTGGTGTATTTGATAATTGCATCATTCACAAAGAATTGGAACTCTTGGACAAGTCTGGGATAACCGTGATTCTTCGTATAAATCGGCGTGATTTTAGTCTGAAGTCTAAAATTATTGGGTAAAGTCAAGCTATTATTGTTATTATTGAGAATATTCTCTTGATTGTCATTTTTAACGATTTCGCAATTGGAAATGACATGCACACATTGGTTGATTTGGGGATAAGGGAAAAAGTTCGTCACAGTTTTGCTTGAGTTTCTATAGAGCTTGTGTTTGTTGATGAGGGATTGTTTGGCAATTTTTAATTGGGAGGTCATTGTGTAGGGGGTCGCGGGTTCTTTAAAGGGTTAAAATGTTGGTATTGGGTTGGGTTTGTTAAAAAAGGTTTGGATTGGGGTTGGGGTTGGGTTGGATTGTGGTTTGGATGAGTTTAATTTTTTTGTTTGAAATTATAATAGTTTACAAAGGTTTTCTTTCGTTTATTAATTTTCTGATGTTTTCTAAAATTCTTTTATTGAACATAATGGAGATTTTATTCTTTGATAATGATGAAGAACTGGTTAATTTTTAAATATTTAAGATGGATTTTTTGAGATGGGATAAAAATTAGTTTATGATGAAGTTTCAGAAGGTAATAATCACAATTCCTTCTTTATATTTTTTAATTTTATCAACAAAAACAATAAACACATTTATAACATTAATAATTTTCGCTTTTCATCTCCATTTTTTGCATTTTTAGTTCTGAAATTAATTTCACAAAGTTCTATCAACTTTCTATTTAAGTCTCTGATTTTCAAATAGAATTCTTATGCAATTAACCACTTTTTCTCCTTTGTGGTTTTCTCAATCATTCAGTAAAAAACGAAAAATGTTAACATTTTACGTTTTTGTTATTTTTTATTTTCTAAAACAAAAGAAATCTAGGAAAAAAGAGTGTACTTCTTAGGGCTTTTGAAGAAAGTCGGAAAATCTTCAGCTTTCTTACCGTTATTCCAAAAAAAATTATAATAATCGATAATTCTGTATTATCCCGATTAATTTTCAGAACACAAATATTTTTAAAAAATAATATTAAAAAAAAATTTAAAAAGACTATTTTAATTATTATAAATAAAAAAATCTAAAAAAATTTAAATAATAGTTTTTGAATGTGAATAATATTTTTTTTTAATATATGAATAAAAATGAAGAAAAAATAAATAATTT
>JFJP01031107.1_pt1 | contig 10061 bp, 11 predicted proteins | sample 431651 | NCBI WGS metagenome assembly JFJP01 (sample SAMN02602958, study PRJNA72255) | Microbial mat metagenome, whole genome shotgun sequencing project. | biome: fresh water; feature: sink hole; material: water; isolation source: purple microbial (photo- and chemosynthetic) mats found in...
GACGCTGGAGCGTCTGGACTTGCTCCCACGCCGGAGCGTGGGAGCCAGGATAAAGAGCTTCGTTCTCGTTCCCACGCTCCAGCGTGGGAATGCCGTCGTGCCGTTCCAGCGGCCCGAATCGTCTCAAATGATCGCGACGCTGGAGCGTGGGAGCCAGTCAGCATCCCCTCTATTGCACCAGCACTTTCTTACCGGCCCCGATCCACTTCAAGCACTGGTCGCGGAATTCCTCCAGCGCCTGTTCCAACTGGGCCTCGGTCTCCAGACCCCCGGTGAAAAATTCCGCCGCCACCACCCGCACCAGCCGATTGCCCTCAATCAGTCGCAACAGCTCCTCAATCGCCTGATTCAAACGCCTCTGGCAGGCATCCAGATCGGCCCGCAGCAGTGGAATAGTCTTCGGCTGAACGGCCTCAGCAGTGGCGCACCGGACCAATGGCGCGGCCAGCCGTTGCTGCGCATCCTCGGTGAGCGACGCCCACTCCGGCAGCGTCTGCAACTGGGTCAGCGCCGCCGTATAGGCATTCACACAGGCGGCCACCGCCTCCGCATGGCGCTGCTGATATGCTTGCTCGACCGCGCGGGTGTGCTGGTCAATGGCGGGCAACTCGCGGAAAAAGGTCTCCCGCGCCAGCAATTCGCGTAACTGTCCGGAATGATCCCGCACCGCCTCATCAAGATCCGGTTCCTGCTCCAGAAACGGCCAGTCCGTGTCCAGCACCCGGCGGGCGCGATCCAGATCGTAGAGCCGCGGCTCACTCAGCGCCTGCGTCAGATCAACGCTGCGCTGGAGGGCGTCCTTGAGTTCCTGATGGGCGCTGTTGAAGGTCAGGATGGCGTTTTCTTCGGCACCGGTGCGGATCACCCGGATTTGATCCAGCGCCTCGCGCAATGCCTCGGCCCCCGGCAACCGGTGCTGGGTCAACAGGCTATGCAGGTCCTGTAGCTCATCCTCGCGGGGCTGCAACGCCGTCCGGATCGCCGTCGCCACCTCGGTCTGGGTGAGATTGGCGATCTCCCGCCCAAACACCTTGCGGAACGCCTCGGCGGCGTCGATCAAATGGGTGAATTCCAGGCTGACCTTGCAGCGGAAGGCCGCCTGGCGGAACAGATTGTTATTGCCAAAGGTATTGCGGGCCTCCAGCGACACCGCCGCATCAATCACCCGGCCCTTGCTGGTGGCGTCGATCTGCCCGGCCCGCAGCAGGGCGATGACCAGCAGGCGCACCAGATCAAACTCCCAACCGAACGGTTCCCTGGCGAACTGCTCGCTCAGCCAAAGGCCGCTGGCGACTTCGCCGTAACTGGTGCGGTTGGCGATCCGGGCCAGCACTTCGGCCAAGGGATTCTGTTCGACATTGAAAACCACTTGCTGACCCTGATCGCGCACCAGATGCAGTTCGGTAAACACCGCGCTCAGGCCGCGCAGATTGTCGCTGGTCATCAAAGCGTCCAGGTCCCGATTGGCGACCCGGGCGGCGGCTTCGTCAAAGCGATGGAACACGACGGGCAAGGCTTGGGCCAGAACCTTGTTGACGACCCCGGTGATGTCCTGATCGGTTTCGTCCGGGCTGCGATCATTGCCCCGGAAGAACAGCGCGCCTTTGAGCAACGCCCGTTTCAAACCGCGCTGCACATCATTCTGGTAACTCTCCTGACGGCTTTTTTCATCACCGATCAGCGCCGTTTCCTCCCGGGTCTTGGCCAGGCGCTCCTTGCGGGCAATCAGCTCCTGCGAACGGAACAGCTCGGTGGTGGCCTGATCCACGGTCTGATCCAGCGCCGCAACCCAAAACAGCGCCTGGGTTTCGGTCTGGCTGCGCTGGCGGGCCTCCTCGACCCGTTGTGCGTACTCAGCGCCCGGTTCGGTCAAGAGCAGATGCACCGGCAAATCTTCGTTAATCACCGCCCGGCCGTTGACCGTCAGGCCGGCCTTGAACAGCTTGATGCCCCGCAGACTGTGCGATGGCTGTTTTTTCCACAGTTGCTGGATGGCTTCAAGATGCAGGCGATTCACGTCCGCCGGCTTCGGTTGCAGACTGTTGCGCTGCCGCTCCCAGTCATCTTCCGCCGGGGTGGGAATTCGATAGCCCTGCTGGCTGTGGCGGATCAGGCTGGCGGCGGCCAATTCCGCCAGCGCCGCCTTGACTTCGGGCAGGCGGGAATCGGCATCGGCGGCGGGATGCAGCGTTGCGGCCAGATTCTCCGCCGTGCTGTGCAGATTGGGAATCAGTTGCAGCAGGCAAATCGCCTTGGCCACCGCGGACGCCAGCGGATGCGCGATCTTTTGCGCGATCTCCTGGATTTTGCCGCGCACTTCGCTGGACACGTTGTTGGCGACCAGATCGTAAATCTGATCCAGCCGGGCCAAGGCCCCGACCGGCTGGTGTTGCAGATTGCTTTCGGGATGAACCAGCAGTTGCTGCGCCAGTTTGATGATGGTGCGGTTCGCGCCGCCGACATGCCGGCCAGCCCCGCCCTGGGTGCGCAACCCGGACACGATCTGGATGATCAGGTCAATGTGGTAGGGCAGCAGCGGGTATAAATCGCGGAAGGCGTCGGCGGTCAATTCCGGCAGGCGGAAGTCGGCGCTGAGCCGCGTGTGATCGCTTAATCGTCCCCGATGCGTGGTGAACAGTTCCCGCAGCACCGGTTCGGCGGCGGCGTTCTTGGCCAAGACCCGCTGACTGGTCACGGTGGAGATGTCGGACGGCTCCAGGTGAATCTGCAAGGGAAAGCGATCCATCAGCCGGGCCAGCTCCACCCGGCGATCATCCACGCCGCCGACCAGTTCGGTGAGCTTTTCCTGCGAAGTGACCACCAGCCACAGCTTGCCGCGACCCACCCGGCCCAGGCTCTGCACCACCGCCTGGAGATCGAGCATTTTCTGCACATCGCGGGCGACGTATTGGCCGACCTCATCGACGACGAACACCAGCGTCTGGCCGGGCCGCCGCCGGGCCATCAGGGTCATCGCGCGTTCGGCCAGGAGTCCCGCAGTCAGGTCCGCGCGTTTCATCGCCGATTGCCGCCAACTGTCCACCGTGGCGTAGGTGGCCGGCTCCAGTTCATGCATCACCCGGCTGGCCTGCTGCACCGCCTGGGAAATCTTGCCCTTGCCCTCATCCCAGCTCTTGCCGAAAGCGGTCTGATACTGCGTCTGGAAGGCGTCCAGCCGCCCTTCGTCTTCCAGCGTGATTTCCAGTTCCGACAGGTCCAGATCGCGGGCATAGCCGAGGCGTTGCAGGAGCAGCCGATACATGATCTCGGTGAGGCTCTGATTGCTGGAGCGGACGCTCTGGTCGGTCGAGACATCGAAGATCACCGCCTCGGTGGGGATTTGTTCGTTGATGGCGCGCAGCAGAACCTGAATTTTGGGATCGGCGGCGCGCTGGATCAGCAGATCGGCAGCGGGTTGGCCGAAAATAAGGCGATTGAGCAGCGCCAGCCCCAGGTATTTGGCAAAGCTCGATTTGCCGGACCCGAAAAATCCTGAAACCCAGATCCCGATCCCCTCATGCGGCTTATTCGGGGTTTCCTGGTAACGCTCTAGAATCTCCTGCAAGCGTTTTTTAATGGCGGGCGTGACCACATCTGATCAACCTTAATGACTTCCTCGATATTGCGATTGATGTCGTTAGCGAACAGGTCTTTGATGAGGGTGATCATGCCAGGTCTCTCTGAAACAACTTTTTCTCGTTCCCACGCTCCAGCGTGGGAATGCGGTCGAGCCGCTCCAGCAGCCCGAATTGTCTCAAATGATCGCGACGCTGGAGCGTCTGCAGTTGCTCCCACGCTGGAGCATGGGAGCCAGTAAAAAACGCTATTCCCAGTAAAAAAACGCCACTCCTTAAAAAATCCTGGCCCGGTAGTTGTAGTCGGCGTCCAGCTTCCCCATGAAGCGCAGACCCACGCCATCGCGGGCGCCGGGGTAAAACAGCACAGTCGGGAGCTGAACCTGGCCTTTCATCTGCTCCAGCAGGGGTGCGGTGCGATAGAAGGGAAACAGGGCGCCCGCGCGGAAGATAAAGATCAGATCGCGTTGGGGGTCGGGGTCAGCGGGGAAGCGGGCGGCGACCAGGCGATGGAGCGGCTGGGATTCGCTGAGGATTTGAAAGACCGTGTCAATGACGGTATCCAGCCCCACGGCCTGCTCATCCTGGGTCAACACCTCGGCGGTCATGTCCTCGGCGTCCAGCGCAGCGGTCAAGCATTCAGCCAGCGAAATGGTGGTGATGCGCTTGCCGGTCCGTTCGAGGCGGGTGCGCAGCAGCGCCAGTTCCTGGCGGAGAGGAAACTCCTGATCCGGCGGGTATTGGAACAGGGCGTAGGGCATATCGTGATAGGCGCTGAGTTGCGGCCGGGGATCGATCTGCATCAACACCGGTTCGAGCGTCTGAGTCAGGCGGGTTTTCCAGTCATCGGTCATCACAGTAACTCGCGCGCATAATCCGCCGCCGTGGCATACGGCAAGGTCAATTGCGCCAGACTCCCCGCAGCGTCGTAATGCAGTTGGCGGTATTGATGCAGGCGCAGCAGTTCGCGCTCCACCTCGGTCGCGTCCAGCCGATACAACTGCCAGTCCGGCGACTCGATCAATCGGCGGGCGTTCGGCGTCGTTTCGGCCAGCGCATGGAGCAGGTAGACCAAGGCGGTATCAGGCAGGCGGTACGGAAGAAAGGTTTTCGTGGTGGTCCGGCTCAGGACGCCGTAATCCGCTGCCGTGCGCAGCAGGTCCCGGGCGGCCCGAATCACCCCATACTCGGATAAGGCCGAGTCCTGGCCCTTGATCACGGCCACTTGCTGCTGCACCCACGGCGCTACCTCTTGCGAGTCCAGCCGATCCACCCCTCGCTGGTACTCGGTCAATAGCCACTCGGTCATGAACGGGTAATAGAGCGCATCCACCCGTGCGGCGTGCCAATGCAGGCACGCTTGCCAAACGCTGTCGCTCGCCCCGGACTGGGCCAGCGCCGCCAGACTGCGCAATTCCGGGTCTGGCATTTCCCCCAAGCGGGTGCGTAGCGTTGCGACGACTTCATGGAGCCAGTTCACCGACCGTGCGCCGGTCGGGTTATCCGCCAGCGCCGCCTGGACATTGACCGCAACGGACTGATCGTCCCGCCAGCGCTGGAACACAAGGCGGGTTTCCGGGATCAAGGTCCCCTTGCGCAGCAACCGGCTGGAGAACTTCATGGCAACGCCTCGTCCGGGCGGGCGTAGGGAATGCTTGGATGGCCCGGCTCCCCGCGCGTGAAACCCGCCGCCAGCAAGGTCAGCGTCTCATCCTCCACGCGATGGATTCCCGGCAACGGCACGGCCCGGTTTTCCGCCGAGCGCCGCAGTTTCAGCACGGCCTCGGACTGCGCCGGGGTCAGCAGATCAAAGGCCGCCAGAGTCTCCAACAGATCGCCGCTGGCCGGACTCGCCGCCAACGCGGCAAACCATGGGCACCACCGCTCTCCTTCATCGAGCCAGCGCTGCCAGTGCGTCTCAAACTGATCTTCAATGGCGGCGGGCAAATTCCACAACGTCAGGCACTCGGGCGGATTGAACCAGTCATTACAGCGATGGCGCGCGACCGTGAACACAATGCGGGCCTGGGTGAAGGGATGAGTGGTGGGAAAGCCGCGCTTGAGAACGGCAGCGCCCCGTGGTCCCAGCAATCCCTGGGTATTCCACCAGCGAGCGCGATCCATTTCACCCTGACGAGCGACGGCCAGACGTAGCTTGAACAGGCGTTCAAAGTTGAGGGTATCGGTCATCAAACTGAACTTCCCACCCAAAAAAAAGCCCGCTATGACGCGGGCTTATCGACGATTTAGGACGTACTTGGGTATTAAAATGGTGGAGGCGGGGGGAATTGAACCCCCGTCCGCAAATCCTCTGCCCTTGGCACTACATGCTTAGCCTGATCTTTGTTTTAACCTTTCGCAACCCGATCGGCAGGGCGGCAAACGGCGGTTCCGGTGAGTTTTAGCCCCTCTCCCCCGGACAGGTTCGGTAGCGATCTTGTGTTAGTCGACCCCTGAACGCCCCGAAAGGCTGGTCAGAGGCTAGCAGCCCTCAGGCCGCCAGTGCGAAGCTGTCGTCGTTGGCGACTATAGTTTGCAGCATGATTAACGAGGCTAGCTGCATCCTCGGCATGCGCCTCAGGTTTTGTAATCCACGTCGAAATCCGGATCGCCCCCAAGGTGAAAAGGTAGGATAACGTGGATGGTGGAAAGTTCCAACCGCTGATTTGGCTCATTCCGCGCCGTGGCGATCCCGCATCACCCGTTGTTTGTCCCGCGCCCAGTCGCGATCCTTGTCGGTCGCCCGCTTGTCGTACTCCTTCTTGCCACGCGCCAGTCCGATGTCCAGCTTGACCCGGTTACGCTTCCAGTACAGCGCCAGCGGGATCAGCGCATAACCCTTGCGCTCGGCGGCGCCAATCAGGCGGCTGATTTCGGCTCTGTGCAGCAACAGCTTGCGGGTTCGGGTCGGGTCCGCCTCGACATGGGTCGACGCTGAAGTCAGCGGTGCCATGTGGCAACCGAACAGGAACGCTTCGCCGTCGCGCAGCAACACATAGCTTTCCTTGAGATGGGCGCGACCCGCCCGCAGGCTTTTAACCTCCCAGCCCTGCAAGGCCAAGCCTGCTTCATAATGTTCTTCAATAAAATAATCGTGATACGCCACTTTGTTGCGGGCGATCTGATTGTCGCTAGGAGTCGGTTTTCTGGCCATGACCAAACCTTTTAAGCGCATCGACGATCATCGCCGGATACGCGCTGCTTGAGGATAAACGCGGATTCAACCAAACTGGCGTCGCGCAAGTCCAATAACCCGTTAAAAAAACGCGAAAAGCGCCCTGATCCTGTATTCAGCGGCTGAGATGTACGCGCTGGTGAGCGACATCGAAGCCTACCCCGAGTTCCTGCCCTGGTGTCGCTCGACCCAGGTCCTCAGTCGCAGCGAGGATGAAGTGCGCGCGGTGATCGAAATGGTCAAGGGCCGGGTGCATAAATCGTTCAGCACCATCAATCGGATGCAGCACCACAAAATGATCGATATTCGCCTGCTGGAAGGCCCGTTCCGGCGTCTGGAAGGCTACTGGCGCTTTGATCCGCTGCGGGCCGACGCCTCCAAGGTCTCGCTGGACATGGAATTCGAGTTCGCCAGCCCGTTATTGCGCATGGCGGTTGAGCCGGTGTTCAAGCAAATCGCCAATTCGCTGGTGGACGCTTTCTGCAAACGGGCGGTTGATCTCTATGGCCGCCGCTAACCCCATGATCCGGGTTGAAGTCGCCTATGCCCAGCCCGACCGGCAGGTCATCCTCGCGGTGGAACTGCCGGAGGGCGCAACGCTGGAGCAGGCCATTCTCCAGTCGCGCCTGCTGGAGCAATTTCCCGACCTTGACCTGAAAACCGTCAAGGTTGGCGTGTTCGGCAAACTCGGCAAGTTATCGACGGTGCTGCGAGCCGGTGACCGGGTGGAACTTTACCGACCGCTGATCGCCGATCCCAAGGCGGTTCGCCAACAACGCGCCGCCGAAGGTAAGCGGATGCGTAAGGGCGGCGGCGACCTGGAGCCAGACCGCAGTTAGTTCGGGGCTTCGTCAACCCGATCCAGGGTATCGCCCTGGAAAAACAGGGTGACCCGGCGTTGCTCGCTGATGTTGCCACCCCGGCCATACTGATAGTAGTAGTCCCAGCGATTTTGATGAAACGGATCCTCGACCAGCGGCGTCCCCATGATCCGCAGGATCTGTTGCCGGGTCATGCCGGGGCGCAGTTGAGCGACCATCGCCGGGTCGATGTAATTACCCTGGCGAACCGGAACCGTGTAAAAACTGGGGATAAGCGATTCGCAGCCGGATGTCAGAACCAGCAGCAAGACGCCAGCGGCGCGTAGGAACGTGGGTAGCATGGATTTTTTTCAATCCTTGTTGTATTGGATTAGCGACTGCTGCACGGATGGTGCTGTAACATACTGTACCGTAAAACAGCAACCGACGGAAAAATCACAATCCGGGAGCATTCCACATGGGGTCAAAAGAACTCAAGCAGGCGGGTTTGAAAGTTACCCTGCCACGGATGAAGATCCTCAACATTCTACAACAGCGGCCCAGTGCGCATCTGACTGTTGAAGCGATTTTTCAGGCGCTCAGCGATTCGGGCGAGGAAATTGGTCTGGCAACCGTTTATCGGGTACTGACCCAGTTTGAGTCGTCCGGGTTGGTGAAACGCTATCACTTTGAAAGCGGTCAGTCGGTGTTTGAGCTGAATCAGGGCGCTCACCATGATCATATTCTCTGTCTGGATTGCGGGCGGATTGAAGAATTTTGCGATGAAGAAATTGAACGACGGCAACAAAGCATTGCCCAGCGGCTCGGTTTTGAGCTGACCGAACACAGCCTGATCCTCTATGGCCGGTGTAAACGTCCCGATTGTGCTGATCACCCGATAGAGGAAGAAGAATGCGACCCGCCAGCGCAGCGGGGGGAAACCTAACCTTCCGTCCGGGAGTTGGTCGGCCTTTATTCCTCAGGCGCCCACCGCAGCGCCTGGGCCAAGGCATCCAGTTCGGCCTGGCTGGACTCTATCCGCGCTACTGCTTCCATCGCCTGGTCGCGCGTCAGCCCGAGCGTGAACATGGCCAGGGCCGGCAACCGATGTCGGCGTTCCTCCTCCATCCCGATGTGCGGCAACAGCCGATCCGCAATCAGCACCAGATTGGAATATTCAGCATGGGACTGGGTGCAATCCTCGCTATGATGCCAGCGCACCGCCGCAATGACCTCCTCTGGCATCTTCCAGGCGTGCATCAGCCAAGCCCCGATCTGCCAATGTTCTACGCCCAGCACATAGCGCTCCAGTGCATTCAGCGAGACATTCCGGTTGGTGGCCAGAAAACGGTTGAAGACGAAGAAGCGGGCGGGCAAGGCGTGACCCAGCACCAGGTAGCCAAAGTCGTGCAGCAGCCCGCACAGATAGGCCAGACCCGGCTTGATGCTGACCGGTTCAGGCATGATGTTGACCAGTTCGCTGACCAGGGCCGCGCAATAAACACTGTGCCGCCAGAACGCATGCAGACCCATCGGCCCATCCACCGGGAGATGAAAAGCCTGCCCCATACTGGAGGCGAGCAGCAGGTTGAGGGTGGTTTCGATGCCCAGCACCTGTTCAATGGCCGCTTCCACCGAATCCACCGCGCCGTAATGACCCCGCAACGATGAACGGGCGCAATACACCACTTGCGCGGCCAGATTGGGATGCTGTTCGATCAGGGCGAGGAGGTCCCGGAGGCTCGTCTGGGGATCGTTACATAGAGCCAGAATCTGTTGGGCGATCGGTGGCATCGCCGGTAATTCAGTGATGGCTTCAATGCCCTCGGACACCCGGGCCGGCGTGTAACGGTGGGTAAAGCTGCTCAGATGTTGCGGGGTCACTTCCTGGGGACTGTGGCTCAACAAGTCGAAATCGTCGGTTGGCGCGGCGAACTGTTCCCAACGCGCCTGCTGTAGCAACTGGCGAAAATCGCTGCCCCGCATCCCCACCACCGCGTTGCCGCAGCCGCCATCGAAATAAATCTCGTCGGTTTCATTGAACGTCAGACTCTGATCGACCAGTGCAGGAATACCGAACGCCTCAGGCAGGGGCGGATGAGAACCGGGATTGCAGCCGCGCTCCTGGAAGAAATGGCTGGTTTCCACCCCATAGAGCGGTTCGAGATCGCGCTGCAACGCTTGGCAGAGCCTGGAAAAATCCAGGATGTAGTTGCATGGCAGAATGGCCATGATCAACCCGACATCGTCTTTGAGCAGGGCGACGCGCACCATTTGCCGGGACGAAATAGCCAGGTGCGTTGCAATCTGGGTGAGGCTGTCGCCGGCGATACAGCTCATCAGCCGGTAGGGAATCTGCTGTTGATCCAGATAGTTGCGAACGATGGGGGGAAGATTCATGACGATGGCCTGGGTTACCGGATCGCGAGGTCGGGGAGGGAGGGCAACGAGTGGCTGGATAACTCCCGCTATTCCCCGGAATGGCCGTTAGCCGGACGTGAACCGGCAGTC
>JFJP01041229.1_pt1 | contig 10060 bp, 10 predicted proteins | sample 431651 | NCBI WGS metagenome assembly JFJP01 (sample SAMN02602958, study PRJNA72255) | Microbial mat metagenome, whole genome shotgun sequencing project. | biome: fresh water; feature: sink hole; material: water; isolation source: purple microbial (photo- and chemosynthetic) mats found in...
ATGGATATGGAAGAACCAATTCAAAAATGTCAATAAAAATAAAATCATGGAAATAAAAATTTTAGGCACAGGTTGCCCCAAATGCAAAACACTCGAAAAACTAACCAGAGAAGTGGTAGAACAAAATGGCATTGACGCTACCATTACCAAAGTGGAAGATATTTATCAGATTATGAAATACGGAGTAATGACTACTCCTGCATTGGTAGTGAACGAAAAAGTAGAAATTAAAGGGCGTATTCCGTCTGCAGATGAAATCAAACAAGTTTTAACCAAATAAATTAACCGATATGAAAAAAGTTATTTTTTTTAGTTTTGCCCTGATGATGATTTTGAGCAGCTTTATTTGCAACGCTCAATCACAAAAAAAAGAAGCAACGACAGCTAACCAGATTGAAGCCTATTATTTTCACAATTCATCCCGCTGTGTGACCTGTAAAACGGTAGAGTCTGAAGCCAAAGCAGACCTGGAAAACCTTTACGGAAGTCAGGTGACTTTCAAAGCACTAAATCTTGAAGATGCCGCGACCAAGCCGATTGCAAAAAAACTGGATGTTTCGGGACAAACGCTACTATTGGTTAAAGGCGATCAGAAAATAAACATCACCAACGAAGGATTTATGTATGCCCGCACCAATCCGGCTAAATTTAAATCAATCATTAAAGAAAAAGTTGACAAACTACTGCAATTGTAACCAATGGAGTTTCTGACCAACCTTTTAGAAAACAGCACTATGCCGTGGGTTTCGGCATTGGTGCTGGGTTTAATGACTGCCATCAGTCCTTGTCCGTTGGCCACCAATATTACGGCGGTTGGATTTATAAGCAAGGACATCGAAAACCGTAACCGTGTTTTCGTGAACGGATTACTTTATACGCTTGGACGTGCAATTTCGTACACCGCCATTGCACTTATTATTTATTTCGGAGCCGATCAGTTTAAATTTTCGGGCTTTTTTCAGCTTTATGGCGAGAAAATATTAGGTCCGCTGCTCATTATCATCGGTTTGTTTATGCTCGATGTGATTAAAATTAGGTTTCCCGGAATGAACAGACTGACTTCCAAAATGGAAACCAAAACCCAATGGGGGTATTGGGATGCTATTCTGCTGGGAATGATTTTCGCCCTGGCTTTTTGCCCCTACAGCGGAGTACTTTATTTTGGAATGCTTGTTCCAATGACTGTTGCAAGTGCATCAGGCTTATATCTCCCCATCGTTTTTGCACTGGCTACCGGTATTCCGGTGATCATTTTTGCATGGATACTGGCCTTTTCAGTTGGTTCACTCGGCGGCATTTATAACAAGATGAGGAATTTCGAAATCTGGTTCCGTCGGGTGATTGCCGTACTTTTTATTGCAGTAGGTATCTATTACATTATCAGAGTATTCTTTTAAAAAAAATTTGCACACCTTGTTCGTAAAATAACGAACAGTTTTAGTTTAAAACATGGAAAAAAGAAAAAAAAGAAAACTCGTTGCCTCTGTTGCAGTCGTACTACCGGCACTAATCGTGCTGTATTGGTTTCTTCAGCCATTGGTCGATTATTTAACTTATGAGCTGATTGGACTAAATGCTGATTCTCACCTTGGGGCATCTATCAACTTTTTCTTTTACGATACCATTAAAATCCTGATTCTGCTGTTTCTCATCAGCTCGCTGATGGGTTTGGTAAATGCTTATTTCCCGGTTGACAGGCTCCGTATCTATTTGACTACAAAAAAAATGTACGGACTTCAATACTTCTTTGCCTCGTTGTTTGGCGCCATTACTCCTTTTTGTTCCTGCTCATCCATTCCACTTTTTATCGGATTCGTAAAAGGTGGAATTCCGCTCGGGGTAACATTTGCCTTTCTAATTACTTCGCCGTTGGTAAACGAGGTTGCCGTAGCCATGTTCCTTGGTTTATTCGGAATAAAAGCCACACTTGTTTATGCCATTAGCGGAATTTTACTGGGAACAGTCGGTGGATTTGTTCTTGGCAAATTCAAATTAGACCGTTATCTGTCTGACTGGGTAAAAGAAATTCAGGCCAACTCGGAACAGGAATCGGAACAATGGGAAATTGACCGGACCCCTTTTATTGACCGATTGCCTATTATCATTCACGAAGGTTGGGAAATTGTCCGGAAAGTTTTGGTGTACGTGATTATTGGTATTGCCATTGGTGCTGCCATGCATGGCTATGTGCCCGAAAATTTCTTTACCGAATATCTCTCTGCCGATAAATGGTATGCAGTGCCGCTTGCAGTAATACTAGCTGTACCAATGTATGCCAACGCTGCCGGGATTGTTCCGGTCATTCAGGTTTTTGTGGCGAAAGGAGTTCCGCTGGGCACAGCCCTTGCATTTATGATGGCTGTTGTTGGTTTATCGTTGCCAGAAGCTACCTTGCTAAAAAAAGTGATGAAATGGAAACTTATCGGAGTTTTTTTCGGAACGATAACAGTATTTATTATTTTACTTGGATACCTTTTTAATTTGATAATTTGAAAAGGAAAGTACCACTGATTTAGGCTGTTATTAGAACATGTTTTAGAAACAATTAAGTGCCGGATATCTTTTTAATTACGTTTTGTAATCCTTATATTTAGGATACACTAAAATTGATCAACATGAAAACAAAATCACTCGGATTTATCGGTGGAGGTAGAATTACCAATATCTTTCTGCAAGCTTTTGTAAATAAGAAAGCTATTTTCGAATCGATCAGCGTTTTCGACACCAATCCGGATACGCTACAAGCCCTGAAGCTAAAGTTCCCTTTCATTCAGGTTCTTTCATCACCAGAAGAAGCAGCCCGGAAAGATGTTGTTTTTCTGGCCCTTCATCCTCCGGTTATCATGGAAACACTCGAAAGAATCAAATCGGATGTGACATCACAAACGATTTTTATTTCGCTGGCTCCCAAAATAACCATAGCAAAGATGGCTTCGATATTGCCAATTATCCAGATTAGCAGACTGATTCCAAGTGCAACATCCGTCATCAATCACGGTTACAATCCGGTAAGTTTTGCACCCGGAATGTCGGAAATACAGAAATGGTACATTCTGGAAATGCTCAACTTATTGGGGCATACTTTTGAAACTGCCGAAGAAAAACTGGAAGGCTATGCCTTACTTTCGGCCATGCTGCCCACCTATTTCTGGTTTCAATGGAATGAGCTGGAAACCATTGGCACCCAGTTTGGGCTGAGCGATGCCGAATGCCGCGAAAGCATCTACGAAACCCTGAATGCTGCACTAAATACCATGTACCGCTCCGGAATGAGTCCTGCTGAAGTAATGGATTTAATCCCTGTAAAACCTATCGGCGAAAGCGAACCACAAATTAAAACCATTTACCAGGATAAACTGATGGGTCTGTTTGAGAAGATTAAGCCGTAAAACAATACTTTCATAGGGATTCCATCGTATCATCCGAATTGGAATCCCAATGAAACCTACTTCACCCCATACGCCATCAGCACTTTTCCGTGCCGGACGTATAAAACTCCATTGGCAATAACCGGATGTGCAAAATGTTCTTTTTCGCCTTTGGTAATTTTAAATTTACTCACGACTTCCAACTTCGTTCCAATTCCTTTTATCAGGTTCATGTAGCCATTATCGGTGTAACAAAACAACAGGTTGTCGGCAGCAATCAGGCTTCCTTTCATTCCATTGAGTGTTTCAACGATTTGCCCGGTTTTTGCATCCAGCACTTTCAGTTTTTTATCGTCGGAAGTGGTATAAATACGGTCGTCAATTTTTATAAAACCACCCAGCGGATTTTTAATTTTCCCGTTTCGCCACACTTCTTTGATACTTTTTCCATCGGCCGACAATTGTACTTTGTATGCGCCGTTTCCGTTTTCGTCGCCCGAAATACTGTAAATAGATCCATCAGCATAAACAGGTGTATTGCAATGCTCACCTTCCAGTTTCACCGAATCTTCTTTGTGCGACCACAACAATTCGCCGGTTTTGGTGTCGATTCCGAGCAAATACTCGCGCGACAAGGTTACCAGTACCGTTCTATGCGGAAGTTTAACAACCATCGGAGAACAGAAAGAAACCGGATCGCCCAGCGCTTTCGATGTCCAGACTGGTTTTCCGGTAAAACGATCGAGTGCCACCACATTCGACTCGCGACCTCCGGGATAACAATATAACTTTGTTTCGTCAACCAACAGCGATTCGGAATAACCAAACATGTTCAGTTTTCCGCCTAAATCACTAACCATATTCACCGCCCAGCGTTCCTTACCCGTAGCTGCTTCGAGGCAGGCTATTCGACCAAGTCCAGAACAAACGTAAACCAAATCGTTGTAAACCGTTGGCGCAGATCGTGCACCGGGAAAGTTGGCAGAATAACCCTCGCCAAAAAATTCTTTGCCATTGGGCGTTTTCCAAAGAAGTTTACCATTCACATCGTATGCAAAAACATGAGCCACCTGATTGATTTCGCCATTGATAAACAGCTTATTACCGGCTATTACCGGCGAACTGTAACCGATACCAATTTCTTCGGATGTCCAAAGTAATTTTGGTCCAGCTTCAGGCCACGATTCCAACAGATTTTTTTCAGGATAAATACCATCACGGTTTGGGCCACGCCATTGAGCTAAATTTTGAGAACTCCCACTTTCAAAATTCATAATAAAAAGAAGAATAAAAAGAAGAATTACGGGTTGTTTCATGATGCCGGATATTAGTTAGAACTCCCTTTGAAGTAAACAGTTTTTGGGGATTGATTAGTATTTGGTAAATATCTACATTTCCAATCTTTTCAGCAACAATTGAATGATGATAAAAATTTGGAGAATTTGAGAACCATCGGTTTTTCACTATACTATTTCCCAACATCTGAGCGAAAATCACTAATGAGAAATTGTTCTTCGGAAGTCGAAATAAAAAATACGGACTCACCAACCATGCTAATAAACTAATATTCTGATACTTAAACAATACATGTAAGTAAATTCGACTAGCCTATTTTTTCCGGCATACCGTTTGAATAATAAAAATCGCTGAAATTGATTTAGAATTATCACTATTCCATCTTTTTTAGTTTCAGATGGAATTAACCCATTACTAATTAAAGTTACGTATCATAAGTGAGTTTAATACTGCTCAAAAAATATAGAAATAAACAAAGAGCTATAACCAAAACTGTTGATGACACTTTAAAACCATAACCTATGAAAAACATCTTTACTTTACTCTTCACTATTTTTTCGGTAGTTGGTTTGTTCGCACAAACTGCAACTTCTCCAAATGAATGCACTGTTAAGATTGTTTTTGTGATGAACAAAACCTCGCCACCCAGCTATACTTTCAAAACAGATCCTCAAACCGATGGAGTAAAGTATTATTGGTCGTTTGGGGACAACACTTTTTCTGATTCGCCAAGCCCAACACACACCTATAAAGTTGGAAATACCTATCCGGTGGCAGTAAAATTAACCGGACCAAATGGCAACATTTGCTATGGACAACTGAAAGCGACGTTTGAAGGAGGTGCCATAACATTATCAAATATACTTACAGGTAAAGGAAAAGTAAAAAAAATAACATCAACTGATGGCTGCGGACTCTTAATTACACTCGACAATACGAATGCGATTGTTCCGGTTGAAATGGTACCAACATTTGAATTTAAAGATGGACAATATGTAGAAATTGCCTATGAGTTGCTGAGAGACAAACCATCGGGATGTACTTTAGGCGTTTCAGCTAAAATTCATAAAATTACCGAAATTATTGTGCCAACGGTATGTAAAATTCCCATCACATTTGTAAAGAACAATGCACTACCTGTAAGTTACAAATTCAAAACAGAGGCTCAGCCTGCTGATTCGAAATTCTACTGGAGTTTCGGAGATGGAGGATCTTCAAACTTGGCTGAACCAAACTATGTTTTCAAAAAAGCTGGTACATGGGCAATAAATTTAAAGCTTATCGATAAGGCTGGAAAAGTTTGTTATGGCGAAACCAAGGGAATATTTGAGGCCGGAGCAATTTCGCCGTTGACTGGTCGCGGAAGAGTAAAGAAACTTACTGCCACCGGTTGTGATTTGGTCATTGCTCTTGACAATATCCTTCTGATTCCAGTTAAAATGACGACGGACTTTTTACTAAAAGAAGGCCAATATGTTGAGTTTACTTACGAAAAATTTGCCGAAAAAGTAAGCACCTGCAAAGAAGGAACCGACATTAAAATTTTAACAATTAAAGAAATCCCAGTTACTCCAGAATGCAAAGCCTATTTTTCAGCAGCAAAAGATCCGATCAAGTCAAAAAAAGTAACTTTTACCAATTTGTCGGTCGGAGAACTAGCTGAATGGCAATGGAGTTTTGGAGATAATACAACCAGCAATGAACTGAAACCTATTCATGAATATGCAGCAGCCGGAGTTTATAAAGTTTGTTTGTTAATCAAAACTAAAGCAGGTTGCAAAACTGAATATTGCAGCGAGCTTAAAATCGAACTCCCTCCTGTAGTAACAACATGCAAATTTGAAATTGCAATTAAACCAAAGGAAACAACTCCAAACACTTATCTCTTTTCAACGGTTTCGAATGTTGAAGTAAAATCATGGAATTGGAAATTTGGTGATGGTACGACCAGTGATCTGAAAAATCCGGAACATGCCTATGCAAAAACCGGTACCTATGAAGTTATCTGTATAATAAAAACTGCGACAGGATGTACTGAGACACGAGTCATTAAACATACGGTTTTGGCAACACCTTTAGCCAATTGCAGTGGCGCTATTAGCATCATGCTTTTCGACCCAACCGACAATAAGTGTAATGGCAAAGCAATAGTGGCTTTAAAAGACGCCATCGGAAAAGACATTCCGAATGTAAAATACATTTGGGCCGATAACAGGACAAGTTCCACAGCCGAAAATCTTTGTCCGGATAAAACTTATTCCGTCCAGGCAATCATTGAAGGTGTTTGTCAGAAAAGCTATTCATTCACCTTTCTGTCAAAACCAATCTGGAGAGCTACAAGCATCAATGGACAAAACAATTTTACAGTGGTTGCGCCTATTGATGGCGTGGAATACGAATGGAGTTTTGGTGACGGAATTAAATTAAAAGGAGCAGAAATTACCCATAACTTCGAAACCGATGGAGTTTATAATGTGACACTAAAAGCTTTAAGTGGAACAGATTCTTCAGAATTTACACAGCAGATCGTAGTTCAAAAAACCTTAACAGGAAGCAATATCATCAATAAATCGGAACTATGGATTTATCCAAATCCGGTAAAGGATATGCTGAAAATTAATTTTGGTAATCCGGTAGAGGGAACTATGAATATTGAGATTATGAATATAGCAGGTAAACGTTCGTACGCAAATCAAATCAAGTCTGATGGTTATAATAACATCGAGATTAACATACAATCTCTAAAATCCGGTATTTATTTCCTACGAGTTACCAATGGGAGCTTACTGATTACAGACCGCAAATTCATTAAAGTAGATTAGTCCTTTTTTTCATAGATTTAAGTTTAGTTAGTAGTTCGCGATTTTTAAAAGCTCAACCTTCTTCTGGAATGGTTGGGCTTTTCGCATTAGGTTCAATGTTCAAACGCTTCAAAAAAAAACCAAATTACAAAACAGTTTTAGAATTTAATTAATTTTTAATGACGTAAATATACGTCGTAATAATATATGACGTATATTTACGTCGGATTTAAAATTCAAGATCATGGTTGTACCAAAAACAGAACTTTTCGACGAAGTGCTTCAGGAAAAAGCGAATCTTTTTAAAGCACTCGCCCACCCGGCCCGATTACAGATTCTGCAATTTCTGTCCAAAACAAAAAATTGTATTTCAGGCGATATATCAGACGAATTGCCACTCAGCCGAACAACAGTTAACCAGCACCTGAAAGAGTTAAAAGATGCCGGTTTAATTAAAGGGCACATTGAGGGAGTTAAAATGAAATATTGCCTCGATGGTGAAAAGGTAAAAGAAATGAAAACACTTTTATCCACATTTCTGGAAGAAATACGGCTACCTGATAACTTTATCTGCGAATAAATTAACCAATTAGCAAATTTTCTAATTCGGGAATTGAAAAAATCGACCTACCAAAACATTAACAAATTGGCAAATTATCACATTCTCAAATCTTCAAATTCAAAAAATATGAAAGTTCTTATTCTTTGTACAGGCAATAGCTGCCGCAGCCAAATGGCACATGGTTTTTTACAGTCGTTCGATCCGAATATCACCGTTTTTTCAGCCGGAACCGAAGCATCGGGAAAGCTGAACCAAAAAGCAGTTGCCGCCATGAAAGAAATCGGCATCGACATCAGTCACCACACTTCCGATTCGGTTGATTTGTACCTCGGAGAAGAGTGGGACTACGTAATTACCGTTTGTGGTGGTGCCAACGAAAACTGCCCGTCATTTCTCGGGAAAGTAAAACACCGTCTGCATATTGGCTTCGATGATCCATCACATGCCATTGGAACCGATGAATTTATCTGGAGCGAGTTTGTCCGCGTGAGAGACGAGATTAAAGAAGGGTTTTGGAAGTTTTATGACGAACAAATCAAACCACAGTTGTGAAAGCAGAAGATTTGAAAATAGTGGTTCAGGAAAAATACGGAGCAATTGCCAACCAAAGTTTATTGATGAACCAATCATCATGTTGCGGCTCATCAAGCTGTTGCGGTGAGTTGGAATTCAGTATGATTGGCGACGAATATAAGAATATAAAAGGCTATAATCCTGATGCTGATTTGGGCTTGGGTTGCGGACTTCCCACCCAATTTGCCGACCTGAAAATTGGCGATCATGTACTTGATTTAGGCAGTGGCGCCGGAAATGATTGTTTTGTTGCCCGTGCCATTGTGGGAGAATCTGGCAAGGTTACCGGTCTGGATTTCACCGATGCTATGATCGCAAAAGCAATTGAAAATAATAAAAAGCTTGGTTATACCAATGTTGAATTTGCACAGGGCGACATTGAAGAAATGCCATTGCCGGATAACAACTTTGATGTGATTGTATCGAACTGCGTCTTAAATCTGGTTCCTGATAAAGACAAAGCTTTTGCCCAAATGATGCGGGTATTGAAGCCGGCCGGTCATTTCTGTGTTTCCGACGTGGTCATCAAAGGTGAACTGCCAGAAAAACTTCGAAAGGATGCTGAAATGTATGTAGGGTGTGTTGCCGGAGCAATTGGAATGAACGAATATCTTCAGATCATCGAAAATAAAGGCTTCAAAAACGTCACTGTTCACAAACAGAAAGAAATTGTTATTCCTGCTAACACTCTTTCAAATTATCTAAATCCCGATGAAATTTTAAGATTTCAGAATGGGGAAACAGGAATATTCAGCATTACAGTTTCAGGTTACAAACAATTATAAAACAAGAATTTATGCCTTCGCAAAAACGACTCAAATTTCTCGACCGCTACCTAACTCTTTGGATCTTCCTTGCCATGTTCATTGGAGTTTTTGCTGGTTGGGTAAGTCCAAATGTTGCCGGGTTCTGGAACAGCATGTCATCAGGAACTACCAATATTCCGATAGCCATTGGCTTAATCGTGATGATGTACCCGCCGCTCGCCAAAGTGAAGTACGAAGAATTGGGCGATGTATTCCGGAATACCAAAATTCTGGGGCTTTCTTTGTTTCAGAACTGGGTTTTGGGTCCGGTGTTGATGTTTGCATTGGCCATTACCTTTTTCAAACTGTTTCCCGGCGAAAATAATGCGAATCTTCCCTACATGTATGGAATTATCCTGATTGGTCTGGCCCGTTGCATCGCGATGGTTATTGTTTGGAACGATCTGGCTAAAGGCGACACTCAATATGCCGCCGGGCTGGTGGCTTTCAACTCTGTTTTCCAGGTGCTGCTGTTTTCGGTTTATGCTTATATTTTTATCGCCATTCTGCCGGGTTGGTTTGGTGTTCCGGTAAACGAAACTGTTTCGAAAATTACGATGGGAGCCATCGCCGAAAGTGTGTTTATTTACCTCGGGATACCAATGATTGCAGGCTTTTTAACCCGGTTTATCCTGACTCGAGTTAAAAGCAAGC
>JFJP01042455.1_pt1 | contig 10060 bp, 8 predicted proteins | sample 431651 | NCBI WGS metagenome assembly JFJP01 (sample SAMN02602958, study PRJNA72255) | Microbial mat metagenome, whole genome shotgun sequencing project. | biome: fresh water; feature: sink hole; material: water; isolation source: purple microbial (photo- and chemosynthetic) mats found in...
TGTATTTAATATGTGTTTGATATTCAATAAATTAATTAATGTCCAATTATATTTTCAAAAATTTTGAGTTCAGAATTTGGCTAAGATGCTTAAAAAAAATGGAGTATCAACAAATGAAATTCAAAAGGAAACCGGATTGTCAACTAAAGAAATCGAAAGACTTTAAATGATTGATTGATAGCATTGTCAATTTTTTATTCGGAGCCATGCACTTTATCATTTCAAAACTTTTGAAATCAACCGATACTAAAGTGGCAATTGTATGGGTAGTACATAAAAGTAGATGGCTATGAAATGCGAAATACTACCCATGATTACCAAAATATGCCAAATAAGGTGATGGTACAATAGATTGCGCCAACGATAAAAAAAAGTTCCAGCCGTATAGCACAATCCCCCAATAACTACCCACATAAAACCTGCAAAACTGATTGCTTCTATAGTACTGGGTACGGCTATAACAATTAGCCACCCCATAATGATATACGAAAGTATGAAATAAAGATTTACACCTTTGGCATACTTACCCGGACGAAAAACTTTGATAAGGAAACCCAAAAGAGCTAATCCCCATTCAATTCCAAAAATTACCCAACCAAGTGTACCGTGCAGTGCTATGAGAGTAAAGGGGGTATATGTACCAGCAATGAGCAGATAGATAGCAATTTGGTCGAATGCAAAGAAAAATTCCTTGCTTTTTCCCACTGGTAACCAATGATTGAGAGTGGACGAAAGATAGAGTATTACCATTGTACCTCCAAAAATTGATGATGAAACGGTGTGCCAAGCACTGCCATAACGAGCTGAAAATATAACCATTAGTGTTAGTGCTACTGCACCAAGTATAGCTCCTGTGAGATGTGAAATTGCATTGGCAAGCTCTTCTCCAACCGTAAACGGGCGACGTGATACATTGTTCATGATTTCAATTTTTTAGTTTCAACACATGTAAGCATTATTTGCAATTAATGGTAAAATGTATTTCAATATTTTCATTTTACAAAAAATTATCGCATAAGTTTATTTACTATTTGTTCCAATTTAGAAACTGAGTAGGGTTTGGTTATCAATTCGTTGAATCCAACTTCTTGATATTCTTCATAAAACGAATTTGGGTCGTGAGCAGTAATTGCTACTATAGGAATGTTGCATTTTGGTGCAGACATTTGGTTTTTGATGTATTGTGTAGTTTCTAAACCATTCATTACGGGCATTTCTATATCCATCAAAATCAAATCAATATCGTTTGTTTTGCCAATTATCTCAATTGCTTCTGCCCCATTTTTAGCGTGCAAAGCACTTGCCCCCAATTCTTCCACAATTTCAGAAAGGAGTACTCTGTTGATAAGAATGTCATCAACAATCAAAATTTTGCATTTCATTGTATTTCTTTGTAGGTTGATGTAGCAAATTTATATTATTTTTGCGTTAAGATTTTATATTTAGATGTAATTCGACTAAATTTTTAATAACTATTTAATTATGAAACAAGTATCCAAAATTTTTATACTATTCCCCAAACATTATATGGGTATTGGTACGGGTGTTGAGAGCACAAATGGAATATTCGGGCTTAATTATGAGTACTTTATAACAAATAATAAAAGTTTTTCGGCAGCCGCTGGTATTGGTTTGTGGGGATACAAATTATCTGCCATTGCCCGCTATTACAACAAGGTTCAATCTTCATGGGCAATTGATGGTGGAATGTCTATTTCATCTGGAATGAAACTTTTAGAAATGGAATTGCCCGTAGTATCGGGCGGCTCTCAAATGGTGAATATCAGTCTTTTGCCTGCCTCTACCTTCAATTTAGGTGTGTCGTATTACTGGATGCTCAAAAATACTAACAGGTTCAGTATTCGAACGGGTTACTGCTTTCAAACAAAGGCTGATAGATACAAAATAAATACGCCCTCAGTGATTTTGACAGAGGAATCGAAATTTTTTCTCTCCTTTTTGCAACCCGGCGGCTTTTCGTTAGGACTTTTGTATGAGTTTAATCTGTAATTCGTTATCAGATAATATAGCGGAATAAGTCCATATTATCGTTCAAATATTCGTAGTGAACTTTGCGTTTTTCCATTCGCTGCTTTAGTGCTTCAAAGTCGTCGGGGTGTTTCACCACAACCCCCACGAGGGCAGGTCCCATTTCGCGATTTGTTTTTTTGCGATAATCAAAGAGCGTAATATCATCGGTTGGACCCAAAATATCGTTTACAAATTCTTTGAGTGCGCCAGCCCGTTGCGGAAAACGAACCAAAAAATAATGTTTCAGCCCTTCGTATAGCATAGAACGTTCCTTAATCTCCTCAGTACGTGTAATATCGTTGTTGCTACCGCTAATAACACAAACCACTTTTTTGCCCACTATTTCTTCTTTATAAAAGTCGAGCGCGGCAAGCGACAATGCGCCAGCGGGTTCCACCACAATAGCTTCTTCGTTGTAGAGTTTCAATATGGTTGTACATATTTTACCCTCAGGTATTTCCACAATGTTGTCGAGCACGTTTTGGCAAATTCTGAATGTAATATCACCCACTCTGTACACCGCAGCTCCGTCCACAAACTTGTCAATGGTTTTTAATGTTACCACTTCACCCGCCTCCAATGAGCGTTTCATTGAAGGTGCGCCAGTGGGTTCAACACCAATAATTTTTGTGTGAGGGCTAAGTCGTTTCATATACGAGCCAAGCCCCGATGCCAGACCGCCACCTCCAATGGGTACAAAAACATAATCTATTTCGTTGGATAGTTCTTCCATAATTTCGTGTCCCACAGTACCTTGACCTTCAATTACTTTCATATCATCAAAGGGGTGAATAAATGGAATGTCGTTTTTTTTGCTGTATTCCATTGCTTTTTCATACGCATCGTCAAACGAATCGCCCACCAAAATCACTTTTACAAACTCACGCCCAAACATTTCAACTTGAGTAATTTTTTGATTGGGAGTAGTGGTAGGCATATATATCAATCCATTGATTTTGAGCATACTACACGAGTAGGCAACACCCTGAGCATGATTTCCTGCACTTGCACAAATTACCCCTTTGGAAAGCAATTCGGGCGTAAGCGAGCTGATTTTGTTGTACGCACCTCGAATTTTGTACGAGCGAACTACTTGTAAATCTTCACGTTTGAAATACACCTCAGCATTGTAGCGCAGCGAAAAATTGATGTTTTTCATCAGTGGAGTAGGGGAGATGATTTTTTTTAAATTGATGGCTGCTTTTACAATATTCTCAATTTGAGGCATTTCTATTTCTTGATTCATTTCCATGTGTATTAATTTTTTTTTTGAACGTGCTTGTCTGTATTTCATTTTGCTCAATGAATCTTACTAATAAGCGAATTGCCACATTTTATATTGATGTGTATGTTTGGTAGTGTTTCCAATTCTTTAAATTCCTGATAATGAGTGTTTTTGTAGTAAGCATTTTTCAACAACTCAATCCAGAGTCGTAAACGGCAAATCTGCACCGATTTTGGATTAATATCCACTCCAAAAAGACAGTTTTCAATCAATGTTCGTTTTTCGTTGAAAATGGTTTCTTGTACAAACTGACTTTCTTGTTTGTGGTAGTCGTACACAAAAGGTTGCTCAAAATGAGTTACATACAGTTCGTCGTTCTGCACTTGGCAATATACATTTTGCAGCAATTCGCCATTGTGGTCGGTAAGTATTCCGAGTTCAGATTTTATCGCAATAAGCTCATTTAGAGCCGAAACCAAAAAATGCCCACTTCCTACCGCAGGGTCGCAAATTTTTATCGAATTAAAAATGTCGTTGGCTTGCTTCAACGAAATGGTTTTCATTTTATCCCGTAGGTCGTTGAAATCGTGTACGTTTTCAAAATTCGGAAGTTGTGTGGACACAAATTTTTGAATGGTGGCTTTGCGCAAGGTTTCGCGGCACATATACATGGTTACAAATCCGGGGGTGTAAAAACTACCTTCTTTGTAACCGTTTAGTTTTTCGAATATTAAGCCCAGCACCGATGAGCTGATGAGTGTTTTGGCACTCGGATGCTGTTCCGTTGGATTGCTCGAAAAATTGTAACTATCCAAAAAATCGAATAAGTACTGGAGAAGCGTACGAGTACCCGTCAATGGTTTTCCACCGCTGTCTTTCAACACCGTTTCATCAAAAATGGGCAGTAAGGCATTATCATTTAGTTGATTAATTTTAAGTACCTCATTTTCAATTTGTGTTTCTTCAAAAAGTGAGTTATTTAAGTAAGGTATGTGTGCAAATTTTTGTTGAAAATGTGGTTTTCGTTTTTGTGGTTCAATAAGCAGAACATCAAAAAAAAGTTCCGAAAGTTCGTTAAAATTGCTGATTTTCTGAATGTTCAGAAATTCGAATTCAGATTTAAAAGAAGGTTCGTTGAAACTTATAAGTTGTGCTTCGAGCAATTTTAAGAAAATGACACGGTTTATCCATGTCAAACAAAGTTCGAAGGCAACGTTGAAAATTTGTTCTTCAGCGTTTAATATCAACCTATTTTCACCCGATGGCAGATGCGAAATGCTCGGTTTATTGGTTTCAATAGCTGCAATAACACTTTCCAAAAAGCTGGCAGGCTTGCGTTCGTTGGGTTTGAGGCGCAAAATGCGGCGAAAGTTATCGTTGGTTTCGTATAAACCAATGATATGCAGGAGTTCGTTGTAAAATTCCTGATTCAGAATGTTGCTGTCGTTTGTTTCCAATTTCATTTTTCAAATTTTATTGGCAAAAATACAAAAAAAAGGGGAGAATTTCTCCTCCCCTTTCATATCGAACTAAAAAAATTATTTATTCGGACGCAATTTGCGAACCTGTGAACCTGTTTGCCAGAGTTCCGATTCACGCATTTCGCGCAATTCGGCTTCCAATTCCACTCGGTAGTTGGCACCACTTGTGCGATCAAGTACAATTTTGGTTTCTTCACCGGTTTTTACACTATTGTATAAGTCGCTGAATACGGGCAGAGTAGCTTCGCGGAATTTGTGTCTCCAATCCAAAGCTCCACGTTGGGCAGTTGCGCTGCAATTGCTGTACATCCAGTCCATACCGTTTTCGTCCACAAGGCGAATCAAACTTTGAGTAAGCTCTTCCACTGTTTCGTTGAACGATTCGCTTGGGCTGTGTCCGTTTTCGCGTAGCACTTTGTACTGAGCTTCCATAATTCCGGCAATAGCTCCCATGAGTACACCGCGTTCGCCAGTAAGGTCGCTATACACTTCTTGCTCAAACGTAGTTGGGAACAAATATCCCGAACCAATTACAATCCCCAATGCAATGGTACGCTCTTCGGCTCTGCCAGTAAAGTCTTGGAAAATAGCATAACTTGAGTTGATACCGCTTCCAGCAAGGAAGTTGCGGCGCACACTTGTACCGCTACCTTTGGGGGCTACCAAAATAACATCAACATTTGCAGGCGGAATTACTCCAGTTTGCTCTTTGTATGTGATGCTAAAACCGTGTGAAAAATAGAGTGCATCGCCTTCTTTTAAGTGTTTTTTGAGAGTAGGCCACACTGCACGTTGAGCAGCATCGGATACCAAATACTGAATGATAGTCGCTTTTTCGGCAGCCTCTTCAATTGTGAAAAGTGTTTCTCCCGGTACCCAACCATCTTTAATGGCTCTGTCCCAGTCTGCTTGAAAATCCTTCGACTGACCAATGATAACTTTAATGCCGTTATCTCTCATGTTTAAGGCTTGTGCAGGACCTTGCACACCGTAACCAATTACTGCAATTACTTCGTTTTTAAGTACTTCGATAGCTTTCGATATCGGAAATTCCTCGCGGGTTACAACGTTTTCTTCTACACCGCCAAAATTAATTTTTGCCATTTTCTTAAATCTATTATTTATTTGTAAATGAGATGGTTATACCCGTTAAGGGTATAACCGAAATAATTTAATTGTCTTTATTTTTCAGCTTCCAATTTCTGATTTCTACAGAAATTTCTGAAGCCTTATCCAATTCTTTCAAATAAGAGCTTAACTCTTTGGTAGATTTGGTAACGGCAATTCTGCCCGAACGCACAAATTGCAAAATACCGTAGGGTTCGAGGAGGTCAAACAACTCTTGTGTTTCCGACTTATGCCCAGTTTTTTCTATCACAATGTATTCGGGTTCAATGGTTAGCACCCTTGCATTCGAATTTCGAATCAGTCGTTCTACATTGTTTCCTTCGGCAAAGGCATTGGTAGGCACTTTGTAAAGGGCAATTTCTTGATAGATAATTTCCGATGTTTCGTGGTAAAATGCCTTAAGCACTTCCACTAATTTTTCAATCTGCTTCACAATTTTTATAATCATTTCTTCGGTTGTGTTTACAACAATTGTAAAGCGGTGAATCCCTTTAATTTCGGAAGCCGAAACCGATAAACTTTCGATATTGGTGTGGCGACGGGTGAAAATAATGGTGATACGATTGAGCAAACCGATGTGATTTTCGGTATATATGGATATGGTATATTCTTTTGGTTCCATTTGAAAAATTTTTAACAAATTAATTTTGAGCAAATTATATCGAAATTAGTCTAAAAGTATGTCGGAAACAGAGGCTCCCGGAGGCACCATTGGAAAAACATTTCCTTCTTTTTCAACTATCACTTCGAGCAGATAAGCACCTTGATGGTCAATCATTTCATTGATTGCATCTTGAAGGTCGGCGCGTTCTACCACTTTGCGCGACTTAATTCCGTAAGCTTCGCCAATTTTTACAAAATCAGGGTTTTGCAAATCGGTAGAAGCATAGCGTTTTTCGTTGAACATTTCTTGCCACTGACGTACCATTCCCAAAAATTGATTGTTGAGTATCACTATTTTAGGACCAATATTGTAGTGCATCATTGTTCCCAGTTCTTGTATTGTCATTTGGATTCCACCATCGCCAATGAAAGCTACAACCTCTTTTTCGGGGCGAGCCACTTTTGCTCCAATTGCAGCAGGAAGCCCGAATCCCATTGTACCTAAACCTCCGGAGGTTACAAATAAATTGGGTTCAGCAAATTTTGAATAGCGTGCTGCAATCATTTGTTGCTGACCAACATCTGTAACAATAATGGCTTTGCCCTCCGTTTTTTCGGCAACAAGATATACTACTTCTCCCATGCGAATTTTACCACTTTCGCTATGGCATTCGTGTTGAATTATTTTATCAAACTCATCTTTTTGCTTCATTTTATATTCGCGCAACCATTGCTGATGCGATGTATTTTTTATGCGGGGCAAAATACGTGTAAGCGATGCTTTGAGGTCGGCATTTACAGCCACTTCTACTTTCACATTTTTATTGATTTCGGCATCATCAATTTCAATGTGAATTATTTTTGCCTGCTTCGCATATTTTTTCAGATTGCCCGTTACACGGTCGTCAAAGCGCATTCCAATGGCAATAATTAAATCTGCCTGGTTGGTGAGCACATTGGGTGCGTAGTTGCCGTGCATACCCAGCATACCCACGTACAGCGGATGTTCGGTAGGGAAAGCAGATATTCCCAAAAGGGTGCAAGCCACCGGACAATCAAATTTTTCGGCAAATGAAATTAATTGTTTTTCGGCTTTTGCAATCAAAACTCCGTGACCTGCAAGTATCATCGGACGTTTCGCTTCGTTAATGAGGTCTGCAGCTTTATCAATAGCTTCGGTTTCAATTTTTGGGTACGGGGTGTAGCTTCGTATTGAAGTGGTTTTCTGGTATTTAAAATCCACTTTACCCAACTGAGCATCTTTGGTAATATCAATTACCACCGGCCCCGGACGTCCCGAAATAGCTATGTAAAAGGCTTTTGATATTGCATCGGGAATTTCCTCAGCTTTTGTAACCTGTATGTTCCACTTTGTTACAGGCATTGTCAATCCTAATACATCGGTTTCTTGAAAGGCATCGGTTCCAAGCAGTGTGGACACCACCTGAGCCGTAATGAAAATAACCGGAACAGAATCTACATGGGCATTTACAATTCCGGTGATAAGATTGGTTGCTCCGGGTCCTGAGGTTGCAAAGCAAACTCCCACTTTGTTGCCAACCATGGAGTATGCCTGTGCTGCGTGTGCTCCACCTTGCTCGTGGCGTACAAGGTAGTGCGTAAAATCTTTCTGGTCGTACATTTCGTCATATATTGGCATGATAGCACCTCCGGGGTAGCCGAAAATGGTGTCAATACCCTCTTCGCGCAAAGCCATGAGCACTGCCTTTGCACCCGATACTATATTGGTGGATTTGTTTTCTTCCATATAACTGATTATTTGAGGTTCGTTTAAATACTAATGTGAAACTGATTGATATATATTGATTTACTGTTCGTCGGGCAAAATGCGTACTGCACCTTGGTCAGCTGACGCTACGTGAAGCGAATACGCTTTAAGTGCCTGACTTATATTTCGTTGTCTATCTTTTGGTTGAAATGCTTTTTTCCCTTTTGCACGTTCAGCTTCTATGCGTTGCTGAATTTCATCAGTCGAAATAAGCAAGTTGATACTTCGGTTTGGAATATCAATTTGAACCATGTCGCCATTCTGCACAATGGCAATTTCGCCTTGCGATGCTGCTTCGGGCGAAACGTGCCCGATGGATAAACCCGATGTGCCACCCGAAAAACGTCCATCGGTAATGAGTGCACATTTTTTGCCCAATCCCATTGATTTTAAGTATGATGTAGGATAAAGCATTTCTTGCATTCCGGGGCCTCCCTTGGGACCTTCGTAGCGAATTATTACCACATCGCCAGCCACAACTTTGCCTTTTAGTATTGCTTCGCAGGCTTCATCTTGCGATTCATACACTTTTGCTGCGCCCGTAAATTTGAAAATTTCTTCATCTACTCCCGCCGTTTTTACAATGCAGCCCTTAGTGGCAATATTACCATACAAAACAGCCAAACCACCATCGGCATAGTAAGCATTATCTACACTGCGAATGCAACCATTACTGCGGTCGGTATCCAATTCTCTGAATTTTGTTTGTTGGCTTCCCATCACAAGATTTTTAACCAATCCGGGGGCACTTTTCGAATTTTCAATGGCTTCTTCGCAAACCGTACTAAGTGTAATATCGTATTTGTCAATGGCTTGCATAAGTGTATTGCCATCTACTCTATATACAGAAGTGTCAACCAAATTTTTCCGCGCCAATTCGCCCATTATCGAAATAATGCCACCTGCGCGGTTTACATCTTCTACATGAAAGTGCGAACTGGGGGCTACTTTGCAAATATTCGGAATTTTGCGCGATAGGCTGTCAATATCTTTCATGGTAAAATCTACTTTTGCTTCTTTGGCAATGGCAAGCAGGTGCAAAACGGTGTTTGTGGAGCCACCCATAGCTATATCGAGTGCCATGGAGTTGTTGAATGCGGCTTTAGTAGCAATGGATAGCGGTAAAACAGATGTATCGCCTTCGAAATAATATTTTTTTGTAATTTCGATAATACGTTTTGCAGCCCGCTCGAACAATTTTTTTCTGTTTTCGTGTGTCGCCACAATGGTTCCGTTTCCGGCAAGTGCCAAACCAAGTGCTTCGTTGAGGCAGTTCATAGAGTTGGCAGTAAACATACCCGAACACGAGCCACAGGTGGGGCAAGCCGAGCGTTCTACTTCGTTCATTACTTCATCGCTCACATTGTGGTCGGCAGCCATAACCATGGCATCAACCAAGTCGTATTTCTTATCGCCTACAAAACCCGCTTCCATAGGACCTCCTGAAACAAAGATAGTTGGAATGTTTAGGCGCATGGCAGCCATGAGCATTCCGGGAGTAATTTTGTCGCAGTTGCTTATACAAACCAGTGCATCGGCTTGGTGGGCATTGCACATATATTCCACACTGTCGGCAATAAGGTCGCGCGATGGCAATGAGTAGAGCATTCCGTCGTGCCCCATTGCAATGCCATCGTCAATGGCAATGGTATTAAATTCGGCGGCAAAATATCCTTCTGCTTCTATAAGCGATTTTACATATTGTCCAATTGTGTGAAGGTGAGCATGACCGGGTACAAATTGCGTAAACGAGTTGGCAATGGCAATTATGGGTTTGCCAAACTGCTCTTCTTTTACACCGTT
>JFJP01049772.1_pt1 | contig 10060 bp, 8 predicted proteins | sample 431651 | NCBI WGS metagenome assembly JFJP01 (sample SAMN02602958, study PRJNA72255) | Microbial mat metagenome, whole genome shotgun sequencing project. | biome: fresh water; feature: sink hole; material: water; isolation source: purple microbial (photo- and chemosynthetic) mats found in...
TAGTGAGGAGCGGATATCTGCAGGACTTCTGAAGATATCTTTAAGATCAAAATAGCCAATAATGTTATCTATTGAATCCTGGTAAACAAGTATCCGGGAGAAGCCTGTCTCAATAAATTTTTCTTTGAGTTCTGTCATAGGGCTCATACATTCTACAGCTTCTATTTCAGTCCTTGGTACCATACACTCCCTGAGTTTAACATTGGAAAAATCGAGAGCATTCTGAAAGATCCTGATATTATGCTGATCAGAAGCAGACTCTTCTTTCCCCTGTTTGTTGATATCAAGAAAATGGTCCAGATCTACTTTTCTGAAGATCACGTTTTCCTGTTCTTTTTCTCCTGGTTTGACCTTAAAAAACAGCTTAATAAAAAGATTCGATATTGCAAGTGTAAACTTACTTACAGGGTAAAATATCATAAAGAAGAATAGAGTTGGTATGCTAAGAAACTGGAGAAAGAAATTTGGAGAAATTACAAATAATGTCTTCGGTAAAAACTCAGCAATCACCAGTATTATAGCGGTGGAGATAATTGTATTTAATAGCAGGATGATGAGACCTGATTCTATATGATCCGATAATATAGAGCCAAATAAATTTGAGAAAACAAGTCCATAAATCACCAATGCGATATTATTGCCAATAAGCATCGTTGCAATATACTGGCCTGGGTTATTAGTAAATATTTTCAGGATTTTAGAACCGAATACCCCCTGTTTTCTGTCAAGTTCTATTCTGAGTTTATTTGATGCCAGAAATGCAATCTCCATCCCGGAAAAGAACGCTGATAATATGATTGCAAGGATAATAATAACAATTCCATCCATAGATCAGTTTATCCCTTTTTTCTTTGTTTGTGCCGCATCCAGGCAAAGGCAAATGATACCAGAGCCATTAATGCAAAGATATATATTTTATTACTGTCATCCGTAAAGGCAAACCTGATCCCGGCAACAACCGATAATACTCCGGTTGCAATCCATATTATCTCAAGTACCAGCAGCGAGCTATTCCTCATTTTTTATATTAATTGTTGCCCGAACCTTTTTTATCTTCCTCTTCTTCAGGTGTGAATCCGATTCAAATCCATAGCCATGTATCTCCTGGTCAGTGTTCGTTATTTTCACAAACCTGTCAGTGTATATCAGATCTTTGGTCTGGTCCCAGAATAAGACTTCAGTCTCCAGTTTGTCATTGGCCTCATTGATAACGACAACACTGTCTTTCAGCTCCCACAGGTTGTCCGCTTCGGTATATCTGGCGTATTTTGAAGTTACTGAAGCAACCGGGTCTTTCTCCCCATCGTGAAACAGAACTACAATGCCTTCTCTGAACTCTGTATATGGAGTTGTGCTGTTTTTGTACTCTTCCATCAGCGAGGAGTGCATTATCAACTGGATCTTGCCCGAATCAGTGAATATAGTTTCGAAGTCTTTGACTTTTAGTGATGGAAGAGTCAGCAGGTCGGACTTAGGGATAAGGTCGATTTTATTTTCACATGAAACAATAATACATGCGGCAAGGAAGGCTAAAACTATTTTTGGCGTGATATAGGTTAGAGATGTTTTTGAATGTATCATAACATACGAAGAGAAATATCAAGCTCTTTTTAATTAGTCATATTTACGCTGGATAAACCAGAAATCGTGAAGATTAAGGCTTACCCCCATGGTATAATAGTTCTCAGTGTGAAGACTGCCAGAGCCCGAACCGGATTTCCTGGTGAAATCAAAAAACAGGTTTGTTTTTGATAGTGATCGCCTGAGCGGAATTCCTAATCCAAAGCTGGCTCCGATTTCTTTAACCTGCTCACCGTCAATAATGAGATAGTTATTTCCTACATGGGCGCCAATACGATAGTCAAGTCTTTTAAGGTAGCTATAGTTAGAGAATCTATCAGGTGTATATTCCGCTCCGAAATTCAATGATCTTGTATCTGCAGTATAAGAGCCTGGTCCGGGTATGGATGCGTTGGACCATTTTGTTGTGATATAATCAACGCCTGCAGTGAATTTGTTTTCCTTTCCGAATGATAATCCGATCCTGACTGTACCTGGAAGAAATGCGGAAGTTGAGTCATCATTTATATATGCGATTGTATCAGTAATCCCGTTTGAAATCGATTTATATGAGTACCGGTCATATTTAGAATTGAAATATTTGCTTGAATTTAGTGAGGCCCCTGCATTAAGGAAATAACCGTTTTTAAGAGTGGTGGTATACTGGACTCCATAATTGAGATTAAGTCCGCCAAGCTGAAGTCTTTCTTTCTCATTATTCTGATATACATACTGGTCGTCAAAAATAATCTGATTTGTTCTGGTGACCTGGCCAAAGAGAAATGTCATGTTAATTCCAACAGAAAGGTGTTTGTTGACAGAGATACCAGATCCAACAAAAAAGTTTGTGAATCCCCCGCTGCCGGTGTGCTTTGAGATATATTGTCCAACAATAGGATCATATGCGGGATCGGTATTAAGAATTGTTTCAGAAATCTGGTAAAACCCATTACTTAGCGGAACTATGCCTGCGGCAACGCCCCATCCTTTAGTGACAGGGAAACCCAGCATAAGATGGTCAAAATTCATATCCTCTGATGTTTTCCTGTCTGTTCCGTCAGAAAGAATATTCCTCCCATAATCGATGCCGAAATCAAACATGAATGAGTTTGTGTCAATGCTGGAGTAGGATGCAGGATTTGAGATATTAATGGTACGGTTACCTCTTAATGATGTTTCGATGCCGCCCATTCCCATGCTTCTGAATGACCCGGCAGGTTCCATGCTGCCAATGTTGAATCTTGAATAGGGAGAATTGATTAGTTTCTGACCGGTTACTGAAAATGTAAATGAAAACAGGAAGAAGAAAATGGCTGCTATAAGTCTATTTTGCATTGTATTCTAAAATATAATTTAAACCATCAATCACAATATCAGGCATATATCTGGATTGATAGTCGATTTTGTTTTTAAGGAATTCACCATCTCCGCCTGTTAGTATCACTTTATTATCAGTGTGCTTTTTCTCAAACGTGCGAATATACTCATTTATTTCATAAGACACCCCGGTAATCACACCTGCCATGATGGCGTCAATAGTATTTTTCCCCGGGGAAGTATAATTATCGGCCGGGGAAACAAGTGGGAGTTTCCCGGTAAATTTATGCAGTGCCCTGAAACGCATGGCTAGTCCCGGTGAAATATTACCTCCTTTATAAATGTTGGCTGACAGGTAGTCAAATGTTATTGCAGTTCCTGCATCGATTATAAGAATCTCTTCTCCGGGGAAATAGCTATATGCCCCGGCCACTGCAGCTATTCTGTCAGGCCCGAGTGTGCCGGGCGTTTCATATTCATTCCTGAAAGGTAGTCTTGACTTATGGGAAAGAATATGAACAAACGGAATATTCACAGTCATAAGATCAAATATGAACTCAGGTGTATCTCTGACTGAAGATATAATAGCTTTTTCAATCTTATAGGAAGCTATTTTTTTCTCAAGTTTTTCACAACTGAATTCCTTCGACTTAAAGTCAGTGATTTTTTCCTGGCCATCATAAATGGCAATCTTTGTACTTGAATTTCCAATGTCGATTATCAGGTTCATGAGATGTAAATAAGACACAAAGTTATGAATTTAAAACCTAATTGCAGGTTTTTGCCCCCTAACCCCCCTTTAGGAGGCGGGGGGGCTGTTTGATTCCAGCATATTATTCAGCAAATTTATCGCCCCTTTCACAGTTTTAACATCATTAACTGTCAGGCTTAGCTTTGCAGCTTTCTGTTTCATATGCATCCGGCTCTGTTTTTTGTTAACATAGTTCATAATTGAAACAAAAACAGGACTGCTGTAGAATCTGGAGGTATGGTCAGAAACAAAGTTGGCTATCAGCAGGTTATTTTTCAGAACAATTTTTTCGATGCCTAGCCTGATAGCAATCCATTTAATTCTTACAATGTCGAGAAGTGCTTCAGCCGCTGGAGGAACAGGGCCAAACCGATCGATAAGCTTTTTTTCGAATGATATTAACTCTTCATCAGAACGTATCTCATTTAGCTCTTTATACAGACGTATACGTTCGGATATATTTGAGATATACTCATCGGGAAACATTATTTCGAGATCTGTTTCTACTTGAAAATCTGTAACATATGGTTTTTTAAGTCCGTGTTTTTCAACTGCTTCAGTTTTTACTGTATCAGCGTCTGTTTCCCTGAACTCAGAATCTCTTAATTCAGCCATAGCTTCGTTCAGAATTCGCTGGTATGTCTCAAAACCCACATCGGCAATAAACCCACTCTGTTCTCCTCCCAGCAGGTTTCCTGATCCTCTGATATCGAGATCCTGCATCGCAATATTAAATCCGCTTCCCAGTTCGGAAAATTCTTCAATAGCCTTAAGTCTCCTTCTTGCTTCATGTGTTAATGTACTTAGGGGAGGAGCAAGCAGGTAACAGAAAGCCTTTTTATTTGAACGGCCCACTCTTCCTCTGAGCTGATGTAATTCCGAGAGGCCAAAGTGGTGAGCATCGTTAATAAAAATAGTATTAGCATTAGGTATATCAAGCCCCGATTCGATTATAGTTGTTGCCAGGAGCACGTCATAATCGCCCTGGATAAAATCGAACATTACATTCTCCACATGGGTTCCATCCATCTGACCATGCACTATTGCAGTCTTAACATTCGGACAGATCCTGTTTATCATTGACTCAAACTGTTTTATATTATCAACCCTGTTGTGAATAAAAAAGACCTGCCCGTTTCTCGATACCTCATATTCAATACCTTCCTTTACAATGTCTTCGTTGAATCCGTGCAGTTCGGTAATGATGGGCATTCTGTTGGGTGGCGGAGTATTGATAATGGAAAGGTCGCGCGACCCCATCAGTGAGAATTGAAGCGTCCTGGGAATTGGTGTTGCTGTAAGGGTAAGCGTATCAACATTTGCTTTTATCTTTTTTAGCTTTTCTTTAACCGACACACCGAATCTCTGTTCCTCATGTCAATCTTTCCTTCAGCTAATTGTGAAAGGATCTTTTTCTGGTCAGCTGCTTTTTTATGACGGCTTATGTATTCAATATTGCAGGGAAAGCCTTTCAGCCGCGACGAGAATGTTTTATAATGCTGAAGAGCGAGAATTGTTGTTGGCACAAGAACGGCAGTCTGTTTGCTGTCGGTAGTTGACTTGAATGCTGCCCTGATAGCGATTTCTGTTTTCCCGAATCCCACGTCTCCGCATACCAGGCGGTCCATCGGGTGATCGGCCTCCATATCTTCTTTGACAGCTACTGAGGCTGTGAGCTGATCAGGAGTATCTTCATAGATGAATGAAGCCTCAAGCTCGCGTTGCAGATATGAGTCAGGAGAAAAGGAGAATCCTGGCGAGGCCATCCTTTTTGCATAAAGCAGAATGAGATCCTTTGCTATATCTTTTACTCTTCCTTTTGTTGCCTGCTTAAGCTTTTGCCATGCTCCCGAGCCCAGTTTATAAATTTTTGGTTCAGCATTATCTTTCCCTTTATACTTCGAGATACGGTGAAGAGAATGAATACCGACATAGAGAATATCATTATCGCGGTAAACGAGCTTAATAGCCTCCTGCACCTTACCATTAACTTCAATTTTCTCTAGTCCCCCGAACTTGCCAATTCCGTGGTCGATATGTACAACATAGTCTCCCGGATTCAGGCCCGTGAGCTCTTTAACTGATATACTTTCTTTTTTGGTGAAGTATCCTCTGATTCTGAATTTGTGATACCGGTCGAATATCTGGTGGTCGGTATATATTGATATTTTAAGATCATGATCAGTGAATCCGTTATGCAGATTAAGCAGAAGCGGCTGAAAGTGAGCCTCCGGATTAATTTCTGAGAATATATCTCTCAGCCGCTCTATTTGCGACTCACTCTCGGAAATAATATATGTTGCATAACCATCAGCATCGTTCATAATGAGCCTTCCGGAAAGCAATTCGAAATTTTTATTAAAGACTGGCTGGGATTCAGTATGAAATTCGAAGAGTATATCAGGATTATACATGGTTTGTTTTCCCAGTTCGACGATTCTGAATTTCTGGCAATGATCAAAGAAGTGGTTCCCTGTCATCACAATATCCTTCTTGTCGGAAATCAGTCCCGAATCCTCCCTCTGAGTTGTCTGGAAGAAGATATTATTGATCTTTTCCTTAACATAAACTGCGTCTTCAATCCATATCAATGCTGATGGAGGCAGAAAGTCGGTAAAAGAGTCGCTGATCTCTTCAATTGATATGTCCTGAATATTTGGGATAACAGATATCTGCTTATGGATGCTCACAGAGAGCTGATCGTCAGTATTAAACGACCTTATTGTATCAACTTCCTCACCAAAAAAATCGATGCGGTATGGCAGGTCTGCTGAGTAAGAAAAGACATCGGCGATGCTTCCCCTGATAGCATATTGCCCGGGTTCATAAACAAAATCAGTTCTGATAAAATTGTATTCATGCAGCATCTCCTCAAGAAACTCCAATGACAACTTATCTCCCTTGCTAATGTTGAAGGTGTTTTTTTTCAGATTTTTTCTGCTGACTACCTTTTCCATTGCCGACTCAGGATAGGTAACAATTATTCCTTTTCTTTTTCCTGAGGCAAGATGATTCAGCACTTCGGTTCGGAGGACTATATTTGCCGGCTCTGTCTGTTCATACTGAACGGAGCGTTTATATGTAGAGGGAAAAAAAAAGACCGATTCCTCTCCTAATAGTGAGACCAGGTCATTATAAAAATAGGCAGCATCTTCTTTCTCCGGAATGAGAGCCAGGTGGGTGGTTTGAGTCTTTTGGAATATAAGTGAAAGGATCACAGCCTTTGAAGAGCCTGTCAGTCCATCAATATTTATCTTTTCCGCCTTACTAGTATTTATGGTTTCAATCAGTTCTGGAAGAACGGGATGATCCAAAAACTGAAGCGATAACTTATTTTCTTTCATTTCGGGGATTAAACGGCAAATTTAGCATCAATTTCGGAAATTATGCTTAGTTTCTGAATCTCATACAGAATAGAGTATCACTACCGGGCTTTGACTGAACAGTAAGGCTTCCTCCATGTATCCCCATTATCTGTCGCGATATGCTCAGCCCGATTCCGGATCCTTTTTCACGGGTTGTAAAGAAAGGGATAAATATTTCCTCCAGGATATCTTCACTGATGCCGGGTCCGTTATCTTGCACACATATTTCAGGACCTCCAGAGGAACAGGTGCCTGCGCTAATATTTATCTTGCAGGATGGATTCTCTTCATTTGCCTCCAGGGCATTCTTTATCAGGTTGATCAGAACCTGTGATATCAGGTTTTCATCTGCAAGTATTTCAAGATCAGGATTTATTGTCCGGAATGTGATTTCTGTTTTATTACTTTTTTCAAGTGTTTCAATTAGCATATTCACCCTGGAAAAGAGCTGAGTGACGCTAATCAGTTTCATGTCAGGCTTTGGAATCCGGGCAAGCTTTCTGTATGATTCGACAAAATTCATCAGACCCTTTCCCTGTTGGCTTATTACATTTAATCCTTTAAGAGTGGAGGAGATGGTTTTTTCAGAAACTTCTTCAGGTTTTATCTGTCCGTCGCCTGCCATGTAAATTCTTAATAATGAATCTGACAGTGAGGTTATCGGTGTTATTGAATTCATTATTTCATGCATCAGGACCCTGATAAGTTTCATCCAGGCATCTACCTCTTTCTCGTCAAGCTCCCGCTTAATATCCTGTATAGATAGTATGCAGAGTTCATCTTTCCCTGTTCCTGATATGGTTGATTTCAGAAGCAGTTGTATATCACCCTGCCTGTTATTTATTGCAACCAGTTGTCTTTCGGAGGGTTTAAGACTCTTAATAGCAGTATAAAGGTTTTTGTCAATTCGTTCAATTTGCCCGAGATGAGTCAGGGCATCTATGGAGAATAGTCTTTTTGCCGCTGAGTTTGAGTGGTGTATAAAGCCCTTGTTATCGTAGGTTATAATGCCGGTGGCAAGCAATTCGAGTATCCTCCGGAAGAACTGTTCCTGCTGGGTGTTTTCTATTTTAAGGTTCTGGATCTGCCTGTTAACAGCGTTCATGCTTTGGTGTAATTCTCTCAGGGAAGCACTTTTGTGGTCAACAGGGAAGAATAGATTTGAGTCATCGTTCCTGACAGAGTCAAAAAAGAATCTTATGTTCCTGTTTGTCCGGTTCAGAAACATTATAAGATCAAGTGTCAGTATTACAATTAATACAGTGAAAATAAGCGAAAGGCGGATTGATTGTTCACCGAAAAAACTATACCCCAATAAAACAGAGAATGCAGTAATAAGAAGTACTCTTATTATGATTTTTATATAGAGTTTTTTACTTAACATCCGGCTTGTGCTTTCTGAGTCTGTTATAAAGAGTCTGTCTTGTTATTCCCAGCTGTTCTGCAGCAGCAGTTAAATTACCATTATTCTTCTCAATAGCCATGTTGAAGAGTTTTTCCTCCATCTCTTCAAGAGTGGGCAACGATTCCGGAAGAATATTTGTTACAGGAGGTTTGAGATAAAGATCATCAGGTCTGATTGTGTTGGACTCACTCAGGATGACAGCTTTTTCAATAGTATTCTGTAATTCCCTGATATTTCCCGGCCAGGTATACCTCATAAGCTTAACATATGCCTGGTGGTTGATTTTCAGCTCAGGTTTGCCATATTTAAGCATAAATTTTCTTAGAAAGAAATCGGCAAGCTCAATAATATCATTTCCCCTTTCTCTCAGCGGAGGAAGTTCTATCTGTATAGTATTTATCCTGTAAAGCAGATCTTCTCTGAACAGGCTCTCCTTTACCATCATTTCGAGGTTCTTGTTGGTGGCGCAGATGAGTCTTATGTTTGTTGATATTGGTTCATTTGACCCTATTCTTGTAATCCTTCTGTTCTCTATTGCAGCAAGCAGCTTCGACTGCAGGTGAAAAGAGAGATTTCCTATCTCATCGAGGAAAAGAGAACCTTTGTCAGCAAGTTCAAATTTTCCCTGCCTGTTTTCCCTTGCATCGGTGAATGCTCCTTTAACATGGCCAAACAATTCGCTCTCAAAGAGCGTCTCCGGAATAGCTCCCATATCAACACTTACAAGTAATTCATCAGCCCTGTCTGACAACCTGTGTATTTCTTTTGCAACAAGCTCCTTCCCTGTGCCGTTCTCTCCTGTTATAAGTATATTGGCCTCAGTTTTAGCTACCTTCCTGGCCATTTTAAGTATATGCAGAATTTGTGGCGATGATCCTATTATCTCACGCTGATCCCTGTTTATCTCCTTTTTCAGACCTGATTCTCTTTCTTTAAGTTGTTTAACCTCTTTTTTTGAGATGTTGAGCTGGATTGCAAGCTTAAGAGTTGCAAGAAGCTTTTCGTTATCCCATGGTTTAAGAACAAAGTCAGACGCTCCGTCTTTAAGAGCTCTTACAGCAGTTTCTACATCACCATAGGCAGTTATCATCACTACTGAAATATCCGGATTGAATTCCTTTATCCTTCCAAGCCAGTAGAAGCCCTCATTCCCGTTATTGACTCCGGCAGAAAAATTCATATCGAGCACCACCAGGTTAAATTCGCTCTTCCTTAATTCTGATAATATCTGATTTGGATTAGCAACAGATCTGACGAAAGAAAACTCAGGACTTAGAAGAATCTCAAGCGATGTGAGAATGTTTTTATTGTCGTCAACAATCAGTATGCTTCCTTTTTGGGATGACATATAGTTTTATTTATCATGAACCGCTTTTTTACCACAGAGATCATGGAATCTTTTTTAATAAAACCGTATCTTCTGTGTAATCGGTGGTTAAAATTAAATAAAAAATTATGAAATGAAAATATAACGTAAAATAAATATACGAAATATAGTAAAATATATTTACTATGTCTAAATTGTATATTTAGTAATATAAAGATATACAGTTCTTTAACAAAATGGCATGATAGTAGTAATATAGTTATTGGATTGATGTAAGTTTGTTAGTAATTAATAATTTTAATCGTGAAACTCACCCAGGCTCTAAGAAGTTTTAT
>JFJP01006219.1_pt1 | contig 10059 bp, 7 predicted proteins | sample 431651 | NCBI WGS metagenome assembly JFJP01 (sample SAMN02602958, study PRJNA72255) | Microbial mat metagenome, whole genome shotgun sequencing project. | biome: fresh water; feature: sink hole; material: water; isolation source: purple microbial (photo- and chemosynthetic) mats found in...
TGCCTGCGCCTGAAGTCGAGGTGCACAGCCGGGCGATGTTTCAAGCCCTGATTGCGGCGGCAAAATCGGACGGGCACCTGGACGACCGTGAACGCGAACTGATCGACGCCGAGATGGCACGTTTGGGGGCCGATGCCAGTGAGCGCCGCTGGCTGGAAGCAGAACTGCGCCGCCCGCTCGACCCGGCGGAGGTCGCCCGCGCCGCGACCACCCCCGAACTGGCCGCCGAGATGTATTTGGCAAGCTTGCTCGTCATTGACGACACCAGTTTTATGGAGCGTGCCTACCTTGATGAATTGGCGCGTCAGTTGAAACTGCCCGCTGAGCTCAAGGCAGAGCTTGAGCAGCAGGCTCGTGCGAACTGACCGCATCGGATTCAAGCCGTGCCCAGCCGGTGAGTGGCGACCGGGTTGTGTCGCCGGCGGCTGTTGATTAGCTACTGATTAAATAGCGGACTGCGTAGATTCTGAAAGGGTTACTCGGTTTTTTTCGTTGCCATTGTGGGCGGTGCACGCTCTGGCAAGTGTGCCGGACTTGGTCTGGAGCGAGCCCGGCGATGCGCGCTGGGTGAAGAATGTCGCCGGGCTATATACTGATCTAAGTCAAGCGACTGTATCGCTTGCGACACAGACAGGTTAGCCATCATGCCTCTTCGAGCCTGCGGTTGTTTGTTGTGCTGACCGGCTTGTCCGGGCTTGCGTTTGCACAAACGCCCACAGCTTTGTCATTTCAGCAACCTGTTTGTACGCAAAGCGTGTCAGGCAGCGTGACGCTGAGTGCGCCGGCGCCCGCAACGGGCCTCGTGGTGCAACTTGCCAGCAACATGCCAGCCGTGATCAGCTTGGCACCCAGTGTGACCGTGCCACCCGGTGCCAGCTCCGCAGCCATCACCTTGCGTTGCACGCCAGCGGCACAGTCCCTGGCGGTGACCCTCACCGCGACTGCCAACAACGTGAGCCAGACCGCCGTCATCAATGTGCCCTCGGCGGCACTTGAGCAGGTGGCACTGAAGCCGGACCAAACGCCGCCCGTACCACCCACATCGTTCACTGGGTCGGTCTCGCTGCTCGGGGCAGCGCCAGCAGGCGGTGTGATCGTCACGCTGTCAAACAGTCATCCGGCGCTGCTCAACAGCCCTGCCTCGGTCACGGTGGCGGCAGGCGCCAAATCTGCCAACTTCAACATTGCGGTGCTGTCGCCGGTGTCACAACGCACGCCCTTTACCATCACCGCCACGGGCCTGGGTGTGACCAAGGTGGGGGCTGGCACATTGACAACGGCAGAGCCCTTGTCGCTCACCTTGCAACCCGGAAATCCCGCTGGCCAAGCGGGCTCAGGCGCAAATACACAAACCGGCGCAGGCGGCGCTTCGTTCGTGGCGCGCCTGACGCTCAATGGGCCGGCCGGTGCCGGTGGCTTGACCCTCAATCTGTCCAGCAGCAACACCGGGGTGGCAACTGTACCTGCCACTGTCACAGTTCGCCAGGGTGAGTCCAGCGCTGAATTCACGGTCACGACGTCAGCCACGCCGCAATCCGCCAACACAGTGATCACGGTCACGGGCAGCACCGTCAGCAAAACCGCCACCCTGACGGTGGCCAGCGCGCAGTTGTCGGCATTGTCCAAGCAGGTTTCGCAAGTGATTGGCGGACAAACTGCCACGTTTACCTTGCTGGCCACGAGCAAGGTGGGGGCCGGTGGTCTTTTGGTGAACCTGAGCAGCAGCAACCCCGCTGCCTTGACAGTTCCAGCATCGGTCACGATTCCTGCCAACGCCTCGTCTGCCAACTTCACGGTCAGCACGGCGTCCGTGGCGGCCCAGACCACCGTGAACGTGACCGCGACCGCCGGCAATGTCACGAAAACCGAGCCCTTGCTGCTGATGCCGGAGGGTCTGACCGCGTTTGACCTGTCACCTGTCAGCGTGACAGGGGGCGGCACCGTGACGGGCCGGTTGACGGCCTTCGCCGGCCATAACGGGTTCAATGTGGTCGTCACGTCGGAACAGCCCCAAGTGGTCACGGTGCCCGCAACCGTGGCGGTGCCAGCCAGTCAGAAGACACAGGGCTTCTCCATCACCACAAGCCCGGTCAGCGTACCGACCACGGTGCGTCTCAGCGCCCACCTGTCTGCGGCGACCAAGTTCAGTCGCATCGGCACTTTGGGGGGAGGTGCCAGCAGTCCGACCCTGACCGCCAGCCTGACGGTGAACCCGCCAGCCATTCGCGCACTGAGCTTGTCCAACACCACAGTGGCGGCCAGTTCGTCCTTTACTGGCACCATTACGTTGACGGGGCCAGCACCGGCGGGGCTGTCGGTGACGGTGACCTCGGCCAACAAAGCGGTGGTGGTGCAAAGCCCTGTCACTTTCAATGCTGGCGCAAGCACGGCTTCGTTTCAGGCGCGCACCCTGCCAGGACCAACGGTTTTGGTGCCAATCACGGCAAAAATTGGCAATGTAGGCACCGGCACCACCGCCACGGTCAGGGTGTTTGGCCTTTGAAGGCCATGTCTTTTTTCAACAAGGAGCCAATTTTGAAGTTCCCAATCCAATGCGCGACTTCGTGCACTTTGCTTGCATGTGTCGCGCTGGCGGGCCTTGCCCAAGCCCAGCAGCCGGTTTTGCCCAGCCCAACAGCGCTGCCCAGCCCCAAGCCTGGCATCACGCCTCCTTTGCAGACCTTGCGGGCGCTGTTGTCCAACCCCGCTGTGGGCGGCATGACACCGGCAGATTCGCTGTCGGTCGCAAACTAAACCAATGTGTGAATCTCATGAAAATGCTCTCCAAACCAGGTTTTCTTACCGCCATTGGCCTGTCGGTGCTGACCGGCTGTGCCAGCGCACCAAATGCGCAAGCGCTGGGCGAGGTTCGCAGCACCAGCAACCCGGCTGACCGGCCGCAGCGCAGCATCACCAATTTCACGCCGGCGCTGCGCTGCATGGACGACATGATGTTTGCCATGGGTACCCGCGATGTCAGCGTGATGATGGAAGAGTTCCGGGATGCCACGCAGCGCCAACTGCCCTTGTCAGCGCGTGACATGCTGACTTCAGCCATTTCGGACATGACGCGTCGTTCACGCGGCGTGCGCCTGACGGTGTTTGGCAGCGACCAGCAGAATTTGACGCAGTTTTTGCAGTTGGCGCAAAAGTCCAACGTGTTTTCTGTGGTGCCCGAGTTCAATATCCGCGGCACCATCAGCCAGTTGGATGAGGGTGTGAAAAAGTCGGGCGGGTCGGTGGGTCTGAGTCTGGCGGAGTCGCTGTTTGGCGTGCGTCTGGGCTCCGACACCAAGTTTTCGGTAATGGGTCTGGACGCCGCCGTGGTGCAGACCGCCACCATGACCCTGATTCCGGGGGTGTCGTCCAAGAACACGACCGTGTTGAGCAGTCAGGACAGCAGCGCCGGTGACGGCCAGGCCAGACTGGTCAACCCCGGCATCGGTTTGGTGTTTTCGTTTGCCACGTCACGCGCCGATGGTCCGGCCCAGGCGGCCCGCAACATGATCGAACTGGCAACGGTAGAACTGGTGGGCAAGCTGATCAAAGCACCCTACTGGCAGTGTGTTGGTACGCCCGATTCCGATGCGGAGGTGCAGCGCGAGATGGATGACTGGTTTTTCAGTATGGAAGAAGAAGAGCGCATCAGCTTTTACCAAAACCGCATGCGCGAACGTCGCTATTACGATGGTGCCATCGACGGCCAAAACTCGGATGCCTTTGCCGGCGCGCTGCAGGTGTACCGCAAAGCCATGGGTCTGAGCCCGCAAGGTCCGCTGGATTTGGCGTTTTTCAAGCAGTTTGTGACGGTTTCAGTGCCACGGGGCACGGTGCTTGCGGCCCGCAAACCTGCTGACGCCGGTGTAGCAGCAGCACCGGCGGCGCTGGTCGCGGCATCGCCGGCGCCAGTTCCTGAGCCTTTGCCTGCGCCAGTTCCCTTGACCGTCACTGTGCTGGCTGAGCAGTCAGCCAGAGCACAAACAAGCAAGCAACTGCGGGTGGAGGTGACGCAGCCGGGCTACGTCTATTGCTATGCGCAAGACCCGGTCACGCAACGCATCCAGCGCATTTTCCCGAATCGCTTCCACAAAGACCCACGGCGTGATCCGGGCAAGTCACTGGCACTGCCCGGCGCGGGCAGGTTTGTGCTCAATCCGGCGGCGGACTATGCCTGCCTGCACGCGCCGCGTGAGGTCTATGGCGATCTGCCGCCACCCTTGCGTTGGGGCGACTTTGAAGACGTCCGGCTGTCGAGTTTTGACGACATTCAAAGCCAGTTTTCCAAAGCCTCGGGTGCGACGGTGCATCTGGTGCGCAGTCGCTTGCAGCAGTAAGCACTGCTCGTGGCCGGCGCACGGTTGTGCGCACCAAGGTCAGCGATTGCTTCACTATTGATAGCTGTCAGCGCTTATCAGACAAGCGCTCAAGGCATAAAAACCTTGACAGCACACGAGAGCTGCTTGAGCACGCAGCCCCAATCCGTGGTGTTGCTAAGGCTTGGCTTTGTTGCCTTTGGCCTCGTCTTTGGCGGCTTGCTCCAGCATGGCTTTCATGGGGTCGTCTTCGGCTTCTCCCACCGCGGGCGCGGGTTCTGAAGCAGAGGGTTCGCCCTCGGAGGCTGCTGGCATCATCGGGTCAGCAGCAGGCTCTTGCGCATCGGGCATTTGCAACTGCTCCATGATCTGGTCTGCGTTCAACAGCTCCACTTTTTCCATGCCCCCGGTGACCAGGTTGGGGAAGATCATGATCGCGGCCACCATTACCAATTGCAAAATGATGAAGGCAATCGAGCCCTTGTAGATTTCGCTGGTCTTGACTGCGGCAATCGGTTTGCCGGTGACGCGATCCTTGTAGTCAAACTTGGCGGCCACGCTGCGCAGGTAAAACAGGGCAAAACCAAACGGTGGCGTCAAAAACGAGGTTTGCAAGTTCATCGCCACGATCACGCCAAACCAGATCATGGCCTGATCCGGCGTCATGCCCGGCACCAGGCCAGGCAAAATTTTCTCTGCCACCGGTGCCAGCAGCGGCAGCACGATGAAGGCGATCTCAAAAAAGTCAATGAACATGCCCAGCACAAACACCAGCAGGTTCACCACAATCAAAAAGCCCCAGCCACCCCCCGGCATGTCCTTGAACAGATGCTCGACCCAGATGTGGCCGTCAGCGGCGTTGAAGGTGAAGCTGAACACGGTGGAGCCCACCAGGATGAACATGACAAAGCTGGCCAGTTTGGCGGTGTTTTCCAGTGCCTGGGTCAGGATGCCATAGCTCATACGGCGCTTGAAGCCGGCCAAAATCAATGCGCCCAGTGCGCCCATGGCACCCCCCTCGGTGGGGGTGGCGACGCCGAGAAAGATCGTTCCCAGCACCAAAAAGATCAAAATGAGCGGTGGCATCAGCACAAAAGTGACCTGCTCGGCCAGACGTGACAACAGTCCCAGCCGGGTGATGCGGTTCAACACCGCCAGCGCCAAGCCGGTCAAGGACGCCAGCGTCAGCGACATGATCACGATCTCGTCGCCCGGGCTCTTGGTGGCGCGCTCCAGCCAGGCCGTCATCAGGCCGTCATGGACTCGGGCCCAGCCGTAGCCCACCGCAGCGCAAATCAGCACCAGCACCAGCAGCGAGCGATGGCCTGATTGCCCATTGTCTTCGCGGTACAAAATGGCTTCGGGTGGCAGCGCGGGTGTCCAGCCTGGTTTGACAATGGCCACCACAATGATGAACACCACATAAAGCACCACCAGCAGCAGACCTGGAATCAGCGCACCGGCATACATATCTCCGACCGAGCGACCCAACTGGTCGGCCAGCACGATCAGCACCAGCGAAGGCGGAATCGCCTGCGCCAAGGTGCCGCTGGCGGTGATGGTGCCGGTGGCAATGGTGCGGTTGTAGCCGTAGCGCAACATCACCGGCAATGAGATCAGCCCCATTGAGATCACCGCTGCAGCCACCACGCCGGTGGTGGCGGCCAGCAGTGCGCCGACCAGAATCACGGCAATGGCCACCCCCCCGCGCACCGGGCCAAACACCTGGCCGACCGTCTCAAGCAGGTCTTCGGCCATGCCGCTGCGCTCCAGAATGATGCCCATGAAGGTAAAGAACGGAATCGCCAGCAGCGTGTCGTTTTGCATGATGCCAAAGATACGCAGCGGCAGCGCCTGGAACATGGCGGCGGGAAAGATGCCGGCCTCGATGCCGATCCAGCCCAGACCCAGGCCGGTGGCAGCCAGCGCAAACGCGACCGGAAAACCGGTCAGCAACAGCGTGAACAGGGTCACGAACATGATGGGCACAAACTGCTGTGCCAGAAAGGTCTCTTGCATTTACTTGTCTCCGGCCAATTGCTGCGCCAACTTGGCTTCAAGTGCCTCGGCTGCCTTTTGATCGTCGGACTTGGCGTCTTCGCCCGACAGCACATCCGGGCCCGCGCCGCGCAGGAACGCGATGCGCTTGATCAGCTCGGACACGCCTTGCATGGCCAGCAGGGCAAAGCCGGCCGGAATCAGCAGATAGACCGGCCAGCGGATCAAGCCACCCGCGTTTTGCGACACCTCACCGCTTTGAAAGGCCTGCATGAAAAATGGCCAGCCCAGGTGGATGCCGACATAGCAGAACGGAAACAGCACCAGCACAATGCCCAGCACGTCGATCCAGTTGCGCGTCTGGCTTGACAGCTTGGTCGAGATGAAGTCGATGCGCACATGTGAATTGCGCAAAAAGCCGTAACCGGCGCCCAGCATGAACACCGCAGCAAACAGATACCACTGGATTTCCAGCAGGCTGTTGGAGCTGTTGTTCATGATCTTGCGCACCAGCGCGTTGCCGGCACTGATCAGTGTGGTGGCAAGAATCAGCCACATGGTCAGTTTGCCGATTCCGGTGCTGATCCGGTCGATCAGCCGTGACAGCGAGAGCAGGGAATTCATGGGGTCTCCGGGTGTGTGGCAGGCGGGCGGCAACCGTCGGCCGTAAAACCGCTGAAGTTTACCCGTGGCGCAGCGCTTTTGCACGAGGGGTAAACGCGAATGAAACAGCGCCATGGCGGCGGCTACCGCACCCGCACGCGCCGGGCGGGTTCAGGTTTCGGGGCCGAAGCGCCGGTCCCGAAACTCCCACCACGGCAGCACCCGGCGCATCGATAGCACCTGCCCGCACTGCGCAGGCGCATAGCCGGCCATGCCGTGCAGCAGGCTCTGCCAGTGGGCGCCTTGCAGCAATGCCAGCAGTTGCGTGACACCGGGCTGCTCCAGCGCAGATTTCAGACACACCAGGTGGTAGCGCTCCTGCAGCAGGGGCACAAAGTCCAGCCCCGCCTGCTGCGCGGTCGCAGCCATGCCCAGCGCGGCGTCGCCCTGGCCGGCAGCCACCGCTTGCGCCACGGCTGCCTGCGAGGGCTCGGTGTGCGCATCGCCTGCCAGGTCGCTGGCAGCCAGGCCGGCCAGGTCGAGCAGTTCGTCTTGCAGTACCCGGGTGCCACTGCCCGGCGCACGGTTGACCCAGCGCGCCTGCACGCGCGCCACATCGCTCAGCGTATGCAACTGCAGCGGGTTGCCAGGCGCCACCAACAGGCCCAGCATGCGCTGGGCAAAGCCGATGATCTTGTGTCGCCCCGGCTGCAACAGCGGCTTGTAGCTGCGCTGGCTGTGGGACTTGCGTGCACTGCTTTGCAGGGTGTGAAAGCCCGCCATCACACAGCGTCCCTCGTTGAGCGCGCGGATGGCATCGACACTGCCGGTGACGCGCAAGTCCAGGTGCAGGCGTTCGTGGTCGGCGCATTCGCGCAACGCCACCTCGCGCAGCCGTGACAGCGCTTCATCGTGGCTGGCGTACACCGTCAGCACCTGCACGCTGTCGTCAAAAGCCAGCGCGATGCTGCGTTCGAGTTCGGCGCGCAAGGCCTCAATCTGTGGCGCCAGTCGGGCCTGGGCGCGCCGCTCGGCCCACATCAGCTTGTGGCCAAAGTCGCTCAGGCGCGCGCGCTGGCCTTTCTCCCAGATCAGCAAGGGCTGGCCGAGTTCAAGCTCCCAGCGCTTGAGCTCGCCCCAGACGTGCCGGTAGCTCAGGCCCAGTGCGCGCGCGCCGCCTGAAATCGAGCCATGCGCGCTGACGGCCTGCAGCAGGTCGATCAAGGGGTTGCGCAGCAGCGCCGGACTGCTCTGGTGCGACAAGGTGTAGTGGAGTTGTAGCCTATGCACGGTGTTACATATCGCCAAGGTGTGTGTCGGTGGCTACGATACCGCACCTTTTGATACGACCCTGCATGACGGCATTTCTTGACAGCGCCCGCACCGCACTTGACCTGATCGCAAGCGGCGATGCCGCGCTGCTGGCCATTGTGGGGCGCTCGCTGGCGGTCAGCGCCACGGCCTGTGCGCTGGCCTGCAGTGCCGGCCTGGTGCTTGGGGCCTGGCTGGGCGTGGCCCGCTTTGCCGGGCGCTCGGCGGTGCTGGCAGTGCTCAACACCTTGCTGGCAGTGCCTTCGGTGGTGGTCGGGCTGGTGGTCTATCTGTTGCTTTCGCGCAGCGGACCGCTGGGCTTTCTGGGCTGGCTGTTCAGCTTCAAGGCCATGGTGCTGGCGCAAACGGTGCTGGTGTTGCCAGTGGTGACGGCGTTGACGCGCCAGGCCATCGAGGACGCCGAGAGCCACCATGGTGAGCAATTGCAGTCGCTCGGTGCACTCCCGTTGATGCGCAGCCTGCTGCTGGCGTGGGACGAGCGCCACGCCTTGGCCACCGTGCTGATCGCGTCGTTTGGCCGGGCCATCTCGGAAGTCGGCGCGGTGATGATTGTGGGCGGCAACATTGACGGCTTCACCCGTGTCATGACCACGGCCATCGCGCTGGAGACCAGCAAGGGCGACTTGCCGCTGGCACTCGGGTTGGGCTTGATCCTGCTGGCAGTGGTGCTGTTGCTGAACCTGCTGATTGCCGGTGTGCGCCGCTGGCGCCCTGGCGGCGAAGACAGCGGCCGGGTGGTGCGGCGGCACAGCAGCGTGGGGTTTCCATCGTGAGCCCGGTTGTTGCACTGCAACAGGCCAGCGTGCACTTTCGCTGTGGCACCGGTGTGGTGCGGGCATTGGCTGAGCTGAACCTGCAGATTTGCACGGGCGAACGTGTGGCGCTGGTGGGCGCCAATGGCTGTGGCAAAAGCACCTTGCTGCGCCTGCTGCATGGCTTGATAGCGCCCAGCGCCGGCGTCGTGCAGGTGGCGCCCGGCGTGCGCCAGGCCATGCTGTTTCAGCGCCCGCATCTGCTGCGCCTGAGCGTGCAGGCCAACATCGCGCTGGGTCTGTGGCTGCACGGCCAGCCCTGGGCGCTGGCGCAGCAGCAAGCCCGGCTCGCCCTGGCACGGGTTGGCTTGTCAGAGTTGGCCCTGCGCAGCGCGAGCAAGCTCTCCGGCGGTCAGCAACAACGGGTGGCGATGGCGCGTGCCTGGGCACTGGAGCCGCAGGTGTTGTTGCTCGACGAGCCCACGGCCAGCCTGGATCCGCATGCCAAGCGCGAGGTCGAGGCTTTGATGCAGGAGTTTGCCCAATCGCAACCTGCGGCCACGCTGGTGTTTGCCAGCCACAACCTGGGGCAGGTCAAGCGATTGGCCAGCCGGGTGCTGTACCTGGAGCAGGGCCGGGTCTTGGCCGACTTGCCGGTGCAGGATTTTTTCAACAGTCCGGTGCTGCAATCGCAGTCTCCGGAAGCCCATTTTTTTGTCAAAGGAGAGAGCTTGTGAAATTGAAGTCTTTTAGGCCTCCAGCGCTTATCAATAAAGCGCTAACAGCTACGTTTTTGGTAGCGTTTTGGGCTTGGTCCGGGGGCGTGCAGGCGCAATCGATCACGGTCGCATCCACGACCTCGACCGAGCAGTCGGGGCTGTTTGGCCATTTGCTGCCCGAGTTCAAGAAAGCCAGTGGATTGGACGTCAAGGTGGTGGCGGTTGGCACGGGTCAGGCCATTGACATGGGCCGCCGGGGCGATGCCGACGTGCTGTTTGTGCACGACAAGGTGGCCGAAGAGAAGGTGGTGGCCGAGGGCTTTGCCGTCAAGCGCTTGGAGG
>JFJP01041230.1_pt1 | contig 10059 bp, 11 predicted proteins | sample 431651 | NCBI WGS metagenome assembly JFJP01 (sample SAMN02602958, study PRJNA72255) | Microbial mat metagenome, whole genome shotgun sequencing project. | biome: fresh water; feature: sink hole; material: water; isolation source: purple microbial (photo- and chemosynthetic) mats found in...
ATACCTGCAAAAATTTATGGTTGGGATAAAAATGCAGGGCTGGCATGGTTTCAATGGAAATGGGGAACAAGGTGGACCAGGAATCCGGATACCGCTCCACAAAAACCCCGTCCCTGAAGGTGATCATCCGGCATTTGCCATATCCATCTTCCAGGATATGACAACCGATTTCACAAATCCCGCATTTCATGATGCCTTTTCCTTTGTGATAAAAATCCAGAACCCGATATCCGATTGCGTCATCCTGTATTTTCCATCCAGGGTTTTATCAAGTGCATCCTTGATGCGTTTCATAGCTTCAGGCCCGCCCCGTTTTTTGCTCCTCTCCTCAAACCCGTCATTTTTTTTGGCCATTTCGGAAAAAATGATTTTTTTCAATTCAGGAGTCCCGAAACCACCGCCAATATGGGTTTCCCCGCCCGGTTTCAACACCCGGTAAATTTCTTTAAACGCCCCGGCCAGATCCTGCCAGAAAAAAATAGACCCCCTTGAAACCATGAGATCGGCAAAATCATCTTCAAAGGGCATGTCTGTAATATCCGATTTCACTGGGGTGATCCGATCCTCAAAACCCGCATCCTTAATATTCCCGCTTGCAATAGCAAAGGCATGGGGCGATTTATCCACGGCATAAAGGCGCAGGTCCGTGATCCTGGCAAGACTAATGGAAAGGGCTCCCGGACCTGCACCCAGATCAATACAATTACCGGTGACAATGCTGTGCATGGATTTGATCTGCTCTGCAATCAAGGGATAAATCGGGGCAAATAACGTCTTAACGATTGCATCCATGTCCATTGCTGCTTTTTTATCTTCTTCATCATCTAAATACGGATTATCAACCGGCATTTTTCAATCTCCTCTTTACATATTTATTTTTTCTTTTTTTCTTCTCCAGAACCACAGGTACACCCGTGTTCCTCTTTTTTCCCATGACATTCTTCAACCTGCTCGGGTGTACAGTTTTCGGGTTTGTCTTTCAGTTTTTCCGGATGTTGGCATTTGCAGTCACACATGATTTTCTCCTTTGTTTGAGTTGTTTTATTAGAACGGCAGAATCCTTCCAAAGGTTCGCCTTTTTTATTTTCCATCTTTTTTTACCCTGTTCTTGGCAAAACCCCGGCTGGAAAAATTGAAGAGATCAATGGCGATCTGCCGGAGTTCGGCAGAACAGTCGGCAGCCCGGAATTCCCGATCAGCGGCAAATTCCTTCCAGAACGGCGGCAGATTGTCCAGGCGGATGACCATACCGCCCTCTTTATCCTCCACCACATAAAGAACGGTTTTGATCCCGGAGTTGATAATACGGGTCAGACACATGGGACAGGGTTCCACCGAGGTGACCAGAACCAGATTTTTGCATTCCCGCGTTTTATTGAAATCTTCAGGATCATTCATCTTTTTTACCCGGTCCTCATACTTATTCAGAAGATCCATTTCCGCATGCAGATCACTGCGAAAATACGGGGAGTGCTGTCGGTTCCGGCCATATTCCACAATCTCTCCCGTGGTGCTGTCCACAAGGCAGGCACCGATACCGCCGGAACCTTCCCGGATGGACTCAAGAGCACTCTTCACCACCACCAGAGCATAGGTATCGTCTTTATATTCTTTATTAATGGTGTAGGCTGTAATCCTCTTCTCAAGCGCAGCCAGTCTTTCAGCCCTGTCGGCATAAGCCGGTGAACAGCAGAAAAGAAAAATTATAATCACCCCGAAAAAACAGGTGGTTATGAACTCTTTTTTCCCTTCCTGTCCTTCCTGTGCTTCATGGTAAAAATCACATTCCATATTTATCCATCCTGTGAACGACGCCAAGACACCCCTGGTTAAACAGATTCCGTGCAAAGCATTCAACACTGATATCCACCCCGAACATCATATGCATAAACATGCTCCGGTTTCCCACGGCAATGCTTTTCCCCGAATAATCCAAAGCCAAAGTATTTTCCGGAACGGAAAGCATATAACCTGAAAAAGGAAATTTAGTGATTTCCGCATCCCGGTCAAAGGACCGGTATCCGGCAGGATAGGCAAAGGGTTCGTGTTTCCCGGTGGAAAGGGTCAGATAAAAGCTGTCACCCGGCTCATTGCAGAACCAGCCGCAGCCGTTTCTGCACATGGAGTGATCTTTCGGGAAAAATTCTTTTCCAACCCCTTCCACCAGGATCAGGGCAATCTTGTGATGAATAAGGTTTGACCGAACCAATGGTTTGATTCCCCTTAGATCGTCAAGTTTGCCCAAACCCGTGTAAACCGGCACCTTAAAATTATTTTCAGGAATATTGACCGGCTTTCTCAAGGTCGTCCCCATGGTCTTAAAGGTATATCCCTCATTTGAAACCACCAGATAATCCGGCATGAGCGCTTCATCCTGGTGAATTTGAATATCCGGCTGCTCAGATTTAAACAAATCTATCCATTCCTCTTTTGTTACAATCCGCTCAATTTTCCCCTCAGCCATAAACTTATGAATCAGCGCCATATCATCCTTGCTTGGCTGATGCACCCCGCAATACCGGGCCGACCAGTTGGAGGATATGGCAAGACCGTCAATCCCGGAAAGATCCATCGCTCCTTTCAAGGAAATCATTCCTCCCGTGCCCACAATCACCGGGGTATAGCCGGATATCTCGATAAATTTTTGGGCCTCGGCCATGGCATTCACGCACATCTTTTCCCAATCCGCTTTTGAATGGGCAAAATGCCGATGAGCGAAAAACTGCTGGACATAACTCAAACAGACAAGATTCGGCTCATACTGGTCAACCAGATCCAGGGCCGTCCGCGTCACCCATTCATTGGCTTTCTCATCCACATCGCCAGGGTACGGGTTCCAGCTTAGAACCGTGCTGACCATATCTGCAACCGGGTTAGATTTTTCCATCTGCTGCCCGGATTCCAGATCAAAGCGGTTCTGCCACTGCCTTGCATCAATAATGGCCAGACTCATTTATACACACTCCTTTTCACGTTTTTCACACCAGCCCACCTTGGTTCCCAGCATGGCGATCTTTGTTCCGCAGCTTGAGCAGACATTGCCGGGAGCAAGGAATTCATCCAGCCGGTCCCCGGAACACCCGAGACTGAATCGTTTGATGACAACGGCCCCGCATTTCGGACAAAGTGTGTTGACCCAGTTGGACCCCACAAAATTATGAAAATAAATATAAGGCAGATAGGTCCTCGCCGATTCCAGGGCCTTATTCATCTTTTCAATGTCCGGGTACTTTGATTCTTTCATGTCATGTTCGGGCAGGAGCCGGAACACATGCCAGGGGATTTCAGGATTGATATCACAGATGAATTCTGCAATTTCGGTGAGTTCATGATCATTCACATTTTCAATGACCGGCGAAGCAATTTCGATATGGCAATGCCGGGACAGGGTGTAGATATTTCTTAAAATCGGATCAATGCTGTTCACCCCCACATATTTCTTATAAAATGCATTGGAAAATCCTTTCAGGCCCACATGGACAAAGGAAAAAATTTCAGCCAGCATCAGGGTGGACTCTTCCGTGGTATACCCGTTAGTCAGGCAGCCCATGGGAATCCCTTCCTTTTTTGCATATTCCGACACCCGCATGAGGCTCGGCAGGGAGACAGCCGGTTCATTGACATTAAAGATGATGTTGTGGCAGCCAAGCTTTTTTGCCATGGTGACCAGCTTTTCCCCTGAAAATTCAAACATGACGTCCTGGACATCGGCCGGGTCCTGGCAGGCGATAAAGGAATTGGAGCAGTATTTACACCTGAAATTGCACCCGGCTGTCCCGATAATCATGGACCGTGATCCGGGATAGGCATGATAAAACGGAACCGATTCGATCCTTGAAGGGGAATAGGTACACCATTTGTCCGGGTAAAGTTCAGCCACCTTGCCGCCTTCATCCTTGTACATGCCGCAAAAGCTTTTACCCTTTGTCAGATCACATTTGTGTTCGCAAAAATTACATTTCATAGACTCACCTTATATTCATATTTACAGGGATTTGTTTGGGGATCACCACAAACACCCCTCTTTTTGTCATATCACATTCAATATTGTCCCCCAGGACACAGGAAAGGACCTCATTGGTCAAAGTCGCCCCGGTTTCTCCCATGGCCCTGACACCGCCTTCATGGATCAGGATCACATCATCGCAATAATAATGGGTGAGATTCGGATCATGAAGAGTGACTAAAACCGTCATCTTCCTTTTCCGGGCCAGCCGCTGCATGAGGGCCATGATTTTGTGCTGGTTGGCAAAATCCAGATGGGAATTGGGTTCGTCCAGGAGCATGATGGGTGTGTCCTGGAAGAGCCCCCTGGCCAGCATCACAAGCTGACGCTCTCCGCCGGACAGGGTATTAAAAGGCCGTCCGGCCATATGATTAATCCCGGTTTCGCCCATGGCATCCATGGCCTTTTGTTTTTCTTTTTTTGATGGGGCAGACCAGGCTTTGATCCGCGCAGCCCCGGCCATCAGCACCATGTCGAGACATGAAAAGGAGAATGGCGAGAAACTGACCTGGGGGACAACACTGATCATTTTTGCAATCTTATCCCGGCCCAGTTTTTTTATATCCTGCCCCAGGATGGTCACCCTGCCTTCACTGAAAGGTAAGAGCCCGTTAATGCACCGTAGCAAAGTGGTTTTCCCTGAGCCGTTCCGACCCATAAGGGCGCAGATCCTGCCTGCACCAACACTGAGATTGATATGGGAAATCACTGGAGTGCCGCCGTATCCCACACTGATGTTTTCAAGCCTGAGATTCATATTAAAATCTCGCTTTTCCGGCGCTGACGACCAGGTACCCCAGAAAGGGTGCGCCGAACATGGATGTAACGATACTGATGGGAATTTCCGAGAGCATAACGCTTCTGGCCACAGTGTCCATGATCATGAGAAATATACCTCCCAATATCGCTGTCATGGGGATGAGTCTCCGGTGTTCGGAACCTGCAAGATATCTGGCAATATGGGGCACGATGAGCCCGATCCAGGCCACATTTCCCACGACCGACACGGAACAGGCCACCATGAGGGTGCTGACAAGAACATAAAAAATCCGCCAGCGGACCACATGAATGCCCATGGACTCGGCATCCTCCTCTCCCTGGGTCATAATGTTGAGGCGCCAGGAAAAAATCATGATCATGAGGATACCGGGTAAAAGAAGGGGTAAAGTTCCCCGGACTTTGACCCAGGAAGCGGTATTAAAGCTTCCCATGGTCCAGAACACAATCTGGGCGAGCTGGTCATAGGGATTGGCAATATACATGATAAAGGAAAGTCCTGCCTGAAAGATGGCGGAAATCACAATCCCGGAGATGACAAGAACTGAAGGAGAACTGTCCCGGCTCAGGGAGGCCAGGATATAGGCCAGGGTGACGGCCGTAATTCCGAAGGTAAAGGCGCTGGTCTGGATGACAACGGCAAGAGGGGCTAAAAACATGATGGCCAGGGCCGCACCAAAACCCGAACCTGCTGTTACCCCCAGGATATCCGGGGCAGCCAAAGGGTTCCGGAAAAGGGCCTGGAACACAGCCCCTGCCGTGGAAATCCCGGCACCCACAAAAATACTCAGAATAATCCTTGGCACCCGGACATTCCAGAAAATCATCATCATATCGGACGGTGCGACAAAAAACCGGTTTTCAAACCCCAAGGGAGCCAGGAGGAGTCCTGCCACATGGCCCGGTTGAATGGGATAGCGGCCGGTGCAGAGGCAGATGAACAAAATAACCGGGAAAACCAGCCCGACTATGACCCATGTTTTTTTCAATCGAGCCTGCCTCCCAGCTCTTCAAAGGAGTAACCAACAAATTGTTTGTAAAAGGCATTGGCCACCGCCATCATATCGATATCGGCAAAAAGTTCCGGATAAAGGGTTTTGGCAGACCAGACCACCCCCATGACGCAATGGGGGGCCGGGTAATCCCACCACCCGATATTGGAAGGAAAGGAAAATATTTTTTTCTCTTTTATGGCGGTTATGGTTTGGAACTGTGGATTTTCAAGAATCTTGTCCTTGCCGTAAACATCCAGATAAGAACCCAGAAAAATCACATCCGGGTTCCATTTTGCAATCTGCTCCGGCGACACATCAGCCCAGAAACCGGTCAATTCGATCGCCACATTGGTTGCACCGGACAGGTTCAGGATCTGATTTTGTATCATATTGCCTGTGGCAACGGAAAAAATGCTTCTGGGTCCTGCAAACATAACAGCAACCGGTTTTTCCACATGACCTTTTAGGCGGTTCTGCACCATATCCAGAAGGTCCTGACAGGCTTTGATATAGACTTCACCTTTGTCTTTCACGTCCAGAACATCCGATACCAGGCGGATGGCTGTGTAGCTTTCTTCAATGGTTTCACCTTTTATGGCAACCACTGGGATTCCGGCATTCTTAAACTGGTCAATTTCCAGTTTGTTCATGGATGCATAGGCAAAAATTATTTCAGGGTTCAGGCTGACCAGGCCTTCCACATTATACCCGTGGGACTCAATGATGTTTGGCAGGGCCGTAAAGGCTTTGTCGATTTTGGACCTGGCATCGGCTTCTTTACCATAGATACTTCGATCCACCAGCAGGTCCTGCAGGTTCAGGGCATAGATAATTTTTCCGCCAAAATGGTGGAGGGCCGCAATTTTTTTGGGATGTTTCGGAATCGTCACTTCTCTTCCCAGTTGATCGGTAATCGTTCGGGTTTTTACCTGTTTTTCTGAAATAAAATCACACCCTGAAAAAAAACAGAGCAAAAGACAGATTAATAACGTCATTTTGGAAATTTTCAGTGTTTTCATCACACCTCCCAGTAAACAAGGGCCGACCGGTTACCGATGGGCCAGACATATTTACCGTTTTCAAAGCTTAAATTATGGTTAAGCAAATCCGTTAAAAAAAGATCATATTCTGTGTTTTCTGAAACCCCCAACCGGTTTTTAATTTCTGTAAAAGCTTCTTCAAAAGACTCATTGGCCCAGCCGGGCCAGTTTCCATAGGCTTCCATGATCACATCCGCATAAATATCCATACTGAGCAGGATATTATAGGCGATCTGGAAATTCGGGCTGTCATAGGGCTGGCCCAGGATTTTTCCTGCGGCAACCGCCATGACCGAACCGGCCAATGGGGCCCGCATCAAGAGAATACAGGCTTTTTTGGCCGTGCCGGACATTTTTTCCACAAATGCCTTAAAATCTCCCACCCCATACATGGAATGGGACGCCAGGACATAATCGTGGGGTTCAACATCATCCTCGGGCCAGCTTGCCGTCACAATATCGATATTGGTGATTCTTTGTTTTATGATTTTTTCTTTGAGCACTTCCTGCATGGCAAGGGAAGGTTCAAGGGCCGTCACCTTTGTGGCATAGGGCGCTAAAAAAACCGACCATTTACCAGTACCGGCCCCTATATCAAGAATGCTTGAACCTGGATGATCCAAAAGTTTTTTAGCCAGAAAATCCCGTGATGAATCCGGTTTGGACCATCTTTCATCCACCATTTTGTCAAAGTCCTTGGCCTTGTGCTTCCAGAAATCATCTTCTTTTGTTTCCTTTTTCCGGGAAAAGGCTTTGTTCTGAGTCTCTGAAAGATCTTTCCACAATTTGCACCAGTCTGTAATCTGTTCCATATTTCCCCTGTAAATTTACATTGTCCGTACAAAAGGCCCATGGTCTGTTCCGACCACTTCAACACTGCCGCCGTAAGTTCTGGTTAATAAATCACTGGTCAGAACATCTTCAGCCCTGCCAAATGCCACAAGTTCCCCTTTTTTCACCAGCATGATTCCATGGGCAACGGCAGCGGCTGCATTGGGGTCATGGGTGGTGAACAAAACCGTCCGGCCCTGTTCTGCAATGGTTTTCATCAGCATGAGCATCCGCCGCGTATTCATCAGATCCAGATGGGAACAGGGTTCGTCCAACAGCAGGATTTCCGGGGCCTGGGCCAGGGCCCGCGCCACATGGACCAGTTGTTTTTCCCCACTGCTGAGCCGGGTGATGGTCTTTTGGGCCATGTGGGCCATGCCCACGGTGGCAAGGGCAATCTCCACCGCTTCTCTGTCCGCTTTTCCCGGAATTGTGAGCAGCCCCAGGTGCGGGGCTCGGCCCAGAAGAACATATTCCTCGACACTGAGATCAAAAGGCAGTGTCTCATTCTGGGACACCATACCGATGAGCTGCTTGATTCTCCCGGTTTTGTAATGGGATACCGGTTTTTTAAAGAAAAAAAGTTCTCCTTTATTCGGAAGATAAAGCCCCAAAAGGATATACAACAGCGTGGTTTTTCCAACCCCGTTGGCCCCTAAAATGGCCGTCACTGTTCCTGGGGCAAGACTGAAATTCATGTCGGAAATAACAGGAGGGCTTTGTTTATCATAGGCAAAGCTCAAATTTTGAATGGCAACGGCTGTTTTCATATCATCCCTTTTTAAGCTGCAACTGCCGGTTCATTAAAAAGACAAGAAAAAGTCCCGCCCCGATAAAGGAAGTTAAAATCCCCAGGGGAATTTCCCCTGAAAGAAGGGTCCGTGAGACATCGTCGCAGAACAGAAGGAAAAACCCGCCCAGCATAAGGGAGACTGGCAATGCAATCTGTGCATCCGACCCGCAGAGCCGTCTGGCCATGTGAGGCACAATAAGCCCAACCCATCCGATCTGGCCGGTTTTACAGACCACGGCGGATGTGGCAAGGACTGCCGTTAAAAGCAATAAAATCCTTTCAAAAGATGAATTGGCCACAAGGGAAAAAATGGTTTCATCCTGCATGGACAATAGATTCAGACGCCACCGGAAAAGAAAAATGATAAACAGACAGGGGAGACAGACGGCAGAGATTTGAATCGTATCGACCCAGGTGATTCCCCAGAGACCGCCCAGAAGCCAGAAGGTCAGTTCAGGCAGTTCCCGCAATGGATCGGCCAGATATTTTAACAGCCCGGTACCGGAAGCAAACACGGCAGACACGGCAATACCGGAAAGAATGAGCCTCAGGACCCAGTCACCGAATTTGATGCGAGTGGCAATAAACCAGGAAAGACCCAGCCCTGAAAAGGCGAAAAAGGCAGCAGATCCCTGGATGGCCGGTACAGTTCCGCCCAGGATAACGATTCCTAAGGAGGCGCCGAATGCAGCACCTCCGGAAACCCCTAAAAATCCGGCATCCACCAGGGGATTTCTGAAAATCATCTGGAACACCGTGCCGGAAGCGGCTAGAACCATTCCCGTGACAAAGGCTGCGATGATTCTTGGAATACGGATGTCCAGGATTACGTTTTGGACCAGCTTATCGTTTAGAATGTCTGACAGACTTGTAATGAAAGGCGCGGGGTATCTCCCGAAAAACAGGGAGCCGATGATAAGAAAGATCGTCAAAAACAATATAAGGAAAATTTTGATTCTGCTGAATCCCATATTATTCCTGTCTCGGCATGAGATGCTGGTCAATGGTTGCATCGTCAAACCTGTACAATACTTTAAAAAATTCTTTCACGGTCTGGTTGATGTTCAGGATATCCTTACCGAATTTGTCCGGATAGGTCATTTTGGCCATCCATAAAGTTCCCAAAATCCACCGGGGAGTAGCCGAATCCCAGCCGAAAATATCCTGGGGAAACAGATGCAGTTCTTTTTTCTGCAATGCCTTTAACCGGCTCCATTTTGAATCCTCATAAAAACTTTTGATCACTGCAGAACCTTTCATCTGATACCACACAATGAGGAAAATTTTATCCGGATTCCAGGCCGCTACCTGTTCAAACCCTGTAATCTGCCACCCGTCACTTACCGTCAGAGAGTCCAGCCAGACCGGATTCCCGCCGGAGATCAGGGCCTGCTGGGTCTGAAACCATCCCATTGCCGGAACATTCATTGACAGGTTGTTTCCACGGTTATTGTATTCCAGGACCAGAACCCTTGATTTTTCCGCAGGCGTCAGGGCCCCAACCTTGTCTTTCATCAGGGAAAGTTTATCCTTATAATATCGGATAATAATCCCTGCCCTTTCTTCATTCCCGAGTATCTTGCCTATGTTTTCAATATCCCTGAAAAACATGTCCGG
>JFJP01041949.1_pt1 | contig 10059 bp, 3 predicted proteins | sample 431651 | NCBI WGS metagenome assembly JFJP01 (sample SAMN02602958, study PRJNA72255) | Microbial mat metagenome, whole genome shotgun sequencing project. | biome: fresh water; feature: sink hole; material: water; isolation source: purple microbial (photo- and chemosynthetic) mats found in...
CGAATGAACAGGACATTGATTTTGCCGAAAATTATTTCGATGAGGTGTATTGGGCACTTTGCCCCAATTCCAATCTTTTTATCGAAAATACACTTCCCAATGCTGAACTTTTTGCATAAAAAAAAGTGAAAGTAACACTTGGTACCGATAGTTTGGCATCGAACCAACGTTTATCTATATTGAACGAAATGAAGACCTTACAGGCAAATTTTCCTTCAATTTCGTTTCAAACACTGCTCGAATGGGCAACCATCAACGGAGCCAAAGCGTTGAATTTGGATGGCAAATTGGGAAGTATTGAAAAAGGCAAAAAATCGGGCTTGGTGCTGATAAACAATTTCGATTTCCAAGCAATGAAACTAACCGCAAATAGTAACGCAAAAGTGCTGATGTAGCTTCTACTCTCCAATAGATGGAATTTTATTCGGAGATTGAAATCGTAAAAAAGAAGGTGGTGCCTACGCCTTCTGTGCTTTCTACCCAAATTTTTCCCTTGTGTTTTTCGATAAACTCTTTGCAAAGTAACAGCCCCAAACCAGTTCCCGATTCGTTTTCGGTTCCCTCTCTGGTAACTTTTTCGCTTATATTAAACAGTTTTTCAACCGTTTCCTTGCAAATTCCTACTCCAGAATCTTTTATCGAAAATTCAAAATATTCATCTTTTAATGTTGCGCTGAGCCAAACATTTCCATTGCGTGAGGTGAATTTTATGGCATTCGAAAGCAAATTGCGCAAAATGGTATTCATCATATTTCTGTCGGCAAAAATTTGCAAATTGCTATCCACCTTGCTACTTATTTCAATATTTTTCGACTTTGCCTGCGATGCTACAATGTTGATGCAATCGTTTACCACCCCTTCAAATGAGAGCATTTCGGGCGTAAAACTCATTGCGCCCATTTGCGAACGTGCCCAAGCCAGCAAGTTTTCGAGCAGTTTGTATGCCTTTGTGCTCGAAGAGTGGATAATGCTTGTATATTGTTCAAGTTTTTGCTCACTCAAATTCAAATCGTGTGCTATAATGGAAAAGAATTTGTCTTTAGTTGCATTGAGTTCCTCCAACTTTTTTTCGTAGTTCTGCCGTTCTTGTTCAAATAGTTTTCGTTCGGTAATATCTTCTTTTATAGCCACATAGTTTGTAATTACACCTTCTTCGTTCAAAATGGGGGCAATGGTAGCGTGCTCCCAATAAGTGGAACCATCTTTTCGTTTATTCAGAAAAACACCTTTCCACACATTACCGCTTCTGATTGTTTTCCAAAGCTCTTTATACTCTTCTCTGCTTGTATAACCCGATTTTAGCACACGCGGATTTTTGCCCACCACCTCATCTATATCGTACCCCGTTGTGCGGGCAAATACCGGATTGGCAAATTGAATATTTCCAGCCACATCGGTTATGACAATATTTGCCGGATTCTGAATAATTGCTTCTCTCAAAATTCGGTTTTCTTTTTCCACTTGTTTTTGTTCGGTAATGTCTTTTATGTGTGCAATAAAGTAGTTGCGTTTGCCATCGTTAATAATTGTAGAGGTAACTTTGCAATAAATTATTCCTCCGTTCTTATGGTAAAATTTTTTCTCAAATTTTGCTTTTTTTATACTTTCTCCTTTAGTTTCCCGAATGAGTTGGGTAAAAATATGCCGGTCTTCTTCCACCGTAATATTGTCAATATTATTGTTTTCCAATTCTTCGCGGCTATAGCCAACAATTTTCGATAATTGGAGGTTTGCTTTCTGCACAAAGCCCTGTTCGTCTATCACACACATCCCCACGTTGGAGTGTTCAAAAATTGATTGAAAATGTTCTTTTGCCTTTTTTTCTTCTTCAAATATTTTGTTATTGAGCATGGCTATCGAAGCATATTCGGCAAAGGCAGTTGCCATATACGCATCGTTGGCAGTAAAACCTCCGTGTTTATTGGCAAGTCCCACAATTCCAAAGGGTTTTTCATCTATGATAAGAGGGGTGAGCAAAATATTTTCAACAAACAATCCAAATTGCTTCATCATTGTTTCACATTTTTCACGCTCAATCGAATTTCTAAAAAAAGTTTCCCCCGTATTATAGACTTCTTTGCACAAACCGCTAATTTCAACGGGTACATATTCTCCAATTATTTCAGAAGTATTGTCGGTATCAAAAAGCAATAAATAGTTCTGATTATCAACAATATCGCTAACAATAATAAATCCATTTTTTGCACCAATCAATTCTTTGCACGAAAGGTAAATTCGCTGGGCTTTGTCTTTAAAATTTCCGGTTCCAAGAATAGTTTTAGTGCCTTGCAACAATGCTGAAATTTCGTTGTTGCGCTGCATCAATTCATTATTTTGCTGTATAACAGTATTTTGCGAATTTTTCAATTCTAAATGTAGCATCACTCTATGCTGTAGTTCGAGGTTGTTGAAGGGTTTTACAATATAATCAACTGCGCCCATTTCAAATCCTTTTACAATGTCGTTGCTATTATTGAAGGCAGTAAGAAAAATTATGGGTATGCTCGCCGTGCGTTTATCTTGTTTTATTAGGGTACACAATTCAAAACCATCCATTTCGGGCATCGAAATATCCAATAGAATTAAATCAACCAATTTATTTTCCAGTATTTTCAATGCCGTTTTACCGTTGAGCGCAGCAATCGAATCAATACCTTTATCTCGGAGAATATTTTCTACTACAAAGATGTTTTGCGGAACATCGTCAACAATAAGCACTGTGTATTTTGTTGAATTACTCATAATTGAATCTTTTTGTGCTATTTTTTTATTGAACTTGAAACAAAGATACTAAATTCAATTTAAAAACATACAGTAGTAGCAAACAAAAAATTTACGATTTTGTATTAGTGGAAAAACCGTTATGGTTTGTATTAACAACAGCGAATGATAAACGAATCAAATCAGAATAATTATGTCAGAAAAATTTCATTTCGATACGAATAAATACATCGAAATATATCGCGATGGGCTTCTCAACGATGTTGTCCCTTTTTGGTTGAAACACTCCATTGACCGCGAAAAAGGCGGTTTTTTGTTTTGCCTCAACCGCGATGGCTCGGTCATAGCCGAGGATAAGCCTATTTGGATTCATGGTAGGTTTGTGTGGTTACTGTCAACACTTTACAGCAACGTGGAGCAAAAAGCCGAATGGATAGAAACCGCCAAACACGGTTTAGACTTTTTGCGCAAATATGCTTTTGATACCGATGGTAGAATGTTTTTTACCGTTACCCGCGATGGAAAACCGTTGCGCAAACGTCGTTACATTTTTTCGGAAACGTTTATGATAATGGCTCTTGCTGCCTACTCAAAAGCCACTGGCGATAAGCAGGCTGCCGCCGAAGCCCTCGATTTGTTTAAAAAAGTGGTGATGTACACCAACACCCCGGGTTTTTTACCTCCAAAGGTAAACCCCGAAACCCGTCCGGCACAGGGCTTGGGTGTAAACATGATTTTGATAAATGTAGGTCAGGAATTGCGACAAGTTACCGACGATCCGTTTGTAAATGAGTGGATTGACAAATCAATAGAAAATATTGAAAAATATTTTTTGAAAGAAGAGTTCAAGGCTGTGTTGGAAATGGTGGGACCGAATGGCGAATTTTACGACACGCTCGAAGGCAGACAACTCAACCCCGGACATGGAATTGAGGCAGGTTGGTTTATTTTGCACGAAGGCAAGGTGCGCAACAACGAACACTACAAGCAACTTGGCTTGAAAATAATTGATTATATGTGGCAATGGGGCTGGGACAAGGAGTATGGCGGCATTATCTACTTCCGCGATGCCCGCAACCTGCCGGTAACAGAATATTGGTCGGATATGAAATTCTGGTGGCCTCAGAATGAGGCAATTATAGCTACTTTGCTTGCCTACGATGTAACCAAAGATGAAAAATATGCACTCATGCACCAGCAAATTCACGATTGGGCATATCAGTATTTTCCAGACAAGGAATTTGGCGAATGGTACGGATACCTCCACCGCGATGGCAGAATTATGACTCCCGTAAAGGGTAATTTCTGGAAAGGACCTTTCCACTTACCCCGAATGCTTTACTACTGCTGGCAACTGCTCAAATAAAAATAAAAAAGGCTGTCTATATTTTTTAGACAGCCTCTTTTTTTGCTTTTTAGAATATCACTACCTTTTCAAACTGAATGCTTTCGCTTGTTTTTAGGCGTACAAAATACACTCCTTTCACTTCAATAGTGAAAAGTTCGCGCAGGTCGCTATCGGTTACTATGCTTCTGTGTTCCAGTAGCTTTCCATTTACATCGAAAATTTCAATTTCAAAATTCTCATTGCGTTGGTTGGGCAATACCACTTCAAAATGTCCGTCTGCCGGATTGGGGAAAACGTTCATTTTCTGAATGTTCAGTTCGTTGTTTGCTATACCCGTAATTTCATCACCGTTGCGGCGATAGAAATTTGAAATAGCCGAACAATTGTCTTTGGTGGTAATACGCACTCTAAAATATTCAGCCGACTGACCACTCAAATTGAGCGATGCAGATGTTTCAGCCAATTTACTTACATTCGCACTTTCGGGCAAAGCCGATGAGTACCAAGTAATTACATCACCTTCCAACGAATTGAGTATTTGCAAAGTGGTACCGTTGTACACCAATTCGGGGCGCATTTCGATATGGAACGTAAAAATGTCGCTGGTGTTGAGTGCCAATTCGTAGTGTACATCACCGTATAAGCTATTGTTCATATAAAAACGAACCGATTCACCTTCCATTGGAGTATTGTCTATATTCCATTTTACAATGGCGTTGGTGTATGGCATATTGTTTACAGCCAGAGTTACAGGGTTGCTACCCACGCAATACCTTTCGGGCACAATCACTTTTGGCAACGGAAGGTCGGCACGCAAATACACCTGCACCGGAGCACGTTCGAGTGTTAGGTCGGGCACCAACGAATTGTTCACTCGGCAGGTATATGTTCCATCTGAGTTGTTATTCATTGTAAATGAATAAATTGCCAATGTTGCACCCTCTATGGCTTTGCCATCTTTGTACCATTGATACGAATTTTTGCTACCTCCAACCACAATATTCATTGTTACCACTTGCTCTATCAATGCTCCAATATTAACTGGTACGTTTACAGGCTGTTGCGGTGTGTAGGCAAAATTCTGCGCCACGTTTCGGTTGTTTTCCAAATCATCAAAGTTCAGTTTATTGTTTCGTATAGCCATGAAAAACAACTTATTAGCCGAAACAAAGTTGGGTAAGTTTTCGATATTATTATCGCTCATATCCCAAATTTGCAATTTGCTCAACGAAGCCAACAAATTGGGTACAGTGCCCGTGAAATTATTCGAGCCAAGGTCTAACACTGTAAGATGTATCAACGACGATAATTCTGAAATAACACTTCCCGTAAACTCGTTCTTATTCAACCTAAGTGTTTCTAAATCAATCAGTTTTGATATTGTAGCGGGGACAGTTCCACTGAAATTATTGCTCTGAATGTCAAAATCTTTCAAAAACCGCAATTCGCCTATCTCATTTGGCAGTTGTGCACTCAATACAAAGCCCGACAGGTTGATACTCACCACTCTACCTCCGCTGGTGTTAACTCCTATCCACATTTCGGTGGCAGGATTTTTTGTTATCCACAAGTTGGGGTCGTTGTGCCAGCCGTTTAGTAATGAGGCGTTTGCACTTATCAGATTGTACATGGCAGATAATGCCGCAAAATCGGTATAAGAGAAATTCATTGCTGTTTCGTGTGCTCCCATATCAATGCGAGTGTTGTTAAAAACTCGTGGATTGCCAAACAAATCGCTCACAAGCTCATAATCGTCTGAAACAGAATTACCTGCATTTACACAAGGCGATGTTTCTTTCAACTTCCAGTCGCTTATATTGTTTACGGCTGATGCGCCCGTTTGCGCACTGATGTTTACAAACTGAGGATTGCCTTCTATATTGTGATTTATATAGAAATTGGCTGTGCTTGTGGTACTTAGCGGTATCAAACTGAAACTGATATAGTTGGAGAGCGAACTGCGATTTACGATTTCGTTTGTTCCCAAAGCATTCCAAACTATATTATTCAAAAACTGAATATTAAGTGTCTGATTGATAAGCAATTCGCTACCCACCGCAGCGGCATTTTGCGCAATAGTGGTATTTAGTATTTTCATTGTAGGATTGTCTATGTACAATCCGCCCCCTTCTGCGGCTTGGTTGTTTACAATGAGGCAGTTGCGTACATCGAGTTTGCTGTTGCCAGAGGTGTAAATTGCACCCCCTTTGTTTTGGGCAGTATTGTTTCGTATCACGCTGTGCTTGAGCAACACATTTGCCGAAGCCGAAACAGCAAGCGCACCATTTGCAATGGTATTGTTTTGCAGTATGGCATTTTCAATGGTTACAACCGATTGATTTGCAAGCGATAAAGCAGCAGTAGAGTTGGAAACATTTTCTAAAACAAAATACGAAAGCAATGAACTTAGTTCGCTATTTGCTTCCATAATCAATCCACCCCATCGGTTTGCCCCTTGGCTTGTGAATATTACTTCGCTGCCTTTTTCGCCTTTAATGCTCAGTTTTCCTTTTACGGTGATGGTGTAATTGCCTGTAAATTCAACTCTTACACCTTTGTTGATAATAAGATGCTCGTTTGAATTAATCACAATATTGCAATCAACCCTCACAAGCGGTGTAAACCAGTTGAGCTCAGGAGTTTGCGACAAACAAGGCGATTGGAATGTTTGGTACGGCAAATTAAACGATGCTTCAGCATTTTTGAGTCCCGCCAAATCGTGTGCAGCACCCGCAGGCACCGAAATATGGTAAATTTTTGAAAATGAGGTGTTTTGCGGCTGCGTGAAGTCCACTTCGGGTACAAAATTGAATGTGTAAACACCGTTGCCCATATCGGCAAAATCTCTACCTGTGCCTCCATTGAGAGCTATACTTGTGCTACTAAAATTGATTACATTTTCGCTGAATTTTATTTGCATACCAATTTCATTTTCAACAGTATATGCAAATGTTTCGAGCGAAGTAACCTGAACCGAAGGCGCAAACCTATCGGTAATAATTTCGATAACATTCGATGGCAAATTGACGTTTTCAGACTCGTCTTTCACTCTATTCTCCGCAATAAAGTAGGTATTTGAACCCTCCGTAGGCGACATATAGAAGGTGTAAACCCCCTCAACATTGGTATAGCTTGCCACCGGAATGCCTCCAAACAGTTCGCTCAAATTGCCTATGGTAACCACTTCGCCAAAATCTACCACCACTGGCACCGGATATACATTGGTATAAAGTGGTGTAGTGCGATAGATGATAGGTTGTGGTTGTCCAATATCGTACACAAACGAGAACACGGATTTTGCCGTTGGGTTGGCGGCACGGTCTGAAGCCGCATTTGCCTGAATATCAATACTGATATTGGTCTTTGTTAATCCGGCAAGTGGAGTAAGTGTCAAGGTATAAAAACCGTTGTTGTGTGCCATAAATTCGGCAGTAGCGTTTGTAACCTTTATGTCGCTACTTTCAAATCCATACACATTTTCATCGAAACGAATTTCAACCATAGCTGGAGCTACGTTGGTAAATGCCTTGCCTACGAAAGTAAGAATTGGAGCCGATTTGTGATACTCAATCATTATTCCGGCGGTGGTTTCGTTACCATTTAGGGCAAAGTCGGCAGCAGCGTTTGGCAATATTTTGAACTCAATTTGCGTATCGGTGGTAGGTGTGAGCGTAAACTCATATTTGCCATCGGCTATTTGCTTGCTACTTGCTGGGCTTCCACTTACAATTCCCACAGTATTAAACGATTGCAGTTTTTCTCCAAAATCAACCGTAACTACAATAGGCGAATAATTCACCAAAGAAGTAGCCTGAGTAGTAATGCTCGGTTCGGGATGAACACGGTCGAAAGTAATTGACCATTCGGCACCTTTCTGATTCACATTTCCGGCTATATCGCTGTATTTTCCGCCAGCGAGTGTAATAACTGCTTTGCCGTCTATTTCGGGAGCAACCTCTAAACTATACAAATTGTCGTTCAATTGCTGGAAGCTGATGATTCTGCAATTGGTACGTTGCAACATAATTTGCGAAATGGCATTCGATTTTTCACTCAAATTGAGGAATACATTGATTAACTGTTTGCCCGAATAGTCGGTTTCGGTATCTGTAAACCAATGAGTTGGGGCTATGTTATCAAAAATGGCTTCAAAGCTTGCAGGCTCGGTGTTGCTGTTTCCGGCAAGGTCGTTGAATTTGCCTATTGGCACGTAAACCGACACTTTACCAGATGAAGTTGGCGAGAGTGTAAGCTGATAATTTCCATTTGTGCCACCTTTCCACGCGGCAATGGCATTGGTTACCGAAACATTATTTGAATCGAAATTGGAAATGGTAGTTCCAAAATCCACTTTCAATTCCCATGTTGCTACATTGTTTGGACTCACAACAGTGCTTGTTATCACTGGTTTAGGTCCTTGCATGGTGTAGATAATCGAAATTAGGTTCGATTCCATGTTGGGATTATTGGTGGTGCTTCGCGCAGCATCATAAGGAACTCTAACGAGGAGAGTACCTTCCTCAATAGCCGAAACCACAATTCTAAAAATGGAATTTTGAGCATCAAACGCAGTAAAACTATTTATGGTACAATTACTTATGGTGATGTCTTCTGATACAAAATCAACTACGGTTTCCGAAAATTTAATATCAATCGGAATTTCATTTTGATTCGTAATTCCCACTCCCAAAATATTTATCAGCGTTACCGTTGGACTTTGGTCGTTGTAATAAACCGTTTGACTTACCGAAGGATTGGTATTTCCTGCCGCATCGGAACAACTGTTTGCCAAAATTTCGACATTCATATTTCCATTGGTCAAATCGGTTAAAACAATATTGTACTCCGAATTACTAATGGTCTGAATGACAACATTTTTAGCCTTATTGTTTGTAAACACATCCGTAGTTTCAAAACCACTTACCTCTTCGGCAAAAACGAGATGGAACACAATTTCACCCGGATGGGTGGTGAGGGAGGTAAGAGTCAGTTCGGGTTCGGGCTTCACATTGTCGTAAATAGTTGTAATACTGTGCGATAGCAAGTTTTTATTACCCGCAAGGTCGGTTGCAACTTCGGCTGGCAAATAGAAACTAAACTCACCATTGTCTGTTGGGAAAACATTGATAAGATATTGACTTTCCGATAGTTTGCTCATTGTTGTCCCTACTCCCACTCCACTGAAAACCAAATCGTCGGCAGTGAAATCCGTAATGGCTTCGCTGAAATTGACATAGAACTGCACCGGATTTTCGTTGGAAGGTGTTTTAGTCCATCGAACAATACTTGCTTCGGGCTGAACAATATCGTAATTTACTGAAAATTCGGAAGAAGCATAGCTTATAGCACCTGTTGCACCCAGTGCCACTCCCTCCGGAACCGAAATTGTTATTTCACCATGTTGCAACGGATGGATATTTACCGTATAAATACTAACAGGCGAATTGGTTATGTGCATAAATCCATCGTAAGTAGCATTATTTATATTGATAGCTTGCGCACCAATCCAAGTAATTGGCTTATTGAATCGAATTTCGATTCCAAAACTTGATTTATTTGTAGGACTGGTTTGACCTGCTTCGACAAACGAAATCACAGGGATAATACCGTCAGCATCGTATTCCACCACAACGGTATTCGACAGTTGGTTTGGATTTCCAGCAAGGTCGAACACTCTATGCGCCGGAAGGCTTACTTTAACCATTTCTGTTACCGAATTTGGCATTACATTGAAAATGACTACCTTGCCATTATTCGATAAAACGGTATAGAGAGTAGCACCTTCGATATTAATATCTGATGTAACAAAATCGGTGATCGTTTCACCAAAATTAACCGTAAACGGAATAGGCTCAACCAATGTAGGCGATGTGGAGCTTGTGGAAATAACCGGAACGGGTGCAATATGGTCAAAAATAATGGAATAACTCGCAGATAGAAGATTCTGATTGCCGGTGAGGTCGCTAAATTTTGCAGCATTTACCTTCACT
>JFJP01041232.1_pt1 | contig 10058 bp, 9 predicted proteins | sample 431651 | NCBI WGS metagenome assembly JFJP01 (sample SAMN02602958, study PRJNA72255) | Microbial mat metagenome, whole genome shotgun sequencing project. | biome: fresh water; feature: sink hole; material: water; isolation source: purple microbial (photo- and chemosynthetic) mats found in...
ATCGCTTGAAGCAGCTTGTTTTTGTCCACTTTGTGAACAGCCAATAAATACCACCAAGGGAATAATGAATAGTTGTCTTGTAAGATGTGAAAAAAACGGCTCTGAATTCGTTCTCATAGCTTGGGTTCAATTTAGGTTTTAAAACGAAAGTAACAAATATTTTTTTATGAAGTAACCATTACCATTGAAATATCATTTTCTGTAATGGATTCATACGTTAAATACAACCAACTTTTATATCAAGATGCAATCGGAATTTATCTATTTTAGTAAACTGAAACCTTCAATTAAAAAACAATGAACTACATTGATATTCACGATAAAGTAATTTCATTCCGCGAAGAACGGAACTGGAAGCAATTTCATCAGATTAAAGATTTGCTTTTAGCCCTAAACATTGAAGTGGCAGAATTGCAGGAATTGCTTCTATGGAAAGACAAAGAGCAACAATCACATATTATAAAAGAGGATGTAAAAGACGAAATAGCTGATATTGCGGTTTACCTGATTTACATTTCGGAACATTTTGGCATTGATTTACTGGAAGCCATTAATGATAAAGTAGCCAAGAATGCCTTAAAATATCCGCTGGAAAAAAGTTATAATTCCAATAAAAAATACAATGAATTGTGACCCAGAGTTGAACAAATCGAAGGATAACTGCTGTGTGTATAGTTATTTCAGATAAATTAGTTACATTTAGCCCCGGCATATAAAATTCAGTATTCGAGGTGGAACGATAATGAAAAATATTATTTCAATACTTTCTAGGTTTTTTCAGATTGAATTATCTGAAAATGAAATTAATACTCTTTCATCGGGAGATATCCGCAGAATAAAAATGGTAAATACCATTGGTTTGATTGGTATTTTAAACTTGAGTTTTTATGGAATTTTATATTGTTTTATTGATGCTTCGACCTATTTTGTTGCCATTGCTTTTTATTTTTCCTGTGCAATTTTAACTTTTGGGATTCTTCTGCTAAATAAGCAACGGCTTTTTAATCTTGCTAAAATACTTTTGATCTTAATTTTCCCTCTTTATCTTGCCATAAATTCCACACTCCTTTTTGGCAAAGCGGCAAATTCCCAGGTATATATTTTATTGTTTGCACTTATTCCATTGTTTGTGTATAGTTTCAAGCAAAAAAGTTATCTGATTGGTTTTATCGGATTAAATTTGATAATTTATTGCTCAATTGAGTTCTTTCCTGCCTTTACAGAACCTATATATAAACTTCCTTCCAATTACACAGAATTCCTTAGAAGCTTGAATGTCTTTATTGCGTTCATGGGTGCTTTTATTGCCATACTGTTTTTCAAAAAATTTTCAAATCAAATTGAGGAACAATTAATAAAACAGTCCGTTGAGCTCAAAAAATCGCAAGAACATCGCGATTTGGTTTACTCTATTATTGCTCATGATTTACGCAGCCCATTTAACGGTTTAGTGGGTATTTCCGAGCTATTGGTAACTAAGTTTGAAGCATTGGATAAGGAAAAAACAAAAAGCTATCTGGCAGCTATGAATCAATCGGCTACCAATTTAAACAACCTGCTCGTAAACCTGCTCGATTGGTCGAAAATGCAATCAGGAAATCTTAAGACAAACTTTCAGCCGTTCCGGCTTAAGCAGCCAATTGATGAGGTTATTTATTTGTTAAATGATTTAACAGAAGGAAAAAGGTTGACAATATTCAATGAAATTGATTCCGAAAGTATTGTTGTTGCCGATTTATATATGGTGTCAACCATAGCTAGAAATTTATTAACTAATGCCATTAAATTTACACCACAAGGCGGGAGTATTGCATTGAAATCGAAATGGATGGGTAATTTTATTGAAATAAGCATAGCGGATTCAGGAATTGGAATACCTGAGAATATAATTGGCAGCTTATTTAGTTCCCATTCAAATTACAATGTCACTGGCACAAACAATGAAAAAGGCAGTGGTTTGGGACTTAAAATTTGTAACGATTTTGTAACTGCCCATGGAGGTAAAATATGGGTTGAAAGCGAAGTAAACAAGGGAAGTTGCTTTTATTTTACATTACCTGCTCAAGGTTAATGGGTTAAAGATAACTATAGAACCAAAAAAATTTGGTGATCCCATCTGTATAATGTTTTCAATCCGTATCGTAAACTAGCTGTTTTTGTTTCTGCAAATAAAAAAGACCTACAAATTTACTTTGTAAGTCTTTTACTAGTAGTGTGGAGAATATCGGAATCGAACCGATGACCTTTTGGCTGTCCCGAGAATTTGCAAATTGAAAATTTGCCTAAATTCTCGAGGATCCACGTAAAAAAATGAAATCAAAGATTTCTGTTTTTACGGGACCTGCCAAAACTCCATTCCGCAATTATAGAATCACAATAAAACCGTTACTTTTAATAAAATCAGATACCCGTAGTCTGCTTTTCAGGTTTTTTAGTTTTTTCTCCATTATAAATGCTTCTGAACGAGAATCAAACTCTTTATAAGCATATAAGCACCAAGGTAAATAAGTGGCTGTCGAAGGTACTTTGCCTGAATTATGTTTTTCTAACCGGGAATGGAGATTCCCTGTTTGGCCATAGTAAAAACGATCAAATCCTTCAGAATATAGTACATACGTATAAAAAGCCATATAACAAAAAACCCACTTTTAGTGGGTTCTTGTGGAGAATATCGGAATCGAACCGATGACCTTTTGGCTGCCAGCCAAACGCTCTAGCCAACTGAGCTAATCCCCCAAAACAGCGGTGCAAATATATAAAATCATTTCAATTCCCGAAATACAAATCCTTTTTCTTTATAATATTTTAAAACAGTTGGCAATACGGCATACAAATTTGAGCTGGCTTTAACCGAATCGTGGAACACAATAATGGATCCGGCTTCGGTATATTTAATTACATACCCCAGACATTTTTCGGGACCAATGGTGGCATTGTAGTCTTCTGAAAGCACATCCCACATGAACATGCGGTAACCCAACTTCTTTAATTTTTTTATTTGTCTTCTTTTTATCCGTCCGTAAGGCGGCCTGAAAAGCGAAGATTGAATGAACTGCGAGGCCAACTCCACATCGTCAACATATTCCGAAGTGGGCGTTTGCCAACCTTTTAAATGACTGTAGGTGTGATTCCCCACTCCATGACCCTTTTCAAAGATTTTGGAATAAATTTCGGGATATCGTTCCACGTTGCGACCAATGCAAAAGAAAGTGGCTTTGGCTTGGTACAAATCCAGTTGATCCAATACCCATTCAGTAACTTCGGGGGTAGGCCCGTCATCAAAAGTAAGATACAAACTGTTGGGTTGGTCCTTAATTTTCCAATCCACACTGTAATAAAGTGCCCTTAACCATTTAGGAGGTCGATGAATATTCATATTAAAAAGTAAAAAACAAAGATGCCAACTATTTCAAACATAAAAAAGCATCTTGGAATCTTAGAAAATAAAATACATTAAAATGTTATAAATCAATTATATAAATCATTTTTTCTGCCATTAAATTAAATACGTGAAAATGACAAATAATTTTCTTTTGATTTCTTTTGCAAGGGAAAAAAAATAATTTACTTTTGCACCCACATTATTGGTACTGACCCATGGTGTAATGGTAGCACTTCTGATTTTGGTTCAGCCAGTTAAGGTTCGAATCCTTATGGGTCAACAAAACCTCTGAATTTTCAGGGGTTTTTTATTTCCAAAAAGTCCCCCAAATCATAAAATGTTAAGGCAAAAAATGCAAATAAAGTTGTGACTTCATCTTGGCAAAATAATTTTAGCCGCTCCATAAATTTCTGCACTTTAATATCCAGTCACCAATTAAAAAATTAAATTTGTTGGCAGGTTGTTTTTCAAATAATAATTTACAAAACCGTGTTTGACGCATCGGTTAATGAAGCTAAACTAATAATAATCGTATCAAAAAATTAAAATGATGAAAAAATCAATTCTTGTAATGTTAGGTGCCCTGTTTTTGGCTCCCGCTTTTTGTCAGGAAAAAGCAGAATCGAATGCACAACAAAAATTCACCACCGACGGTAAAAGTGTCACTGTTTACACCACCTCCGAAAGTGCCAATCAACGGTTGGCCCAAACCAATAAGCTGGTTTTTGCCCCAGCGGTGCAACCCTTTGAAACCGAAGTTTGTGTTTTTGTGAACCCAGGCAAAACCTATCAAACCTTTATTGGTATTGGTGGAGCTATAACCGACGCCAGCGCTGAGGTTTTTGCCAAATTGCCAAAAACCAAGCAACAGGAATTTTTAAATGCCTATTTTGACCAAGCCAAAGGAATTGGATATACGTTAGCGCGAACCAACATACACAGTTGTGATTTTAGCAGTGGAAGCTATACCTATGTAACTGAAGGCGACAAAGAATTGAAATCGTTCAGTATAGAACACGACAAACAGTTCCGTATTCCACTGATTCAACAAGCCATTAAAACGGCAGGTGGAAAACTTACATTTTACGCTAGTCCATGGAGCCCCCCGGCCTTTATGAAGGATAACAACAACATGTTAAAAGGGGGCAAATTATTGCCGGCTTTTTATGAAAGTTGGGCCACCTATTTTACCAAGTTTGTAAAAGCATACGAAAAGGAAGGAATTCCTGTTTGGGCTATTTCGGTTCAAAACGAACCCATGGCCAAACAAACCTGGGAATCGTGCATCTATTCGGCTGAAGAAGAACGCGATTTTTTAAAGAACTTTCTGGGCCCCATTATGGAAAAGGAAGGCCTCGGCGACAAAAAAATCATTGTGTGGGACCACAACCGCGATTTAATGACTCAGCGTGCCAGTGTAATTTTTGATGATCCTGCTGCATCGAAATATGCTTGGGGAATGGGATTCCATTGGTACGAGAGCTGGAGCGGCGGTAATCCCATGTTCGATAACGTAGGAAAAGTAAATGAAGATTATCCCGACAAAAATTTGATATTTACCGAAGGGTGTAACGAACGGTTCAATTTTGAAAAACTTCAATTGTGGACCAATGGCGAACGGTATGGCCGGTCAATGATTAATGACTTCAATAACGGAACCGTTGCCTGGACTGATTGGAACATCCTGCTGGATGAGACCGGTGGACCAAACCATGTGGGTAATTTTTGTTTTGCCCCTATCCATGGCGATACCCGTACCGGAGAATTGATTTACACTCCATCGTATTATTACATCGGTCATTTTTCGAAATTCATCCGTCCTGATGCCAAACGGGTTAGCACTGCATGCAGCCGGAGCCAGCTAATCAGCACTTCGTTTCTGAATTCCGATGGAACCATGGTAACCGTGGTAATGAATGAAAGCGATGGCCCGATAACTTATAATCTTTATGTAGGCTCTACCAAAACAACCGTTGAAATTTTGGCTCGTTCCATTCAAACACTGGTTTACTAAAAGTTAAAAAGCAAAACGATTTTAATGAAAAAAATATTGATAACCGGAGCTACTGGAAACATAGGTTTTGAAGTAGTCCGGTTTCTTTTTAAAACAAATTCCCAAAACACCATAATTGCTGGGGTTCGGTCGGTTGAAAAAGCTAAGAAGTTGTTTGGGCGGCTCCCAAATCTTGAATATGCGAATTTTGATTTTGAGAACCCTGAAACCTTTGACAAAGCGTTAACTGACATTGACCTGCTTTTTCTTTTGCGTCCGCCCCATATTTCCGATATAAATAAGTTTTTCAAGCCACTGCTTGCCAAAATAAAAGAGAAAGGCATCCATCAGGTTGTTTTTCTTTCGGTTCAGGGAGCTGAAAAAAGCAGTATAATACCTCACCATAAAATTGAAAAACTGATCAGGGAGTTTGAGTTGGAATATATTTTTCTACGACCCAGTTATTTCATGCAAAACCTTACCACCACGCTTTTAGAAGATATCCAAAAGAAGCGGAAAATTATTTTACCGGCAGGTAAAGCCTTGTTTAACTGGATTGATGTGGAAAATATTGGAGAAACCACAGCGTTGCTTTTAGGAAATTTTGAATCGAATAAAAACCAAGCCATTGAACTTACCGGGTATGAAAACAGAAATTTCTATGAAGTTACAGATGCCATAAACCGTATCATTGAAAACCCAATTCATTTTGACAATACCAATCCTTTTCGGTTCTATCAAATCAAAAAAAGGGAAGGTATGGACAAAGGGATGATTTTGGTGATGATTATGCTCCATTTTTTACCACGGTTTCAAAAACCTCCTCGTATATCCAATTTTTATGAAGAAATCACGGGTAAGAAACCAACAACGCTCAATGAATTTATTGTTAGAGAACGTGAAAAACTGAACAATTGAAATAATAGGCTTCAAACAAAAAACACTAACTGTGATTTACTACCAATAGCAGCTAATACTTGAAAATGAACTATATTTCCCGTGTAATTGTTACCATCACATGAAACTAATAGCTAAGTTGTATAACTTGATTCTCAAACAAAAGGTTTAACTACATGAACATAGCCCAGATTTTTACCAACAACCAACAATGGATTGAAGAAAAGCTTCACATTGATGCAGCATATTTTAAAAACCTGTCGAAGAGCCAAAATCCGGATATTCTTTATATTGGTTGTTCCGACAGCCGGGTATCGGCTGAAGAATTGATGGGTGTGCGACCCGGTGAAGTTTTTGTGCACCGCAACATAGCCAACATGGTTCCAAACACCGATTTGAGTGCCATGTCGGTTATCAATTACGCGGTGACCAATTTAAAAGTGAACCACATTGTGGTGTGTGGCCATTACTACTGTACTGGCGTTAAAGCCGCCATGCAATCGGCCGATATGGGCATTTTAAACCCTTGGCTGCGGAACATCCGCGATGTGTATCGCATTCATAAAGACGAGTTAGCCTCTATTAACGATGAAGAAGAAAAATACAAACGGTTGGTAGAACTGAACGTACAGGAACAATGCGTGAATGTGCTGAAAACATCCGACGTGCAAAAGGCTTATAAAGATAGACATTTAACCGTTCATGGTTGGGTATTTGATATCCATAGCGGAAAATTGATTGACCTGAAAATTGACTTTGACAAAATTCTGGAAAGCATCATGGAAATTTATCGGATTATATAGCATTTATTTAAATCAGCATCTTCTGAATTCATTTATTTGCTAATAATCAACCGTTTTTCCAATAGACCTGAAGCCAATTTATACCTCAGAAAGTACATTCCATTGTTTTGGTTCGACAAATCGATGGTAGTCTGAAAATTTTCTGAAGAATAAACTTTTTTTCCTGTTGCATCCACTATCATCAATCCATTGACAAGTTCATAATCATTATTGAATTGCAATTCAAATACTCCATTGCTTGGATTTGGGAATATGGTCAAATCATTTAAATCAATATCCTTGGTATTAACAAATATGGTTTTTGAAACCGTAGAATTTCCGTCAAAGTCAGTTTGTTGTAAGCGGTAATAAGAAACAGGTTGTGTTGGATTTACATCGCTAAAGTTATAATTCAATATACCAATAGAGTTTCCCGCCCCATCAATTTTGCCTATTATAAGCCATTCAATTCCATCGTTGCTTCGCTCCAATGTATAATAATCATTGTTGGACTCGGAAGCTGTACTCCATTTTAGTAAAACCGTTTGCTGACTAAAACGGGCAGTTAATGAAATTAATTCAATGGATAAAGGTGTTTCATTGGAAATAGCAGTTTGTACCCCGTAAATATTAATAGCTCCTTGGCGGGAAAGGGCCCTTCCTTCAAGCGAAGAACCTGTTAACATATTTATTTCGCCGGTGTTCAAAACAGTGCCTTTGAATACGGAATTAGCTCCCAATGAGAATTCCCCATTTATCTGCCAATATACATTGGCAGAAGAAGCCGAATTCAATAATAAAATAGTTGCCGATGGATCAATCAAAAAGGCTCCTTCAATTTTAAAAATAAACAGTGCATTGGCATCACCCTGTGCATCTAAAATCAATTCACCACTCAACGTTGCTGCAGTATTCAAACAGTAAACATTTGAAGTTAATAGTTGACCATTTCCTAAACCAGTTCCAATGGTACTTCCGCAAGACATAGCAGCAAGATAGCTATAAGCAGTTTCAACATCGCTTCCGGCTTGCAATGTAAAAGCATCCGCAACATGGGTTTCTCCATTCACAAAACCCGGAGGAAATCCAGATAAAGCTCCGGCATGAGTACCAATATTGCCATTAATCTCTGATGCCCCGGTATTGGTAAATGCCCCAATTTTAGTAAAAACGGAATAAGTTGACGCCGTCCCTAAGTCTGGAGCTTGTCCGAAATTTGCATTCCACATGAATAGAAGCAACGTGGTTATGGCTATTTTAAATGGATTCATTTTCATAAATATTTTTATTGTACAAAGGTCGATATCTTTGTATGTTAAAATGTTACATAGTTTTAAATAAGAGTTACATGCTTCACTCATTTGCTTCTGATCAAATGAAAGGGCTTGTTCCGAAAAAAACTTTGAAAACCTTTGCATTCAAATTATTTGGGGTTGGAGGGAGGCCTCGATTGTTAATACCAAAGCAGTTCAAAAATTAAGTGGAAAGATATTCTTCAACTACCATTTCTTTATAACTTTGACCGCTGATAAAAAATAAATGGGAAATCGAACAAAAAAACTGACTATTGCCATCGACGGACATTCCTCGTGCGGAAAAAGTACCGTGGCAAAAGATCTTGCTAAAGTGCTGGGATATACTTATATCGACAGTGGTGCCATGTACCGGTCGGTTACCCTGTTTTGCATGGTTAATGACTTAATCGAAGGTGACTATGTGAACGAGGAAAAACTTAAAACATCCATACAGGATTTTACCGTTCATTTCACGTTTGATGCTGCAAATCAACGATACATTACCTGGATGAATCATCAAGAGGTGGAAGACAAAATCCGAACCCTGGCCGTTTCAAACAATGTGAGTGCTGTGAGCAAGATTGGTTTTGTGCGCGAAAAGTTGGTGAAGCTGCAACAGGAAATGGGTAAAAATGGCGGCATTGTAATGGATGGCCGCGATATAGGAACCGTGGTTTTCCCGAATGCCGAACTCAAAATATTTATGACCGCATCAGCCCAAGTGAGGGCGCAAAGACGTTTCGACGAAATAAAGGCAGCCGGACTAGAGGTTTCGTTTCAGGAAGTATTGGACAACATTGAAAAACGGGATTATATGGATGCCAACCGCGAAATTTCACCCTTACGAAAAGCCGATGATGCGGTAATTCTAGATAATAGCTATTTAACCAAAAAAGAACAACTCGATAAACTAATTGAACTTGTCAACCAGCGAAACAAATAACGAACTTACCTTTAGGGGCACTCAGGTAAGCATTGAAATAGATCCGTTATCAGGGTTTTGTTTTGGTGTAGCCCGTGTGGTGCAATTAGCCGAAGATCAGTTAAAAAAAGGAGAACCTATATACAGCTTGGGCGATACGGTCCACAACCATCAGGAAATGGATCGGTTGAAAGCATTGGGTTTAAAAACGATTGATTTGGATGAGTTTTCAAAAATTAAAAATTCAAATATTTTATTCCGGGCGCACGGAGAACCTCCTGCAAGCTATAGCATTATTAGCAAAAATAAATTACATCTAAGCGATGGCACCTGTCCTGTTGTGCAAAAACTGCAACAAAGGGTAAAAGCAGCATGGGAAACCTTATCAAAAAATAACGGAAGGGTGGTTATTTTTGGTAAAAAAGGTCATGCCGAAGTGATTGGACTTGTAGGACAAACCAACAATGAGGCCCTAGTGATTGAAAACATGGAAGATTTTAAATACCTTGATTTTACTCAACCCATGGAAGTGTTTTCGCAAACTACCAGTTCCATGGATGCCTACCATTTTCTGTGCGATGAGATGCAAAAAAAAGCAAAAGCGCCGCTTAAAATTCACGATACCATTTGCCGGCAAGTTTCAAACAGGGAACCTTGGTTGAAAAAATTTGCTAAAAATTTCGACGTCATAATTTTTGTTGGTGGAGTAAAAAGTAGTAACGGCCAATATTTATATCAGGTTTGCAAGAACGAGAATCCCAACACGTACTTTATTTCAGATAGTTCG
>JFJP01043386.1_pt1 | contig 10058 bp, 3 predicted proteins | sample 431651 | NCBI WGS metagenome assembly JFJP01 (sample SAMN02602958, study PRJNA72255) | Microbial mat metagenome, whole genome shotgun sequencing project. | biome: fresh water; feature: sink hole; material: water; isolation source: purple microbial (photo- and chemosynthetic) mats found in...
CGATTGGAACCAGAAAAGTGTTGGTTGTCTTGCGCGTTAGTATGGATAGTTTATTAGAAAAGCAAGGCGCGATTCAACTCAGCGACTGTGAATGTATTGGTCTACGGGTTTCTGAAAAAGTCACCGGCGAAAGTATCGCTCTGGAATTACAGGAAATATTTGACAAGTCCGGGCATCCAGCCGCGATAATTAAGGATGGCGAATGCGCGTTGGAAAAAGGTGTTCGATTATGGTCAGAGTCTCATGAATCAAGGGTTCCAGTGATTTATGATGTAGGCCATGCGTTTGCATTAGCATTAGAAAAACAGTACAAAGAAGACTCTGGCTACAAACGGCTTGTGGAAATAGTCACGCAAGGTGCTAAAAAGCTTCGCCAAACCGCATTTGGGTTTCTTTCTCCGCCCCAATTGAGAAGCAAGGGACGCTTTATGAGCATTGGTCGGCTGGCGAAATGGGGCGAAAAAATACTTGAGCTGAGTGCTGGCACCAAAAAACTGCCACAAGGGGTTTTACAAAAAATATCCGAGGTGTTTCCTGATTTGAATAAATCGAGGGAGTTTATTCAGGAGTTTTCATATACGACGAATATCATGTCGAATGTTTTGAAGATACTGAAAAATAAAGGACTTGAACAATCTACCTATGTAGAATGCCGGGAGTGGGTAGATAAACTACCAGAAAATTCATGTAAAGAGAGTTTCATGTTGGCTGGAACGGCATCTTTTGATACAAAAACAAATCAGTCCATCGGCATTGTTGGTAAGCAGTGATATTATTGAGTCCTTGTTTGGTAATTTTAAGCATGTCATTGAGCGCTGCCCGCAGGCCGATATAAATCGAATGGCCTTGTTGATTCCGGCATTTTGTGGAAAGATAAATGTGGATTTGATGGAGTGGGAAAACAATAATATTCCTTATACTATGCGCAGAAAACGCCTTGATATATTTAATAATGATAATCCAAAAACCGGTAAAAATATGACGTAGGAATCTGGATGTTTTCGACAGGCTAGGCACAGTCTCTCTGATTTCCGTATGATGATAGCTAATCATCATTGGGGTAATGATACAAGGGTAGGCAAAATGTCTTTTCATTTTGCCCACCATTTGGGGGCATCTAATTGGTGGGCAACGAAAAGATGTGGCTCATCCTACGCCTGAGCAAATCAGCGCCATTCTCACGCAACAGCCTCTTTGCCGAAACGTGCTAATAATTCAATGCTGGTGAGCGGATATGAGAACAAGTAACCCTGTCCGATGTCGCAGCCGTATTGGCGCAACACGTTGAGTTGTGCCTCGTTTTCGATGCCTTCGGCCACCACGCTGAATCCCAGCGCTTGCGCCATCACTAGGATGGTTTTGGCGATGGCTTGCGCGTCGGTGTTGTGGTCGATGTCGGTGACAAATTGCTGGGCGATTTTAAATTCGTGGATGGGCAGGCGGCGCAGGTAGGACAAGGACGAGTAGCCGGTGCCGAAATCGTCGATGCTCAATTTGACGCCCAGCGCTTTAAGTTCCTGTAGCAATTGCTGCACTTGCTCGAAATCTTCGACCAGTGCGCTTTCGGTCAGTTCCAGCATCACATATTCCGCGTCCAGCCCGTGCAAACTGAGCAGGCGCAACATCATCGCCGATACGTTGCCTCGGCGGAATTGGAACGGCGAGACGTTGATGGAAACACGCGGGATGTCATGTCCGTGTTTGATCCACTGTGCCATTTGTTTGCAGGCGGTGGCAGCCACCCATTCGCCCAGGCGGTCGATGATGCCTGCCTTCTCGGCCAGTGGAATGAATTTGGAGGGCAGGATCAGCCCTTCGCTGCGATGTTGCCAGCGTACCAGCGCCTCGACGCCGATGAGCTTGCCGCTGGCGATGTCGATTTGCGGCTGGTACAGCAGGAATAGCTCGTTGCGTTCGATTGCGCCGCGTAATTCGGTTTCCAGTTTGAGCCTTTCATCAGCGGCGCGTTTGAGTTCGATGGTGAAAAAATGGTGTGCGCGTTTGCCACCGTCTTTGGCTTGATACATCGCGCTGTCGGCGTTTTTCAGCAAGGTTTCAGGATCGACCCCATCGTTGGGGTATAGGCAGATGCCGATGCTGGCGCTGGGATAGATGTTCTGCCGCCCGATGATGTAGGGGTGCAACATGCTGTCGGCGATGCGGTGTGCGGCTATTTCCGCATCGGCCACGCTGGCCTCTTCGATCAGCAGCGCAAATTCGTCGCCGCCGAAACGCGCCACCGTGTCGCCGCCGCGCACACATTCGCGCAGCCGTTTGGCGACTTCTATGAGCAACTCGTCCCCTGCCGCGTGCCCCAGTGAGTCGTTGATGACTTTGAAATTGTCGAGATCGATGAACAGCACGGCGAAGGAGTTTTGGCTGCGTTCGGCATGTATGATGGTTTGGCGCAAGCGGTCCATGAACAGTACGCGGTTGGGCAGCCCGGTCAGGTCGTCGTGGGTGGCGAGAAACTCTACCCTGCGCTGCGATTCCTTGACCACCGAAATGTCGCTGAAAATGCCGACGTAGTTGATGACATTACCAGCCGGGCTATTCACCGCATTGATGGTGAGCCACTCCGGGTAAACCTCGCCGGACTTGCGTTTGTTCCAAATTTCACCTTGCCACCAGCCGTGCGATTGTAGGTGTTCCCACATGTTGGCGTAGAAACTGGCATCTTGTTTGTTGGAACCCAGCAGCCTGGGCGTTTGCCCGATCACCTCGTCGGCGGTGTAGCCGGTCACGTCGGTGAACGCGCTGTTGATGGTGAGGATTTTCTGGTTGGCATCAGTGACCACGATGCCTTCGCCTGCGCGGTCGAACACCCGCGCCGCGAGGCGCAGTTGATCTTCGGCGCGTTTGTGGTCGGTGACATCGACCGACTGCGTGCAAACGCTATACACTAGGCCGTCTTCCGACAGCAGCGGGAAACGTACCGAATGCAGGAAACGCTCGCTGTCGCCCCTGATGGTCAGCAAATCCTCAAATTCCAGTGCGCTTTGCTGGCGCACCACTTCCAGTTCCTTGGCGCGAAAATCGTCGGAGATTTTGCGCGGCAGCAGTTGCGCGTCGGTTTTTCCCAATACCGCGCTGGATTCCATGCCGAAAAACTTTTCAAAACTGCGGTTGACGAACTCGTAGCGCCCAGCTAAGTCCTTGAGCGCGATGATGGAAGTCGAGTTGTTCATGATCGACAGCAAAATTTCGCGGTTTTTGCGCACTTCGCGTTCCGCCGTCAGCCGCTCGGTGTGATCCAACAACACGATAATCGCGCCGTGGATGCTGCGTGCCCGCGTTTCGTAAGGTGAGACATGTAGCAGATAGTGGCGCTCGTTGGAGTAAATGTGCGTCTCGCTCATGCTGTTGTCGTTGATGGCTTGATGAACCACCGTGGTGAAATCGGTCATGCCGGACGGCATACGCAAGTTGCGCAGCGGTTGCTTGATCGAGGCTGGTGTCAATGAAAATAATATCGCCGCTGGGCTGTTGAAGCGAATCAGATCAAGCTTGGTGTTACACACCATGATCGGGAAACCCACGCTGTTCTGGATATTTTCCAGATCGTTCAACAAATCAGCCAGTTCGCCGGAGCGCACCTGCACTTCTTCGTTGACCGTGGTCAGCTCTTCGTTGGTGGATTGCAGTTCCTCATTGGCGGCTTCCAGTTCTTCGTTGGAGGATTGCAATTCTTCGTTGGCGGCCACCACTTCTTCGTTCAGCGCCTGCATTTCCTCGTTGGAGGTTTCCAACTCTTCGATCACCGTCTGCAAACGCTCGCGTGTGGAAATCAGTTCTTCTTCCAGCTCGCGCACGTTGCGGCCTTCCACGGAAGACGGATTGCCCTCGCTTTCCGCTTCGGGGCTGATTGCTTGCGGCACGACCTCGAAGCAAACCAGAAACAGCGACTTGCTGATGCCGCGTTCCATCGGGTGAACCGCCAGCCGCACATAGTTCGCAGCATTGCCGACCTTGATGGTATGCGGCCTGCCGAACGCTGATTCCTGCTTGTGTTCGGCGTGGTGTTGCAACAGTTGCAAGTCGGCGCGTAACTCGCGCCGCAACAGATGCTGCAAATTAAAATTGGGTTTACCCGGCAACACCACCAGATACGACGACACGTCGCCGTGGATGTGCAAAATATCGAACGAGCCGTTGATTAACACCGAAGACGGCACATAACGGCGCACCGCCTCTTCCATCAAGCGTTCCTGCGAATCGGCCACGGTTTTGATGAGCGTGCGCTCGCCCAAGTCCGGCAAGCGGAACGCCGACGAAGTAAGACGCGATTCGCCCGCACGGCGGCGGTAGATACGCGCCAATTTATCCACCACCTCGAACAACGCTTCCTGCTGGAAAATGCCTTCGGATTTACCGAGAAACAACAGCCCGTTCGGGTTAAGGCTGTAGTGAAAAGTGGATAACACCTTGGCCTGCAATTCGTTCTGCAAATAGATCAGCACGTTGCGGCAACTCACCAGATCGAGGCGCAAGAAAGGCGGGTCTTGCACCAAATTTTGCCGCGCCACCACCACCATGTCGCGCAAGGTGCGCGACACTTCCAGGCGGTTGCCGACTTTCTGGAAATAGCGGATCGCCAGCCCCGGCTCCAGGTCAACCAGTGCGCTTTCCGCGTAAGAACCTTTACGCGCCACCGCCAGCGCATTGAGATCGATGTCGGTGGCAAAAATCTGGATGCGGAACTGCGACAAACTCGAACCCAGCGTTTCCGCCAGCAAGATCGCCAGCGTATAGGCTTCTTCGCCCGTGGCGCAGGCGGGCACCCAGACGCGGATTTCGTCGCCCGGACGTTTATAAGTCAGAATCTCGCACACCACGCTGCGCAGCGCGGTGAACGACAGCGGGTCGCGGAAAAACGCGGTGACCGAAATCAAAATGTCTTTGCCCAGACTTTCCAGTTCTTCTGGGTTGGTTTCCACCAGCGCCAGATAATCGTCCAGATCGTTGACGTGACAGGCCGCCATGCGCCGCTCGATGCGCCGCCACAGCGTGCCTTCCTTGTAGCCGGAAAAGTCGATGCGCGTTTGCTGTTTCACTTTAATCAGCAATTTTTTCAGCGTGGTGGCGGCGATGGGCGGCTTGTTGTCAACCGTGACCGTGCCGTGCGAGCGTGCGATGATGGCGATTTCTTTGGCGATTTCTTCTGGCGACAACACCCAATCCACACAGCCGGTGTCGATGGCCGATTGCGGCATACCCGCGTATTTCGCGGTCTGCGGGTCTTGCGCGAAGGTGTAACCGCCCGCTGCCTTGATGTCGCGCAAACCCGCCGCGCCATCGCTGCCCGTGCCGGACAAAATCACGCCGATGGCATCTTCGATTTTTTCTTCCGCCAACGAAGTGAGAAACAGATTCACCGACGGGCGCGGCGTCGCTTCACGCGGGCCTTCGATCAGCAGAAAACAGCCGTCGTGCATCTTCACGTTGCTGCTGGCGGGTGCCACATAAATCGTGTCGGGCTGAGGCTGGATGCCGTGTTCCACCTCCTGCACCGCCATCGCCGTTTCCCGCCCCAACAACTGCGCCATCATGCTGCGGTGGGTGGGCGAGAGATGTTGCAAAACCACATAGGAAATGCCGAGATTGGTGGGGAGTGCCGCGATCAGCGACGAAAGCGCTTCCAGTCCGCCCGCCGAAGCGCCTATGCCCACCAGATACGGACGCAACGCACGCGGCGAGGGAGTCTCGACGGCGGCGGGAGCCAGTTGTTCTGAAGCTGCTGGGAGGGCGCTTGGCGCAGTTTTTTTCTTTTTTGCCGGACTATTCATCGCTGATCTCATATTGGTTAATCGGGCGCTTGCGCCTCTCTTGCGCAAGTTTAACAACTCGGTCAAGTGGCCCGCCCCAGAGGCTATCACAGATCGTAGGTTTGGGTTAGCTACAGGTTTGGTAGCACGGGCTGCCGTGCCCGTGCGTGTAACTACCGCACTTGCCGATACCAACGCGCCAGCCGTTCTGGACTCACTCCGAGAAAATACGCCAAACGCAGGCTCCACATCAGCCCGATAGTGCGCAGTATACCCCGTTGTTCCCAACGACGGCTGGAAGTCAGCACGGCTTCGTGTACACACACCGGACGGCTGAGGCGCTTGAGGCGGCGGCTGAGCGCTAAATCTTCCATCAAAGGCTGGGGCGGAAAACCGCCCGCCCGCTCATAGGCCGAACGCCACATAAACATCGCCTGATCGCCGGTCGCCATGCCGGTCAGACACGAGCGCAGGTTAATCAGACGCTCGATCAGCCGTAACTTGGGCGATGAGCCGGACAAGCGCAGATCGAAGCGTCCCCATTGCCGGGTTGAAGTCTGTAACGCTTGGCTAATCAACTCAGCAGCCTGTGCGGGCAACTGGGTGTCGGCGTGTAAAAACAACAAAATCTCTCCCCGCGCCGCTAATGCGCCAGCCTGTAGTTGCTGGCCACGTCCAGCGGGTGCGCTCAGCCAGCGATCTACCCAGGGTTGAGCCAAGCTTAGGCTGGCGTCCTGACTGCCGCCATCGACCAAAATGATTTCATGTCCCAATTGGCGGTAAGGCTGCAAACGGGTTAAAGTGGCGACCAAGGTGGCGGCTTCATTCAAACAAGGTATGATAATGCTGAGCGTCATGGTGCGGCCCTGAGACAGGGGGAAGTGCAGCGTACTGGTGACTTTATTGCTATTATTTTGTCACTTTACAAGGCGCTTACCCCATAATAACCACCAGTCTTTAATCAACGTCACTGGCTGTAAAGTCTAAAAACTCGCCCCCTTCGCTGCGTCCTCTGCGCCTTTGCGGTCAAGTTTTTGGAGGGGCAGGCGGTGACTCACCAACCAGACAGGTTATACCATCTATAAGGAGGAAATCTATTGTGAGCAAACTCTTAACCCGTGCGGGTTTTGCCTATCCCGGCACCTCGTTACACTTCAAAACCGGCACTTGGCGGGTACAAAAACCCATCCACCTCCACAGCCCAGCCCCTTGTCATCACGCCTGTCCCGCAGGCGAAGACGCGCAAGCCTACATCGCCCAAGTCCAAGCGGGCAACTTGCGTGCCGCTTGGGAAACGCTGGCGGCAGTCAATCCACTGCCAGCGATCACCGGGCGAGTGTGTCCGCATCCTTGCGAGTCGGCCTGTAATCGCCAATACCAAGACGAAGCGATAGCGATTCATGCGATTGAGCGCTTTCTCGGTGACGAGGCAATTCACCACAATTGGTCTTATCCGGTCGCAGAACCAGCGCTGGATGCCCCAGAAATCGCGATTATCGGCGCAGGCCCCGCCGGTTTGTCCGCCGCTTATCACCTAGTGCGCTTGGGATACCGTGCGATTATTTTTGATGAAAATGCACAAGCGGGTGGCACGTTGCGCAGTGCGCTGCCGCCTTATCGGTTGCCGCGTGCGGTGCTGGATTCAGAATTGGAACGGCTGTTAGCCTTGCCAGGAATTCGTTTACAGCCACAAACCCGTTTAGGCCGCGACGTGCATCTGGATGAATTGCGCGTCCAATATCCCGCCGTGTTCTTGGGGGTCGGGGCGCAACGCAGCCAAGAATGGAGCATCGACGGCGCAATTCCCAGCGATCTGCATTCCGGCCTGGAGTTGATCCGCGCCTGGATCGGCGTTGGCAACGTGCCGATGCCCGCCAGCGTTGCGGTGATCGGGGCGGGTAACACCGCCGTGGACATGGCCCGCATCATGCGCCGAGCCGGGGTTGCCGATGTACATCTGATTTCCCACAAACCGATGCCCGGCCCCGGCATTCCGGCCTCGGAAGCCATGCCAGCGATTCCGCGTGAAGTGACAGAAGCGCTGGAAGAAGGCGTGCAGATTCATGAATATCGCGGCATTCGTCGGCTGATTTTACGGGGCGAAAAAGTCGTGGGCGTGGAACTGGTACACATGAAAAAACTCATGCAAGCCAGCGGACGCCTAAAACGCATCGCCTTTGCGGGCACCGAAACCATTTTGAACGTGGACATGGTGATTCCCGCCGTCGGTCAAGTGATCGACCCTTGCGGCCTGGAAAGCCTGCTCGAAGGCCAAAATCATTTGCTCGTCGATCAAATGGGCCGACTGCGCCAAGGCAACCTGCAAGGCACGCTGTACGCGGGCGGCGATGCCCGTCCCGGCAGCGGCACGGTCACGGCAGCGATTGGCGATGGCCGCCGCGCCGCCGAAGCCATCGTCGCCCAGTCACAGCGCCGCGCCCTGCCCGCTCAGGGTGAAATCCAGCCCATCGGTTTCGAGCGCTTAAATCTGAACTATTACGAAACCGCCCCGCGTGTCCATGAACCCACGCTGGCGGTGGTAGAGCGCGAAGGGGATCGTGAAATCACCACCACGCTCAGTGCGCCGATGATCCACAAAGAAGCCAATCGCTGCTTTTCTTGCGGAAATTGTTTGGCTTGCGACAACTGCTGGACGCTGTGTCCCGACACGGCAGTGTTAAAAACCAAAGACCTCGCCACCGACGGTTCCCATTACCTGTTTGATTACGACTATTGCAAAGGCTGCGGGCTATGCGCCCACGAATGCCCTTGTGGTTATATCGAAATGCGCGAAGATTTGTGAGGATAGCAAGCCGAAAGAGAAATTGAACTGACAAATGAACACAGAGAAGCCATGACAGCCGAAATTGTAGCCGGAACCGCCCTGTTTCAAAGCATATTTGCATTTAAAGGTGGTTACTCCATTAAAATACCAGACTATCAGCGACCTTATGTATGGAATGTCGAAAAGGTAGAAACCCTTATAAACGACCTACAATACCACATTGAACACAATAGTGGGCAAGTTTACTATATGGGTGGCATCTTGTTTTTTTGTCAAAATGGAGGTGACGAAATTATAGGCGGGCAACGAGTTTATGAAATTATTGACGGGCAACAACGACTTACCTCACTGCTTATTTTAGATAAAATTGCCAAAAATGGGCAAAGTATTTTGGCAACACATACCGCTAAGGTTAATTTCATTTTTAACTCGCCCATTTCAAAAAAGAATATTGTAGAAGTAAAAAACTTTATAAAAGACTATAAATCAGATTGGTTGCAGGCTAATTGGAACACAGTAGTGGCTAATTTGGCTTTTTCGGTAATAGTTACCAACAGGCAAGATGATGCCTTTTCGTTTTTCGAAACGCAAAACAACCGTGGCGTAAAATTGGGTGCAGCCGATTATCTTAAATCGTTTCACCTGCGTGAACTCAGAGAAGAAGAAGGAAAACAGGTGGCTTTTGCCAAGCAATGGGATGCCAATAACACCAATCAGTTTTTAAACTATCTGTTCAATCAGGTAATATGGCGTGGTCGCTCGTGGAAAGGCAGTAATGTGTTGTACGAATCTCAAGAGGCTGTTTTGGACGAATTTCAAAAGAAAACTCGCACCCCTGAAATTAAAAATCAGGTGCAGATTTTCCCAACCATAAAAAACAAAATAGCCCACGCTATTCGGTACGATGAGAATGACGGCATTTTGCTCGAAACTTCGCCCATCGCCTTAAAATCGCACGCCATCAATTATCCTTTTGCCTTGCGTCAACCCATTGAAAAAGGAATTGGCTTTTTTCTCTATTCCGAGCGGTATGCGGCTATGTATCATTTTCTGTTTCACACGGAACATACGGAAAACAGCGAGTTGTTTAGGTTTAAGAAATTTTACCAAGCCGTTTACATTAATAGTGGTATGTCGGAGTATCTGGTATCTCTCTATCGCTTGTGCGTGGTTTTGTATTACGACAAGTTCGAATCGAAACAACTTGATAAGTTCGCCAAGTATTTGGATTATTATATTGGCGTGTATAGAATTGAATTGAGTAGTATTTATGATAAAACTGCCATCCGTATTTTAAGAGATAAAAAGCAAAATTTGCTCGATATTATTTCGCAGGCATTTATACCCGAACAGGTGTTTGATTTTATAATTGAAAACACCAACGATGCGGTATTCGGAGAAGAAAAAATTCCGCTGGAAGAAAATGGGCAACTTGTTTACACTGTACGAAGCAACTACAAAAGAGCTTTGCTTAAATATTATGAAAAAGAAGACCAAACAAGTTTAAA
>JFJP01028912.1_pt1 | contig 10056 bp, 5 predicted proteins | sample 431651 | NCBI WGS metagenome assembly JFJP01 (sample SAMN02602958, study PRJNA72255) | Microbial mat metagenome, whole genome shotgun sequencing project. | biome: fresh water; feature: sink hole; material: water; isolation source: purple microbial (photo- and chemosynthetic) mats found in...
CCTTGAAAACTAGTATAAAGACCTTTTATTTCAAGCCCGATTTTTACTTGATTTAACTCCTTTTGCGCTTTGGCGTTTTATAAGAAGAAACATATAAAATATTTTTCGCATTAATGTTTATTTTTATACTTTATAAACAAAACTCCTAAACCTATTAAATGTTCACCTAAAATCCATTTTAGAGTGCCTATCAAAGCTCAAAACACCTTAGAAATCTTGAAATATTTAAAAGAAAAGTGTTTTGAGTTTTTAGCATCGCCTTTTTTTTATCATTTTTTTTTTTCTTATTTAATTTTTAAAAACCCACCTTTTTTTTTTAGATATCCAAGCAACACAAAAGCCAATCCAACAAAAAGACTATCCCTTTATATTCAAGCCAGCTTTCCTCAAACAACCAGTAAATTCTTTTATAAATAAACTCTTTATACTAATGTTTGTCATTTTTAAAGGAAAAAACCTTCTGTGAGATCTGTTGTAGGGCTCAAGATAAAGGTGAATTCGCTTCTGACGAAAGTAAAAAAAATCACATTTTTCTTCCTTTTTTCTTCAAATTTATTTCAATTTTTTTCTTCGTATTTGCTTAACTTTTTTTTCTTTAAAAAAAGCTTTAAGAATGCTCACTTGTTATGGGTGTTCTTCATCAGCACATCTCTATTGTCACGGGATCAATACTCCCTATAATACAGAACATTCTGCTGAATTCTCAAGAGAAGCTTATATGTTTCTTTGTGTGAAATGCAGAGAAAAAGGCCCAGATTTCCAGCCAGTTTTATCAATTTTTTACACTTTTATCAATTTTTTACTTATTTTTTTTTAATTTGAAAGAATTGTCTGCTTTGTAATAAAAAAACAGGGATTTTCATGCATTATTCCTCGAATTCTCAACCTCAAAACGAATGGATTCATCCTTTATGTGCTCTTTTTTCTAATGCCTTCGAACTTATCGATCCAGATGAAATGGTTTTTGAATTAAACTTCACAAAAGAGCTTGGGCGGCGAGCGACAAAAAAGCAGAATTGTGAGCTTTGTTCGGGTTCACAAGGCAGTTTATTCCCATGTTCCCATCCAGATTGCAAGAAATCCATTCATATTTTCTGTGGTTTATGGGAAAAAGCGATAAATAACGTGATTTCACAGGATATGTTAGAAGAAATTAATGAAGAAAACCCTTCTGAATGGAATATTAAGATGTTTTTAGAGAAAAATCCTTTAATAAAGAACCATTCTTTGAAAGTAAATCCTTTGAATAAAGAGGAATTAGAAGCGATTTATCGTGATTATAAAGCAACAGAGCGGAAAATCCTGAAATCTGATGAAATGGAAATAGAACCTAATATTCCAAAGAAGAAAGAACCCACTAAATCCAAGAAAAAAACTGAAGAGTTTTTTCTCAAGCTTTTGAAGAGAAATTACGTGCTGATAACTGTTCAATGATGACAACTCGTAAGAAAGAAGCCGAAATTACCCAAGAAGACCTGAATGAAATATCGTCGTTTCGTGGAGGAAAGCTTTTGTTCTATTGTCCTGATCATAAACCTATTGAAATCTATTGTATTTGTGAGCCTATTCCTCAGGAAAACCCTAGTATGATAGCATGTGATCATTGCGATAATTGGTTCCATTTCAACTGTGTTGGGCTTGGCAATAAGACTAAAGAAGGCGTTTGTGAGGAATTCGCTTATTATCTATGTTATCAATGCAAAGATTGGCTTAAATATAAGCAGAAAATCGTCAAATTTGATAAAAAACTTATGAATACTGAAGGAATTATCAATATTGAAGAGATTTTATCAGTTGATTTATTGCCAAAAGAACCTAATTTAATGAGATTTAGGCTAGCAGATGCTCTTTTAATCTATAGAATGATCATACATAGAATCAATAAGATCTTAAGAAATCCTCCTGATAATTCATTGGAGATTTTCCTGAAGCAAATGCTCGAAATCCTTAGTGTTTTACCTTTTAAAGTCCCGAAAAAGTTCGATGATTTGAAAAAGGCGAAATATTTGGCTTTTTCAATGAATTTTCTTTTAGAAAATAATGCGATAAAAATCCTGGATGAAATGACAATACAGAGCTGTTTATCGACAAATGGCGAGTTTTTACCAGAAAAATATGAAGAAAACCTTAAATATAAGCATAAAATCTCTAATTTAGAAGAAATTTTCACGAGAAAAGGCCTAGATCTGAAATCCAAACTTCTATTGAATAAACATAAAAGCCTTTTGATTTTAGACTGGATTCTGGAATATCATTCGATTTTTTCTATGAAAAACGTTAAGAAACCTTCATTAGATTCGATGATGAAACTTAAACAACAAATCGATGATTTTTCCTTAGAAGAAGGATCTAAATTCCTCGAAATTCAAATTTTAAAGGAAAAACTGATAATTTCCGAAAAAACAATGAAAACCATAGAAAATAAGCTTCTTCTTGATAAAAACCTACAAATAACCAAGATTTCTGAGAAAAACTATGAAAATTTCGATGATTATCTCAAAGAAGTCTTTAATTCACATAAAGAACTGATTGTTTATAGGTTAAAAAATGTAGAACTTAATGATATTGAAGAAGAAATCAAAGGATTAGAGTTCGAATGGCCTGCTTTAAACCAAATAATTTCTGAAGAAAAGGAAAAAATAAAGGATTGGATTGAAGAATTTAAAGGTTTTATCGTGTTTAAAGGAAAAGATTTCGAGAAAATGATCAATAAAATGGATAATTTGATCACACAAACACCAGAAATGCTCGAATTATTAGAAATTTATAAGGAATATAAGAGGTGGAATCATGAGTTTTTAATGATAAAAGACCGTTTTGCACAAGAAAACTCTGTAATTTCTATTCAAGAAATAGAGGATTTAATAGAAAAAACTGATAAAAGGATAGATTTCGAAGAAAATATGGAGTTTTTAAAGAAGAAATTACGGGATTTCGACAATCTAAAGAAGAAAATACAAGGATTATTGGAAAAACCAATGGAAATAACTGTTTGGAATAGAGTAAAGAAGGAATTTGGTTCACTTTTTCACGAAATTCATCTAGAAGAAATAAAGGAATTTGAAGATAAAATCCGGATTTATAAAGAAATATCACAAGGATTAACACAAAAGAAATTTACTTTTGAAAAATTAGATGAATTTCTTGAAAAAGCAAGAAATTTCAAATTAGATGAGAAATTAATAAAGGAAATAGAGCATAAAGTCTTAAAAGCGAAAGATTTAAAGCAAGCAATCGATGAAATTATGAAGAAAAAAGTGTTTGATTATGGTGATTCGGTCAATATTTCAAATCTTTTATTAGAAATTAAACAGAATAAACTCGATTTTGAAGAAATTTCATCATTAAAAAGCATTTTGGATTCCTTTGAATTTATTGAAAAAATACATAAAATTTGGCTTGAAAATCAGCCAAAAAACGAAAAAAAACCTTTAGAAACACAAGAAAATCCCGAGAAAAAGTCATTTTCTTTAATAATTGAAGAAATCTGCGATATTTCACGAATTTCTGAGAATTTAACGATAATTCATCAAGAAATCAAGCCTTTGATCACAAATTTCGATAATCTTCAGATTTTCGATGAAAATCTGAAGAAAATGCTGAATATCTATAAGAATCTCCTTTGGAATTACGAAGCTCAACAGCTCTATTCAAAGAAAAATGGTCAATTAGATGGTGAAGCACTTGAAATCCTTTATAAAGAAAGCAAATCTCTTGCTAAAAAGACTGAAATGGTCGAAAATATCGAAAATTTATTCATAAAATACTCCGAAACTAAGCTTTTTTTCGAAAATTCTCTTAATTCATTAGAAAAATTATTTGAAAATCCTGAAGAAAATACTGAAATTTCTTTGGGAATAAGCCTGGAAACCCTTGAAAAAGAACTGAAAAAATCTGAGTTTTTTTATGAAGAAATACCAAATAAATTAAAAATATTGAAAACTTGGTTCGAATGGCTTCAAAAAGCATCAGAATTATTGAGACTTTTAAAGGAAAATCGTGAAATCGACTTCGAAAGCTCTTCAAAGCTGATATCTCTCGGTCAAAAGATGAATTTTCCTTTAAAAAGTGCGATTTTTGTCCAATTACAAAGTCTTTTTGACTCAGTAGCTAAATATAAAGAGAAATTCCTTCAATATTCGCAAGAAAAACGCAAGGCTTTTGAAGCTTTAAAGACCGCGAAAGCCGAAAATTCTAATAGAAAAAAGTTTTTTGATTTGAATAAAACCAAGCCAAAATTCTCGGAAATTGAACAATTTTACAATGAAATCCTTAGTCAAATCAAAGAAAACCCCTCTTTATCAGGACTTCTTCGTTGTGAAACCTCTGAAATCGATGCTGATTTATCACAAATAAAGGAATTTCTTCAGAAATATGAAGGATTTAAAGGTAGTTTTATTGTAGAAAATCTTAAAGGAATGTCTCAATCAGAGTTTGAAAGCCTTAAGACTGAAATCATGAACTATAGACAAGAATCCTTTTGGAATTTAGGCATGTATTTAAAGGACTGGGATCAGGATTTTTCTCGTTTGGAGATGAAATTTCATGGTTTTTCAATACTTTTTGGCTTACAAAAGGCAAGTCTCGTTTTTCTGAAGAATTATTTGAAATTTGCTGAAGATTCGAAAGATGAGACACTTTTATCGTCAGATTTCATGTGTCAATTGAAAGAAATATTCAATAAAGCAAAGGAATTAACAGCCAAAATAGAGGATTTGAAAAATATCGCAGAAATTCTACAAGAAGAAAGCCAAATTGCGCGAAAAGACTTCATTTCAGAGAAAGAATTAGAAGAAATGATGGAAAATATGAAGAATTCTGTGATAAATTTCGGTGAATTTAAAGGATTTTTAGAAGATTTATCGAATAAATTTCGTAAATGTAAAGATTTTTATGAGAAAAATCAATTGAAATTTCCTGATTACGATTTTCTCCAATCACAAGTGAAAAAACACGAAATTCTTCAGAAATTCTTAGAAAAAAGCCGGAAATTCCTTCAATCTGAGCAAATTCCTTTAAAAATCGCTGAGACTCTTTTGGAGAAATACTCAGAAAGCCGTATTTTGATCAATGAATACGAGAAATTGCAAGAGAAATACAATAAAAGTTCTCTTTTAATGGAGGAATTAGAAAGGAAATTAACCCTTTTCGATGATTTTTTACCACAAAGTTATGAAGAATATCAGGAATTAAGTACAAAATTCGAGAATATTGGCATAGATTTTGGGGATAGAACATTAATAGTCCGAGTTCTTCTTTTTAAGCAAAAAGTACATTTTCTTGAAGAAATTCGTGAAAAATCAAAAAATTTGAAGAATTCTCTGAATAAAGTGTCTTTTAAGCAATTAAAGCACGATTTACAATATGGATATAGTCTTCTTTTATCAGGAGAAATCATTGAAAAATTACAAAATCAAATAAAAAGCCTTGAAAATCTCCTCTTAGAAATCGGCGATAAATTCAAAGAAATCGAGGAAATAAAGAATACCACGATATTAGAGGATTATAACCCAATTTTCCTTAATTTTGTTGATCTTTCTGAAGAATTAATCGAATATAAAATGGCTTTGGCTTATGAGAAAGATGCGAGAATTTCATTTGATTTAGGAGTCCACAAATTTTTTGATCATTATATTGAAGGATCTGATTCTTTAAAAATATTGAAAAATATGGGAATTTCGCCTTGTAATAGAGGTTTTATTGAAAATAGTGAAATTTCTAGGATTTTTGCTGAAGAAAATGCGGGATTAGCAGAAGCAAAAGAAAGGGCGATAAAGAAATTCGCTTATTTGAAAGAAAATTTTAAAGAGAAAAATGAGAAAAATCTCAAGGAAAAAAATATTGAAAAATTAAAGGAAAAAAATACTGGAAAAAACATCGAAAAAAACAAACAAAAAAATTTATTTAAAGAAAAAACAAAGGAAAGTAAAGAAGAAAATAGGGCCAATCTCGGAAAAAGGAAGATAAACCCGACTTCTTTCGGAAATGAGTTTATTACAGGTTTTTTGGATGAAGAAGATGTGAATAATGCTGAAAAAACCGTCAAAAAAATTAAAAAAGAAGGAAATTTAGCGATAAAACCTTCGATTTTAAAGCCATTAGGATTAAAAGAAGCTCCTTTAAAGGAATTTATAAAGGAAAAAGAGACAAAAAACCTCATTCATCGTGTTGTTACAACAGAAAAAAGAGAAGAAATAATGAATAAATTGGATAAATTATCGAAATCTAACCCTAAATTGAAGAATACAAACAAGGATTTGAAGTCTTTTTTACAAATACTCGAAAATCAGATTTTCGGTACTTTTCACAATAATTTCACCAAATATGAAGCGGAAAGTCAATCTTTGATACGTTTATTTGAAAAATTATTGAAATTCCCTTTTATCAGTGCAAACCTCCTTTCTAAGAATTTCCGTGTCGAAATTGTTCAGAAATTAATGAAGAATATTGAGAAATTATCACAAATTGAAACAAATCTTAAAGCAAAAGAACAAGAAAAACTCGAAAAAACTGAAAAAAATGAAAAAACCGAAAAACCTGAAGAAAAAATTGAGAAAATCCCAGAAAAACCCAAGATTTATACAAATAAACCTTTACAAATTACAAAGAAACCAGGCGAAATCCTTCAGAAAAAGGTGAAAAGTGAGCAATATGATCCATTTGAGAAATCTTTCAATAAAAAACCCTTACAAACACCAGTAATCGCTCCAAAAGAAGACCCTTTAAAGGAGTTTTTCCGCGATATAAAGGAGAATTCTCAACAAAATGCTGAGAAAAAGTCTTTAAGTTTATTAGCTTTAACCGAAAATTCGCGAGGAAAAGCTTTGGAAGCCTTAACTGGCGATAAAAGTAAAACACAAAGCTCTAATACTGTGAAAAAACACTCTATTTTAGAGAAATATGAGGCTTTGAGCAGTGATGACGATAAACAGAAGAAAATCGCTAAAAATGAAGGAAATTCCTCTAAAAAAGAAGAGAAAAAGCTGGAGTTTTCTGATGATGAAAGCAATCTTTTATATGAAAAATTCAATAAAAAGCAGCGATATTCCTTAGATAATAGTGAGGATTCTTTTGATAATTTATCGCGAAGTTCAGGCGCTTATGACCCTTTAACAGAGATAAAAAAGGTGGAGATTGAACAGCCGATACTTTTTGATCCCGATAATGAAGATATATCAGGAATAACAGAAAAATATAACATTTATACACAAAAATTCGCGCCAAAAGGATCGATTTTAAAAATTTTCGAAGGGAAGTTTAGACTTAATCATATGCTATCGATTCATGCTAATTTTCTGACTATTGATGAAATCTCCACGATTAGAGATAATTTCCCCAAGATACTTTTAAAAGATAAGAATTCTTCGCTTAAATTATCGGGAACTACAGATTTCAAAGCCTTTTCAGAATTTTATTTTGTAAATATTTGTGTTATTTATCGGCTTTTTTTATTTTTTTGTTTTTTCTTTATTTTTTTCATTATTTTTTTCATTTTTTTTCTTGATTTTTTATAAGAATTTTCTTTTTTATATTAAATTTTTTTCAGAGTTCTTCAGCAAGTAAAAATCGTCGAATTATGATAGCAGGATGGGTTCAGCCTGCAAGTGAGAAATATCGCAAACCGATTGAAACCTTTGCAGAGGAGTTAGTTCAAACTAACAAAATTGGAGGTTACAAATTCGGGAAGGCAAATTCCGCGAGTTTCCATTTTTTATCTATAAAACAACTCCTTTCTGATCCAAACCTGAAAAAACTTGAATTTAAGATTCGTACAAAGAACACTGATGAAATGCCTTCATTAGTTTTCTTCCTAACAACAAAACAGCCAACTTCTCGTTTAAATGAGCCTAATCTGGAGCCTGAAATCATTGATATTTTCGAGTCAAATAAAGCTGAAGAAATTATTGATTTGAATAAAAAAAACGATTTATCAGAAGAAAAACCTGAAGATCTAGCCAGTCCTTTGACAAATGACGATAATGAAGAGAAAAGTCTTGAACATGAGGGAAACGAGATGAAAGAGGAAAAAAACGATATTGATATTGAAGAAATCATAAAGAAAATGGATTCCAATAAGCATCAAGTATTATTTGATGAGAAGCCATCTAATAAAACTATCTTTGAGCAAGCTAATATTGAGGAATTAACTCCTATAAAAGAAGGAGAAGAAGAAGAAGAAGAAAAACAATCATTAATCCAATCAAACGAGCCAGAGACAAAACATAATCAAGAGCTTGAATTTAACGATATTATCGAAGAATTAAAGAAGATGAAACCAGAAGAATTAAAGGAATTTGTCGCATCTTTTGAGCCTGACAGTCGTGGGAAAATAGCTAGTTTATTAAAGGATATATCAAAGGAAGAAGTCTTACCGAATAAGAATGAGAATTATGAAGCGCAACAAGTGAATCCTTCACAAAATCAACAGGGATTTTATAATAATCCTTTATATCAACAAAATCAACAAATACCACAACAACAACAACAACCACAAAATTTCTATGCTAATCCTAATCTTAACATGGCTAATAGTAATATGAGTGCTTTTCCACAAGGTTTTAATAATAGAAAATATGCTCCTAGAGGTGAAATTAGAGGGTCTGGACCTAATTATAGTAGATTTGGGGGAAATAAACCTATGTTTGGACAATATCCTAATCAAATGTAAAGGAAATTTATATATATAAATTTAATAATTTTTGGGGGTTTTTAGGCAAAATATTCAAAATCAACAGGGTGGATTTGGGTATAATAATATGATGGGAGGACAGGGATTCAATAATAGAAATGCACAAGGGCTTCAGGGGAACGCGATGATGGGAATGGGACAGCAGGGAAACTTGAAACAGGGGAATTTGGGAATGGGACAGCAAAAACAGAATAATGAAAAACAATAATGGAGAGATTTTAATTTAATTTTAATTTTCAAAAAATTAAATCAATAAAAAACTGGATTTTGAATAACCCCCTTTTAAATTTAGAATATTATAAATTTTTAGCAAAAAATTAAAATTTCCTTCAAATAATAATTTTCCCTAATTTGAAACAATGAAAAGAGACAGCCTCACAAGAAAAATAAATAATAAAAGAGATAGTCTCACAACACAATCAAATATTATCGCATCTAATCAAAGGGATAGTCTCACAAAACAATCAATTAATAATAAAAGAGATAGTCTTACGAAACAATCATCAAATAAAATTTTGACAAATGAACCATCAGATAATCCAAAAGAACTGCAAGATCAAAACTCTATAAATTCCCAAATGCGAATTTTTGAAAATTTAAGGACCAATCTTCTACAATGGCATTTACTCAATGCTGAAATTAAAGAGAGAATGAAGTCTCAAGCTTTAAAACAGGAGGTTTTACATAAAAAAATAAAAGCCTTTAATTAATTTCTTTTAGAATGAATTTTTCGATCGATTTCTTCAAATTATATCATTACAAAACACAAATCTTGAATTGGCTTTACAACGAGAACATAAAACCGTCATTAAAAATCTCGAAGAAATTCTTGCAATTGAGGTTATTTCCAAAAAACTCTCAAAAATTTTTTTACCGGTAATTAGTTTCCTTGCATACGAGACATATATCCAAAAATCGATACATTCATAGTTTTTTCTAAAAATCTTGATGAATATCTCTCTTCATCTTTGAAAAAAGTCTTTCTTGGAGAGGGAATAATGATTGATGTTCCTTATTTGAATCATTTGATTGAAGGAACTGAGCATTTATTCTTAGAAATTTTCCAAAAACATGAACAATTTTTTAAAAAGGTCATTAAAAAAAATCTAATCTTTTCTGTATTTTCTTCATTTTATCAAAGCATGAAGAAATAAAAAAGCTTATTTCTGAAATAATAAGAAATTTAAAAGATCAAAATATTGAGATTAACTCATTCATAGCACAAATTCATCAAGATGAAGAAATTCTCACCGAAGTTTTATTCAAAGAAATCGCTCAGACTCAAGAATCTCGAATTATTTCACTAGAAAATGATTTGCTTTCTTAAAAATATAAAAAAATTATGATTAATTTAAAAAAAAATTTAT
>JFJP01010963.1_pt1 | contig 10055 bp, 4 predicted proteins | sample 431651 | NCBI WGS metagenome assembly JFJP01 (sample SAMN02602958, study PRJNA72255) | Microbial mat metagenome, whole genome shotgun sequencing project. | biome: fresh water; feature: sink hole; material: water; isolation source: purple microbial (photo- and chemosynthetic) mats found in...
TCTCAAAAATTTGTCCATTGCGTCAATCAAATCAGCTCGAACCATCGAAACTTCGTCAATAATTATGGTGTCAAGCTCTTTGTAAATTTTGTTATTTGGAACGACTTTAATCTGCGACAAATCCAGTAAATTGAGCGGAAATTTGAAAAAAGAGTGGATAGTTTGACCGCCAACATTGACAGCCGCGAGGCCCGTGGGCGCAAGAATGGCGATATTTTTGTTGGAATTTTGGACAAAATAATTCAAAAGCGTGGATTTGCCAGTTCCAGCTTGTCCGGTAATAAAAAAATGATCTTTAGACTTTTGGAGAAGTTTGTAGATTTTGAGAAAATTAGCATCTAGTTTGGGCGATGAATTGATATTGGACATAATTTATTTGAACATGGATTGGAAAATTAAAAAAAACCGAAAAAACTTCAGAATTTTCAAAAGTAAAGTTGATTTTTTAGTTGATTATTTCAAATCTAAATGCCAAACACTAATTTGTCAAACAGGTTATCAGACAAGGTAAAAATTTTTAAAACTGACCTGCAATTCTAATTTACCCAAATAATCATAAAGTTACATACAAAAATTCCAAAAAACTCACAATATTAGACTTCTCCCGACCACAATTCAAAAACTTAAAACCCCGTAAATTTAATTTATTTTAACTAATTTTATTTCAAATTCTGACTAATTTTGACTCAAAAAACACTTTTTCAAATAAACAAAATGTCAAATAAATTCCAATTAAATATATAAATCCAAAAACAAAAAATTGAAATTATTAAAGAATTAAATCCAAAAACTAAATCAGAATTCTAGTTTCAAAACCCGCTAAAAACTCACCAAAAAACTTCACAATTTTGGGAATTTCAGTTTCGTTGTTTAAAGTAGGGAAATTTAGAGCTGAAATCACGGCGGTTATTTTGATAGAGCCTTCCACATTATAAATGGCAAAAATATTGACAAGTTTGCTCAGTTTTATACCTTGATAATAAGTATTTTCCAATCTTTCTCCGATTTTTTGGGCAAAATTATCTTTTTGGTATAAATCTTCTTGAGCTGGATTCAGGCTAAAATTCTGAGATTCAGTAATTATTTCTTGACCTTTGATCATCATTTTGGCAATCTTTTCCATTCCGTATTGCTTGATTAACGCCAAAAGCGGGTAAGTCGTGCCAGTAATTCTAAAATTGGTTTCTAATCTTTTGAGAACTTTTTGTCCAAATTCATTAGTTGTCAAAATAAAATCTTGTCCCCACGGACCTGTTGCTTCCAAAATTTTTTTAAAAGTAATTGGCGTCAATTCTAGAAAATGGTTTTTGAGTTGTAAATAAAGGTCAAAAAGACAACTTTGCACAAATTCTTCTTCCTTGCCTTCGTGAATCGTACCTTTGAGTATTTGACTAACTGTATCTTGACTAATTCTTAATAAATTTCCACAATGGATATCGTTTTCAATATTTTGTTCAGTTCCAACAACAACTTCTTGCCCACAAAAATTGAGACTAAGTTCTTTTTTAACATTCTCCAAAGTTTCGGGATTTATCTCGCTTGGAACAGCAACCTGAATTGCCCAATCTTGATTTGCAATCAAAAGTCTAATATCTTCGAGGCTTTTAGTGAAAGCTGGATCTGGAATTTTATTAAGGCCAAAGTGGAAACTTTTTACCATATCTTCCAAATTTTCCCATCTCAAAATTTCTCCAAAACTGATTCCAAAGGTTGTCAGGCCACTGGCTCCAGTATATTTGAGATACAGGTTTTTTCCCTTTTTTGCTAAGTTTTGTAATTGTCCAAAAAAATCTTGCGGACTGCTTTTATTGTCCGAAATATATGATTCAATGGTTGTTTCTTGCAAAATTTTTACAATTTCCACTGCCTGATTAACATTGCCAAAAATCTCACAAAATTCCACAATCGGTTCAAAAAATTCATGCTGATGACACTCTTCCAAACTTCTTGGTAATTTAGTACAAAAAACACGGTTATCAAATTTTGCTTGAAATGCTTTATTGCTGATAATCTCATTAGTTTTTCTTTGAGAAAGATCAATATTGAAATTTGGAAGTCTTCTGGCTATTTCTATTGCAAAGTCTAAATGAAGATTATTACTTGGTAAAACCTGCAAAAAACCTAAGTTTCCGTCATTATTTGATACCATTTTGGCCAAATTTTCAATTGCAATTGTTGGTTTTTCTCCTTGAAAAAATTCTGTACTTATTTTGGATATTTGATTTTGATTCGGATTTGTTAATAAATTAGCGTCAATTCCTGATAATCTTGCTGATACTAGATTTTGCATATCTTCTGGAAATCCTATTTCACAAGGATTCCAACTTGAGTCAAAAACAGTTTTTTTCATAAACTCTGCTAATTCTTTTAATCCTCTAGCGCAATTTATTTTAAACTCGGGATTTCTAACTTCCATAAGATTTTCTCTAACTAAAAATGATTCTGACATAAAAATAAATAAAAATTTGTAAAGTTGTAAAAAATAAAAAATTCCCAAAATGGGAAAAAGTTTGGTTTGATAACAAATCTAATTCCCTATTTGGAAAGTCTAATCAGCCAGAAAAATGATTTCAAAACTGGATCAAATTTAAAATTGGAAGGTAAATTGTTCATAAAACTTAACTAAAAATTTATTAACACAAAAAAATCACTTTGTCAAGTAAAAAAATAATTTTTTATTCATTTCCCAAATCATAAAATAATTTCTAAAACAGTTCGGATAATTTGTAGTATTTTGAGTTTTTTATATTTTTTTGAGAAGTTTGAATTTGAGAAATTTGGAATTTTTTTGAACAAATGAATCTTCTCTGGCTTTTTGGTTTTTTCCAATCTAAGTTTTTCCCAAACTTTTTTCTAAATTTTTGCCTTTCTTTTTTGCCTTTCTAAATTGACAGGTTGAATTTTAAACTGACAAAATAAACTGAAATTATTTGTTGAGATTTTTAAAAACTTTCTATTTTGATGCAAAACTTTCAAACCAAAGATAAATTAAAAACTCTAAATTACTACACTTTGACAAAAAACCAAAAATAAATTTAAGTTTCAAAAATTTCTGTATGAATTCACAAATCAATTCTCAAACTGAAAAAATCACCATAAAGTCGATAGAAAATTCTCCAAAATTAAAAAATGCAAAGTTAATTAAAAATAATTCCAAAAAATCTAAACATGGACAAAAAAATCTAAATTTGAGCCAAAATTTGAAAGAGTCAGATGAAACTTTAATTATCAAAACAGACGCCAAAATTGCCAAAAAAACTAAATCAAAATTGCCAAAAATTCTTCCAAATTCGCAAAATTCCAAATTGTCAAAAAAATCTACCTCCAGTTCCACTTCCAAATCTATTTTAAAAAAAGTCCTAAAATCTGAAAAACAACCTAAAAATCAATTGGAAAAACAGCTGAATAAACTAAATTATAAAAATTCTTCTGACAAAAAATTCCAAAAAAAAATTCTAATTTTGAGCTGGGAAATTTTTCCACTTTTTGCGGGTGGACTTGGTTTCTTGACCAAAAGTGCGGTTGATGAATTGATTAGACAAAACTCTGAAGTTATTGTTTTGGTGCCAAGTATGCCCAAAAATATGACAATTAATAACACAGAATCCTTGGAAAAAAGAACTAAATTCTGGCTTAAAAAAAATAAACCAATCCCAAATCTTAACTTTGAACTAAATAATTTTGGACAAAAAAAAACTAACCAAATGAACTGGCCGCCACTATTTTCAGACAAAAAACTCAAAAACAACAAAAAATTCAACATTTATCCACAAAATACTCCAGCGATTACGAAAGCTTTTGCTTGGAGTGTACTGGAATTTGTGCGAAATAACGAGCTTTTTGACTTAATTATCGGAATGGACTGGGAAAGTATTCCGAGTTTTTATGTCTTGGAAGATTATTTTGACAAATTGAATCAGAAAAGCTCAAAACTAAAAGCAACTGAAAATAATTTTGCTGAAAATTGTCCTAAAAATGTTTTTGAAAATCTTTCTCAATTTGAACAGCAAAAAGTTGAATTAAATATGGAAAATCTGGAGAAAAAACAAATTGAAAACAAGATTAAAACTAATTTGGAAAGTTTAGAAAAAATAGGAAATGAACAAAAAAGACCAAAAAATCCGAAATTTTATTTTTATATTAACGCGACTGAATTGGATCGTGGACCAGAGCAAATCAATCAAAAAGAAACCAAAAATCCTATTTTAGACCTGGAAAAAGCCACTTATAAACAAGCTTCCAAAATTATTTCCATTTCCGACATTACTCGTGATATTTTGGTCAATCACTACCAAGTCAAACCCGAAAAAATTCTGACAGTTTATAACGACATTACTTTTGAACCCAATTTTGACAAATTTTCAAGCCTAATGGGTGGTAAAAATGTGCTTTTTATAGGCAGGATTGAGTCGCAAAAAGGTTTAATTTTTCTTTTGGAAACTGCAGTTAGGGTTTTGGAAATTGATTCTCAAGTCAAGTTTTTTGTGGCGGGAGATGGGGATTTGTTACCATCCCTTGTTGAGAATATCTGTGAAAAAGGCTTAGAAAAAAGTTTTTTTTTGACCGGTTGGCTCGGTGAAGATGACAAAAAAAGATTATATTCCAGCTGTGATTTGTTTGTGATGCCAAGTCCTAGTGAGCCATTTGGTTTGACGCCGCTTGAAGCAATTCGCTCAGATACTGCGGTAATTTCTTCCCAAACTTGCGGGTTTTTGAGTGTGGTGCCATCTACTCCGACCTTTGCTTATCACGATATCAACAACTTTGCCCAATTGATAATTTATTATTTGCATAATCCAAACGAACGAAATAAGCTCTTGGAAACCCAAAAAATGGAACTTGCCAAACACTCTTGGACTCAAGAAATTGCCAAAATCCTCAATAGCTTAAATTTGTAAATATTACTGAATGAAAAGTAAGAATTAAATGGAAACTTGAGAATTTGATTTTTGTCTTTGTAATTTGGTTTTAAATTGATTTTTATGAACCTTGTTTGAAAAATATTTTGAAAAAATAAGCTAAAATTCCAGGAAAAGTTGCAAATTAGTTTAGAATTGCCAAAAGAATTCACTGAAAAAACTAAGATAGGTAAAATGAAATTAACAATTAATACACGCAAAATGACATGTAAAGTTTAGAAACTGACATTTTTTTGATTCATATTTATTTACATTTTTATAATAATCAAACTTCTAAAAACTTTAAAATTGGAAAAGTCTTGTTTATTTTGGATAGTTTTGAGCTATTGAATTGAATTTTGAACCAAAAAATACTTTTTCAAAAAATTGAAATATCAAACAAATGCCAAACGAATTTTGGGAAATAATAAAAAAGTGTGGAACGTAAAAGATTAAATAAGATTAATTTTAATGCCCAGAATTTGAAATTATTCAAATTTCACACAAAAATCTAATAAATAAATTCACCAGAAATCAACCTTTCCAAGCCACTTTCATCTAGCCAAATTTCACTTTGCCACCTTTTTGGAATTCTTTTTTGAGGGTTTTTTTCATAACTGTTCGGGCAATTTGATAATTTTCTCTCTTCCAAATTTTTTCCATTTTCCAAATTCCAAATTTTGAGTTTTTGAGTTTCTAAAATTTCGCTTTCTAAGATTTCACTTTTTGAGTTTTTTTCCCAATTTTCCCCATCATTTTCCTCGTTTTCTTTTTGAGAATTTTCTTTACTTTGACAATTTTGAGCTTGGATTTTTGTCAGGTAATCATTGCATAATTTGTCAAGTTTTATTTGGGCAAATCTGATATTTCGCGGATCCAATTCCAAATAAATTTCTAGTGGCAAACCGATTTTTGATTGCAATTTTTCTGTGGAATCTTGTGGTAATTTTGATTTTTTTTGACAATTTTGAATTTGGTTTTTTGTTGCGTTTTCAGTCTGTTTTTTGCTCTTGCTTTCCAAACTAATTTTGGCCAATTTTCCCAACTCTCCAAGAAGTTTTTCAAAATGATCCAGTCCGAGTTTTCCGCTATAAATAGCTTTTTTGGGTTCAAATTCTACTTTATTTTCCAGGCAAATTTCGAGATCTTGAATTGGAACATACGGCAAATTGGCAATCAAAATCCAACCGTTTTCCCAAGTTTTCAGCTTTTCTTTTTTGAAATTTAACAAATTAGCTTTTTGAAATTCCACTTTTTGAAACTTCAGGTTTAATTCAGCATTTTTTTTGGCTACATTCAGAGCTTTTTGACAAATGTCGGTCGCCAAAATTTCAAGTTGTGGAAATTGATTCGCCAAAGTTATAGCAATTAAACCACTTCCGGTGCCGATTTCTACTATTTTTGGGAGAATTAAGTTTTTTAAAGAGTTATCCCAATGTGAATTAAAATTTTTTTTGAATAATTTTTGGGAATTTGCGAACTGATTTTCCCATTTTTGAATTAATCTTTCCAACCAAAATTCAGTTTCTGGTCTGGGAATCAAGACACTTTTGTCAATTTTTAGGACAATTTCGCCACATTTGACTTGACCCAAGATATAGTCAAGTGGTAAATTTTGCTCCAACTTTTTTTGCTTTTGCAGGAAATTTTTCACTTGTTTTTTATCAAGTTCAGAAAGTTTAAAATCAAGCCAAATTTGAGTTTGGGTTTTGCTGGTAATTTGGGACAAAATTGCCACTTCTTGACTACTGAACTGAAAATTTTGATACATTTTTTTCATAGTTTTGATACGCTTTTTTCTATTTAAAATTGTAAAAGTTTTGCTTATTTTGAATAAATTTGAACTATAAATTAAATAAATTATGACCAAAAGAATACTTTTTCAAAAAACTAAAACACCAAATTAACTGCGAACTAATTACCAATGAATTTTGTAAAATTGTCAAAAATAACTTTCAAAAACGTTCAAATATTTGTAATCTTGGCATTACCACTTTTAAAAAATTACAAAACTACTATCTGAACTAAAATAGGCTAAAAAGCAATTCAAAAAAATAACTAATTTTAAATTTATTTTCAAGACTGAGCTTTAGAATTTCAAAATTTCAACTTAAAAGATGGGAAATTTAAGACTAATTTAAAGTAGTTTTATAAATAGTAATGCCATAATTTTTAAATTATTTTTTATTCTTTGCAAAATTAAACACCAATTAAATACTAATTTGGAACAAAATTTTAGATTTATTTTTCATTTTAATTTACAGTTTTTAATGTTATAACAAAATTGAAATTAGTCAAATTTGAAAGTCAAAAACATCAATAAATTTAAAATAATAAGAAATTAAACATTTTGTTATTTTTTAGAACTAAAGCAAATTGGCAAAAAACTCTAATTAAATTTCTATTACTTGATTGGTGTAGCTGTGCCGTTGAGGTTGGCAATCGCTCCGTACATCATCGCAAGGTCATTTCGTACTTGGAACCTTTCTCCAGTTGGGGTAATTGCTACCACTCTAAATTGCCACTTTGGTTGATTTTGGCGAATTTTTGGCAGAATTGCTTGGCAAGAGTTATTTACGTAATCCACTTGGAATTTATCCAAAACTGTGTTGATAAATTGTGGGTTTGGGTTAGTTGAGCTTTGGTAAGGACGAACTTGGAAATAACATTTTGTGCCACTTGGAAGATTGAGATTACTTAATTTGAAAATCACATCTTCTTTCCCAAAAACTTTGGTTTGGTCTTTGCTTGGTGTCAATTCAATGTTTTGACTCTCAATCAAAAAGCTGGGTACCGAGGAGTCGAGATTAACTTCTAAATTTGTTGCGTTATTGCTATTTTGACTGGAAACTGAATTAGAATCTGAAACTGAATTAGAATCTGAAACAGAATTAGAATCTGAAACAGAATTAGAGGATTGGCTGGGGTTGGAAAGCGAAATGGAACTATTCAAGCTAGAAGAAAGACTGCTTGGAACTGGCAAACCTGGTAAGCTAAAATTTGTGCCTGGATCAGAAATTGTTGAATTTAAGCTGTTTGAACTAGAAACTGAATTAGAAACCAAACTTGAAATAATTGAACTAATTTGTGAATTCACCGCTGCTTGAGAAGAATTTTGCAAAACGGGAGAACTTGAACTTGAAATTGAGCTGGAATTTAGACTTGAAGAAAGTGAATTGTCAGAAGAAGTTTGAGATGAGGAAGATGAACTACTAATTGGGCAGTTATCTCTATTCAAAGAATCGGTATAGGTAACTTGACTCAAAATTTGTTGCGAAGTGCCTGTAGTTGTAATTATTTCATAATCTGCAGCTGGCAAAACAGTGTCTGGAATTTTTGTGAAATCTAGACTAAAACTCAAACTACCATCTGGATTTGTAGTTACTACAAAAGCGTCATTAGGATTGTTATCAGGAACATTGTAATTAAAAAGAATAGCCTTATTACTAACTGTATCATTGTAAGTTGCATTAGCAGGTAAGATTTTCTTAAAACTCATAGAAATTTGATTGATAGGAACTGAAGAAGTTGCTATTCCAGTCAAAAAAGGAGCTTGGCAACTAAGTGGAGGTGTTAGGGTAGTTTTACCACCATTATTGTCGTTACGTGGGATTACTAAAGTTGAGTCTGGGCAATTTTTTATCCCAGTTTGAAAATCTAAAAGAGCACAGTATTTGTAGGCAGTTTTCAATGGTTGATCCAAGGTTTCCAAACTACCCCAGCTACCATATTTACTAGGTGTGCCAGTATCAACAAAATGATTAAATAAAGTCACTCCTTCATCCTTAGCTCCCTGCAAAAGCTGAGTGTAAAGATCGTACATTTCTGGACGGCGATTGACTGCGATAAAAAAATCAATAATTTGTTGATCGTTTTGATCAGGGTGACCGTTAGCAGTAAGATGGCTACCTCCCTCATATACTTTCAAATCCATGTTTGGGTATTTGGTATTCAAAAAATCTTTATAATATTTAATTTCAGCTATAACCTCTTTGACAGAATAAGGATTTCCTGGTAAAGAAGTTCCGTCTTTGAGTTGCTGCAGAGCTTTTTGAAAGGCAAATTCAGGATCAGGGTTAGCCAACCAAGATTTTACTTCATTTATGGTATCGTGGCTTTGCAGATAACCGCTAAAGTAACCACTGACATAGAAAAAATCAGCATTGCTACCACAATCGTTGCCGTCAGTCAACCCTTTGGCTTTCATATCAGGACAAGCTGTAACCGATTCTTCCATTCCTTTCCAGGCTGTTTGGCTCCCAATTCCACACTCCAAATTACTGTTTGCTCCAAAAACTCCTTTCCAAATTTTACACATTTGATAGGTTTTCATTCCATGCCATTGCACGTACGAATCTCCTGGAGCGGCGTCAATTTCTGCTTGGTCAATTGTGCCGTTGTTGTTACTGTCTACAGCCAAAAGTTTGCGACCTTCGGTGTTGGAATATTGAGCTTGCCAAAATTGCCAGTTCCAAACTTCATTCGAAAATTCCAAATTAATTTTTCGGTCACTTGGTAGCTGATTTTTATAAATTTTAGCCATTTCTAACATATACTCATCAGTTGCTAAATGTGGCATGTTAATCCAAATATCCACCCCAGATTCTTTCGCTAATTCAATAATTGTTTCTGCCGGCATGCCTTTTACATTCCAAGAAAAATAGCTAGGAGTTGGTCTATCTGCCCATTCTTGTTGAGTACTGTTGTTGGTTTGCAGTAAATCCATAAATCTAAATGTTTTAAACATTTTAAACTTATCCAACCATTCAGGATTAAAAATTTTACCGCTATCCAACATAGCTTCTTGATCAGCCCTAACTACTCGGATATTTCTAACTGGGTTGGCAGGGTTAGTTTCTACTATTTTAAGCCAAAACATTCCGTTCAAATCCACAACATCTCGACCTGGAGTTCTGACCACGTCGTCAGCTTGTACAAAACCGTAGTCAAAAGAACCTTCTCCATCGTATTTTACCACATATTTGGTTTTGGTAGGAAAACCATTTTCAAAAGCAGTCAACAAAGGCATTTCATATTGTCAAAAAACCACTCCCGGTTCTGTTTTAGAATTCAGCGATTTTGGGTAACCGTTGACGTCCAAATCCATAGCCCCTTCTGATTTGTCACAATTTGGCGTAGTTTCTGGGCAGCTTACTC
>JFJP01041234.1_pt1 | contig 10055 bp, 8 predicted proteins | sample 431651 | NCBI WGS metagenome assembly JFJP01 (sample SAMN02602958, study PRJNA72255) | Microbial mat metagenome, whole genome shotgun sequencing project. | biome: fresh water; feature: sink hole; material: water; isolation source: purple microbial (photo- and chemosynthetic) mats found in...
CATTTCGCAACTGGTTTTGACGATGTATTTCTTTTTTTTGACTCGAAATTTCGAGGTCTTTTTTTTCCGATTCATATTTGGCTTCCATTTCCTCAATGGTTTTGTGCATATCGGAATTAAATATCGAATCGTTTAACTTTTTGTGTTGTTTGTGATTTTCGAAGGCAGACTTAAAATCGCCCAAATCGGCATTTACGTCCGATATGGCAAGGTATAAGTCTGACGCTTCTTTGAGCTGATTTCGAGCTACATAGAGGTCAACGCTTTGCTTAAACAAATCGAGGGCTTTGTAGAATTTTTGTGTATTTTTATCTGTTTTACCCCATTCTTGATACAGTTCGCCCATGCCTTTGAAAATGGCTGGCATATCGCGGTCGTAATGAATTTCTTCAGCCAATTCGAGTGCTTTTTGGGTATATTCCAACGCCTTTTGGTATTCTTTTTTTACCCCATAGGCTTCGCTCATAGAAAGATACACGTTGTACAATCCGGGTTTGAAACTGTGGGTATTGCAGAGTTCTTCGGCTTCGTGGTAATATTCAAGTGCCTTCTCAATTTGTTTTCGTTGAATATAAATCAAACCTATGTTTACTTTATTCGACACTACACCATAAATATAATCAATTTCTTTGCAAATTTTGGCAGCTTCAATGTATGTTTCAAGTGCTTTTTCGTAGTAGCTTTCGCCCCAAAAAAAGTACACATTGCCAATCAAACTTAGCGTGGTAGCTTTCCCGCGAAGGTCGTTGTTGCTGTCTTGTATTTTCATGGCATTTTGGTATGCCTCAATTGCTTTATCGTATTGCCCCCATTTTTTATACACCACTCCAATATCCGAATATATACGTGCTACGGTTGTCATATCGTTCAACTCGGTGTAAATATTCACTGCATACTGGTAGTTTTCGAGCGCATTTTCGTAGTTTGCATCGTTCAAAAATGCAAATCCAATAAAATAATAGGCTTTGCCTTCCTCTTTTTTGTTATTGTATTTTTGCGAGAGTGTTAATGCTTTTAAGGCATATTCCTGCACTTTTTGATTGGAATATTTTGTGTATTTCGATGCTAATTCGTTGAGGGTAGCTATCTGGTCTTGTTCTGTTTGTTTTTTCAGAACAAGTTGTAAACTGTCAATCTCTGGGTCATTGGGGGTATCTGGGTTTTGTGCGAACACCAAACCTGTTGAGTTGTACGCAAAAAATAATAATATGATAAAAATAATCCGCTTCATTGATTGTATTTTAAAAATCGAAAATGATAAAGTTTATAAAAACAATTTATTTGCCAAATAGCATGGTCGAATTTGTCTATTTATTTTATTCGGCACTATAATTTCGTCTGCCAAATATAGCACTTCCTACTCTCACCATGGTGCTTCCTTGCTCAATTGCCAGCAAATAATCGTCAGACATTCCCATGGATAGATGCTTAAATTCAGCATCGTTTTCAAAATATGTATATTTAATTGTGTCGAAAAACGATTTAAGTTGCTTAAATTCGTTTTGTATCTGTTGTTGGTTTTCGGTAAATGTTGCCATTCCCATCAATCCGCAAATCAATATTCCTTTGCCTGTTTTGCTATGTTCTTTCAATTCTCTAAATATATCAGAATCAAGCATTTCTATTACTTCTTTTTCCGAAAAACCAAATTTTGTTTCCTCCTCAGCTATATGAATCTGAAGCAAACAACGAATTAGTTTTTGTTGCTTTAATGCCTCTTTTTCAACCAATTGCAATAGTTTTGCACTATCAATGCTCTGAATTAAACCCACAAACGGAACAATGTATTTTATTTTATTGGATTGCAAATGTCCAATCAAATGCCAATCAATATCTTTGGGCAATTCTTCCATTTTTTTTAGTAATTCCTGCACTTTGTTTTCACCAAAAATACGCTGCCCTGCATGGTACAACTCATGTATTTGCTCGGTGGGTTTGGTTTTCGATACTGCCACCAATGCCACACCTGCGGGTATATTTTGCGTTATATGTTGTAGATTTTCTTTTAAGCTCATAATGATTCAAAAAAATGATATGCAAATATATGGAGCATTTTGTATCTGAATTACAAATTACAAAACTAATAATAAATGCCAAAAAAACAATATTCAATAGTCAACTTTACAAATATTCGTTCGTAGATATGTTTTTTTCGAATTTTAAATTAAATTACTAATCGAATGATTTTAAATCACAAACATTGATAAAAAAATGATTTCTGTTTTGAGTTGGGAATAAAAATTGAATCAGATAACAATAAAATGGTTAAAATAAATATATTTGCATCTTCCAAATAGCAATCAATACGAAAATAAATCAGAGAAAAATAAATATAAACTATTAAAAATGAATAAAATAAAGCAACTTTCAATCATTTTGTTTTTTTTTACGTTTTTTGCTGGCTACACCCTTGCACAAAATACACAAATTGACAGAATTAAAGCACATATAGAAAAACTGGCTTCGGAGGATTTTGCAGGTAGGCAACCCGGAACAGATGGCGATATAAAATCGGCTGATTATATTGTAAAGCAATACAACGAAATAGGATTGATACCACTTGCCGAAAACGGAAAACAGTATTTTGAATTTGTTGTAGGAAGCGAATTGGGAACCGAAAATGCTCTCCAATTGGGAGATGAAAAAATGACCGTAAAAACCGATTTTATCCCATCAAGTTTTACAGCCAACGGTACTTTGCAGGGCGAAGTAGTATTTGCTGGTTTTGGGTTAAATGTTGATTTAGAAGATATTAAATGGAACGATTATAAAAATATTGATGTAAAAGGAAAGTGGGTTCTCCTTTTGAGAGCCGACCCAGAACTGGATAAGGCTGATAGTAAACTGATTGAATACGGTGAAGATAGAACAAAATGCTATACGGCAAAAGATATGGGAGCCGCTGGAGTTTTGCTTGTTTCGGGTGCAGAATTGGAAAAGGAAGATATTCTACCCAAACCTGCCAAAAATTCGATTGCATCGAATGCCGGAGTTCCAGTATTTTTTATTACACGAGATGTAGCCAACAAAATTTTAGCCAATTCGGGTAAAAAAATTGAAGAGATTGAAAAACAGTTGATTGCATCGCGTACACCCGCTTCTTTTAACACAAATACGGTGGTGAACGGAAAAACCGACTTGGTTGAAAAACGCGCAAAAACCACCAACATAATCGCGAAAATTGAAGCGAAACACAAAAAAGCCTTTGACGACGAATACATTATTATTGGAGCACACTACGACCACCTCGGTATGGGCGGTGCAGGTACAAGTAGCCGTACGCCCGACACTACCGCAGTTCACAACGGAGCCGACGATAACGCCTCTGGGGTTGCCACTATTATAGAACTTGCACGCCGATTGAAACTAATAGATAAAAAACTCAAACGAGATGTTGTAATCATCGCATTTAGTGGAGAGGAATTAGGATTGTTGGGCTCGAAATATTACGTAGAACACCCAATTATTCCGCTTAGTTCTGCATCGTTGATGCTGAATTTCGATATGGTTGGACGTTTCAATAAAGAAAGCAATGCGCTGGTTGTTGGAGGAGTTGGTACTGCATCCGGACTCGAATATTTTGCGCAAAAAAGTAGCAAAAAAAATAAAATTGCCGTTAATTATTCCAAAAGCGGTTACGGTCCTTCAGACCATGCCTCATTTTATGGCGAAAAAGTGCCCGTGCTCTATTTCTTCACCGGAACACACGAAGATTATCACACGCCTTTCGACGACCTTGAGAAATTGAATATTGAAGGCATTTCTACCGTAGTAGATTATGCGTATGATATTATAAATGAAGTTGTTGCAATGAGCACAAAACTTCCTTACCTCGAAACCGAAGACACACAACGCGGCAGACGCATGAACCTGAAAGTTACCTTAGGCATTGTGCCCGATATGGCTGCAAACATTGAAACAGGCTTAAAAGTAAGCGGGGTAAAAAAAGGCGGTCCTGCGGAGTTGGGCGGAATAAAAAAAGACGACATTATTATTGCAATCAATGGCAAAGAAGTGAAAGACATCTACGAATATATGTTTCGATTGCAGTCGCTCGAAAAAGGACAACGAATAAATGTGGAAGTAGTGAGAGGGGAAGCGAAGGAGATTGTAATAATTGATTTATAACATTCGCATTTAACTTTTTAATAACCAATACTGAAATTCAGACAAACTATTTAGTTTGCTCAAATTCAGATATTTATAAATTTACTAAGAATGAAAAGATTTTTATTTTGGACACTTGCAGTAGTCATCACGTTGAGTGCAGCAGTATATCAGCGACTAACCGGACCTACTTACCCAACCAAAAGGGTAGTTACAATTAACGGTGTGGAATACAAATTAAAATTTTTGAGAAGTCAGGGTAGTGAAAAGTTTCAGGATTGCGAATTGAAATTTGAAATTCCAGACGCAACTGTAACGGGTAAAATATTTTATCGTAAATATCCATCCAATGGAGAATGGGAGAGTGTGAACTTGGTGCGCGAAAATCGGAAAATCAAATCTTATGTGATGAACAAGATTTTCGATAAATACGAAGAAGATGTACTCGTGGGGTCATTGCCTTATCAGCCACCTGCCGGAAAACTTGAGTACTATATTGAACTTTACGACCAAACAAAAACCTACGATGTGGCAAAAGATAAGCCAGTGAAAATTCGTTTCGTAGGGGCTGTTCCACCCTATGTTATTATACCTCACATCTTTTTTATGTTTATTTCGATGCTCCTTTCCAATGCCGCAGCACTATTTGCTATTGGAAAAATGAAAACATACCGTTTGTACACTTTTTCAACACTTGTAGCCATATTTATTGGAGGTATGATTTTAGGTCCGATTGTACAAAAATTTGCATTCAACGAATATTGGGCTGGAGTACCTTTTGGCTGGGACTTAACCGATAATAAAACATTGATTGGATTTGTGGCATGGAGTATAGCCGCTTTGCTTAATTGGAAAAAAGAACGACCCATTTATTCCATTATTGCAGCAGTTATTACAATCATAATATTCTCCATCCCTCACAGTATGTTTGGTTCGGAGCTCGACCCCAATACCGGTAAGATAATTCAAGCTTTCATTCAATTTTAAATCATGCTAAACCCAGTACCTGTTTTTCAAGATGTGCTAAATGCCTATGAACGAATAAAAAACATTGTTCATCGAACCCCTATTTTGAGTTCAACGGGCATAAACTCAATTGCTGGTTGCAACATTGTGTTTAAATGCGAAAACTTTCAGAAAGTAGGAGCATTCAAATTTCGTGGAGCCACCAATGCAATTTCATCTTTATCGAAGCACCAATTAGTTAACGGGGTTGCCACTCATTCGTCGGGAAACCATGCAGCAGCTTTAGCTTTAGCTGCTGCTATGATAGATGTAAAGGCATATATAGTTATGCCTCGCAATGCTTCGGAAATCAAAAAAAAAGCTGTACAGTCGTACAATGCCGAAATTATTTATTGCGAACCTACATTGAAAGCCCGCGAAGTGGCTCTAAACAATGTGGTTGACCAAACTGGAGCTGTTTTTATTCATCCATACAATCACCCCAAAATTATTGCAGGTCAGGGTACTGCAACCCTCGAATTGTTAGACGATTATCCACTGCTTGATGCGGTGATAGCCCCCGTTGGCGGTGGTGGGTTGCTGAGTGGTACACTGTTGGCAGCTAAAGGTTTGAACCCTACCATTGAAGTGTATGGTGCCGAACCAAAAAATGCTGACGATGCTGCGCGCTCATTTTATGGAGGAGCACTTGTACCTTCCGAAAATCCAAAAACCATTGCCGATGGATTGTTAACCTCCTTAGGTTCAATTACCTATCAGATAATTGTTAGGAATGCAAACGGAATACTCACCGTTTCGGAAGAAAGCATTATTGAAGCTATGCGCTTGATATGGGAACGAATGAAAATTATTGTAGAGCCTTCATCGGCAGTTGCATTGGCTTGTGTATTAGAAAACAAGCAATTGTTTGCGGCGAAAAACATTGGAATCATTATTTCTGGAGGAAATGTAGAACTGAGCAAACTGCCATTCTAAAATAACAAAACACCCGAAAACGCTTAATAAAAAGTTTTCGGGTGTTTTATTCCAACAAAATGATACGATTTTATTACTTTTCGTTCTCCTTCTCGTTTACAATCTCTTCAATTGCTTCCTTTACATTTTCAAACGCATCATCGTCTTTTACAACGTAATCCGTAGCATTTTCGCGAATTAATTTATAAACAAGGTCTCCATCTTCTTGACCGGACAGAATGATTACTTTGGCAGCAGGGTGTTTTGCCGTAATATCTTTTAAAATTTCAAGACCATTTTTTGCATCCGGATTCTCGCTATTCAAATAATAATCGAGTACAATAACATCGGGTTGCAGATGAAGGTGGTTTACACATTCTTCACCCGACTGAAATGCAACGATTGTATAAGCAGAATTATCTACTAAGGTCTCTTTGAGCATCTCAAGAAAGATAAAATCGTCGTCAACTAAAAATATGGTGTAATTGTTCTTCATGATTCTTTCTATATAATGTTTCGATTTGCTTTTTTATTAATCATTGCAAAAATATAAAATAATTATAAATCATGCTAAGATTTCTTTATAATAACCAAAATTCTTGCCATAAATTTAACATTTTCAGATATGTTCCACAAAATGATTTTGAATTTATGAAATCAAAATTGTACTTTTGTAGGTAAACTTAGCAAGTAAAATACCATGAAAACAATAGACAGACAGCCCGCAGTGGCAGGGCAATTTTATCCAGATGAGCAGGCATCTTTGATTAAAAATGTTGAAATGCTTTTTGACGAAGCCAAACCTCAAACTATAGATAATGTGAGAGCCATCATTTCGCCCCACGCAGGGTATGTGTATTCGGGTGTTGTGGCAGCAAGTGGTTTCAATCAAATTGCCAATAATGCCGATTTCGAAAATGTAATCGTCATTGCATCGAGTCACAGAGTATCTTTTGACGGAGCATCTATTTACAGCAAAGGCGATTACATCACTCCTTTAGGGAGAGTGAAGGTAAATAAAGACCTGTCGCAAAAACTGATAAACGAGCACAATTGTTTCAACTCCCTACCCCATGCGCACAGTCAAGAGCATAGCTTGGAAGTGCAGCTTCCGTTTTTACAGTACAAATTGGGCGAAAAATTGCAAATTGTCCCCATTGTTATTGGTTCTCAAAGCCCTCAGGCAAGTAGTGAAATTGCTGCTGCACTTAGCCCATACTTCACACCTCAAAACTTGTTTGTTATCAGTACCGATTTTTCGCACTACCCCAATTCGGTTGATGCCCAAAAAGCCGATAAAAAAACTGCAGAGGCAATTATTTCAAACAAGCCCCAACAGCTTATAGACACGTTAAGCAGTTTCAAAAAGCAAAATATCCCCCATCTTGTTACCAATCTTTGCGGCTGGACATCGGTACTTTCGCTAATGTACATCACCCAAAACATAGAGAATACAATATACAAAACAATCGAATACCGCAATTCGGGCGATGCCCTTTATGGCGACAAGCAGAGAGTGGTGGGCTACTATTCCATTGCGGTATCAATAAACGAAAAAATATGAATGCAACCAATTTTACCCTAAACGATTCCGAAAAAAGCTTGTTATTGAAAATTGCACGTACAACCGTAAGCCAATATCTTAAAAAAACTGAATATCAGGATATTGACACAAAAACACTTCCCGCTTCGCTTTTGGAGCATTGCGGAGCATTTGTGTCGTACCACAAAAACGGACAATTGCGAGGTTGTATTGGTCGTTTTTCGGCTACCGAGGCACTTTACAAAGTGGTGAAAGAACTGGCTATTTCGTCAGCCATACACGATACCCGTTTTGAGCCTATAGACGAAAACGAATTAGATGAAATTGATATTGAAATATCGGTGCTTACTCCCATGCGTAAAATAAACAATATCAACGAAATAGAACTTGGTAAACATGGCATCTATATAAAAAAAGGTTTTTCGAGCGGAACTTTCCTTCCGCAAGTTGCTACAAGTACCGGCTGGAATCTGGAAGAATTTTTGGGATATTGTGCCCGCGACAAAGCGCACATTGGTTGGAAAGGCTGGCAAAATGCCGACATTTTCATATACGAAGCCATTGTGTTTGGAGAGAAACATGAATAAGATAGAATTTAGCGTTACTTTTTTCAGTAAATCTTTGAGTAATATGCCGAATAAATTTAATTTTGTCGCTTGATTTTTTCGAGCGAATCGAAAACAACGAACGGTGAATTTCGTGAAATTCACTTTATATTTTTTGAGGTTACTCCTTAATTAAAGTTAGAAACTCCCTGTAAGGGAATATTTTGTTACAACCCTAATCAATGTCCTATGATTGATAAAAATCTAAATCCGACTGATGTTGTGAATACTGATTCTGAGAATCAGGAAAACACCGTAGTAGTTGAATCTACTGATGCAAGTAAACCTACACACATGGTTGAAACTGTGGAAGCAAGTTCAAAACTGGAAGAAAATTCCGAAATTGAAGTAGCCAACACCGATTCCCAAAACGAAACTGAGGAGGCAACTCCTTCAAACAACGAAACAAGTGAGGCAGAAAAATTGGCTGCCGAATTGTCTGAAAAACAAAGACTTATTCATGAACGTCTGGCTGCAATTAAAAAAGAAGCCCAATCAAAAAACATTGACGACCTACTTGAAAAGCCTGAGGAAAAGAACGAATCTAAAACTACAGAAGATGCTCATTCAACGGACGAAACATTGAGCGAAATTCATGAGATTATCCTCGACGATACTGCTGATGAATACGGGTACGAAGAGCATGATGGCGAAATTGTTGAAAATCTTGAGTTTGATTACTCACAACATTCAAAAGAGGAATTATTAGTCGAAATGCGGACATTGTTTAGTGAACCATCTATCATCAATAAAAAAGAGCAGATAGAAATCATTAAAACAAGTTTCTACAAGAAACACAGCGCCGAAAATGCTAAAAAGCGCAAAGAATTTCTCGAACAAGGTGGCGACCTCACAGCCTACAAAGTTGAACCCGACCCACTTGAAATTGAACTTAAGGAGTTTTACAAAAATTTCAAAGACCTCAAAGCAAAGCACAACGAAGAAATTGAAAAGCAAAAACAGGTAAATCTCGAAAAGAAATTTGCCATCATTGCTGAAATTGAAAAATTGACGGGCAACTCTGATAACACAGACTCGCTCAACAAAACATTTCAGGATTTCAAAGATTTGCAACAAAAATGGCGCGAAGTAGGTCCGGTTCCACAGCAAGAAATCAAAAATCTTTGGGAGAACTACAATTATCAAATTGAAAAGTTCTACGACTATATCAAAATAAATAAGGAATTGCGCGACTTAGACCTCCGCAAAAACCTTGAGCAGAAAATGTATCTCTGCGAAAAAGCTGAAGAGTTGATTATTGAAAGCAATATACTCAAAGCATTCAGAGAGTTACAAAAATTCCATGGTCAGTGGCGCGACATTGGACCGGTTCCGAACGAAAAAAGAGAAGAAATTTGGGAACGTTTCAAAGAAGCTACCAATAAGATAAATAAGAAGCATCAGGATTATTTCGATATTCGAAAAGAAGAAGAAAAAAACAACCTGAAAGCCAAAATATTGCTTTGCGAAAAAGCAGAAGAACTTTCCACAGCCGAAATTAATGCACACAAAGACTGGGAAGACAGGTCGAAAGAAGTAGTAGAATTGCAAAAAATTTGGAAACTCATTGGCTTCGTTCCCAAAAAAGAAAGCAATAAAATTTACGACCGTTTCCGCGAAGCTTGCGATGAGTTTTTTAATAAAAAACGCGATTTTTATTCAAAAACAAAATCGGAACAGGAAACCAACCTGCAACAAAAAACAGAACTTTGCATACAGGCAGAAGCTCTATCGGATAGTACTGAATGGAAAAAAACCACCGAAGAATACATCAAAATTCAGAACGATTGGAAAACCATCGGACCGGTTGCACGCCGCCACTCCGATGCCATTTGGAAACGTTTCCGCTCTGCTTGCAACAAATTTTTCGAACGCAAAGC
>JFJP01058907.1_pt1 | contig 10055 bp, 8 predicted proteins | sample 431651 | NCBI WGS metagenome assembly JFJP01 (sample SAMN02602958, study PRJNA72255) | Microbial mat metagenome, whole genome shotgun sequencing project. | biome: fresh water; feature: sink hole; material: water; isolation source: purple microbial (photo- and chemosynthetic) mats found in...
ATCTACCCTCCATTTTCATCGCTTGTGGTGTTCGCAGAACATGGTGACTCATCTGAAAATAGAAGGGAGCGGCGGCATCTTGCCGCCGAAAGAAGCAGGCAGGGATGCCCGCACCACATTTTCAGCAGCCGAAATCAGAAGAGGCGGACAGGATTGTCCTACCCACACTATGTTTCTCTGATTGCTCTCGCTATTTTAAAAAATTAAGTCTTAACTAACCTGTATGAATTCTGATGAAGTTTTGAGGCATTTCAAAGAAACAGAAGCCCTTTTGGAAGGGCATTTCATACTGCGTTCAGGCCTGCATAGCCGCCACTTTTTCCAGTGCGCTATACTGCTACAGCACACCGCAGTAGCGGAAAAACTTTGCAAGGAGCTTGCGGGCAAAACCGCTGGACTGACTTTCGATGCTGTGATTTCGCCAGCGGTAGGCGGGATAATCGTTGGCCAAGAAGTGGCGCGTGCATTAGGGTTGCGGCATATTTTTGCAGAAAAAGACGATGGGAAACTGGTTTTACGCAGGGGGTTCCAGATACGCCAAGGCGAGCGGTTTCTAGTGGCCGAAGATGTCGTCACGCAAGGCGGGCGCGTCCGCGAAACGATGGATATTGTGCGAGCCAATGGAGGAGTTGTCGGGGCGGTGGCTACGCTGGTTCACAGGGGTGATAGCGACCCCGATTTCGGCTGCCCGTTCCACAGCCTGTTGAGGCTGAAAGTGGAGGCGTTTGAGCCGGACAAACTCCCGCCCGATCTAGCGGCCACGCCTGGGGTAAAGCACGGCAGCAAATGACTTGAACACACCGCAACCAAGCGATAGGATTACACTTTATGATTCAATGGTTCATCAAAAAAATTATCGGCACAAAAAACCAGCGCGAAGTCAAGAAGCTGTATCCACTCGTTGCACAGATCAATGAGATTGAGCGGTCATACCAGCAGCTTTCGGATGAGGCGTTGCAGGCCAAGACCGCCGAGTTTCGTGGGCGACTAGAAAAAGGTGAGTCCCTCGACTCGCTGCTGCCGGAAGCTTTTGCCACCGTAAAAAATGCGTGCCGTCGCTTTACGGACACCCGGCGCACGATCACCGTGCGCGGGCATCAGCTCGTGTGGGAGATGGTTCCGTTTGATGTCCAACTCATAGGCGGCATGGTGCTGCACAGTGGGCGCATTGCGGAGATGGGGACAGGTGAAGGCAAGACGCTCGTAGCCACGCTTCCTACTTACTTGAATGCGCTGTCTGGCAAAGGCGTGCATGTCGTCACCGTCAACGACTACTTGGCCGCCCGCGACAGCGAGTGGATGGGCGAAGTTTATCGTTTCCTAGGTCTCACAGTCGGCTGCATACAGCACGATCTTTCTTCCTACGAAAGGCGCGAGCATTACGCCTGCGACATCACCTACGGCACAAACACCGAATTCGGATTCGATTACCTTCGCGACAACGGTATGGCGACAGCCGCCGACGAACAGGTGCAGCGCGGCCATTCCTACGCGATTGTTGACGAGGTGGACAGCATCCTGATAGACGAGGCTCGCACGCCGCTTATCATTGCTGGCCCAGTCACGGTGGCGTCTAACTACCAGTTCGACAAGTTCAAGCCCGCCATCGAACGGCTTGTCAGGGAGCAGACCGCACTCTGCAACAGGATTGCTTCGCAGGCGAAAGAATGTCTGGAAAAGAAGGACTTGGAAGGTGCTGGTGCTGCACTCTACCGCGTTCGCATAGGGATGCCGCGCAACAAACAGCTTTTGCGTCTCATTGAGGATCCCGATGTCCGCAAGGCATTGGAGGATTTCGAAATATCGCTCTATGCCGATACGCGGCGTGAGGAGCTTTACCGCATCAAAGAGGAGATGCTTTTCACGATAGATCCGAAAAATAACGAGTGCGACCTTTCGCAAAAAGGCCGAGAGTTTTTGAGTCCGAACGAGCCAGACGCGTTCGTGGTTCCAGACCTCATCACGCAGCTACACGACATCAATGCGAACAAAACCCTCGCCGACAAGGAGAAAGAGAATATGCGGCAGGAGGTGCAGGCACATTTCGACATGACCACCGACCGCATCCACACGATAGCGCAGCTTCTCAAAGCGTACGGTTCTTTTGAAAAAGATGTCCACTATGTAGTGCAGGACAACAAAGTGCTAATCGTGGATGAGTTCACGGGGCGTGCCTTGCCAGGTCGCCGTTGGAGCGATGGTTTGCACCAAGCCGTGGAAGCCAAAGAGGGTGTCCATATTGACAAAGAGACGCAGACGCTGGCGACCATCACCATACAGAACTACTTCCGCCTCTACCAAAAATTATCTGGCATGACGGGCACAGCAGAGACAGAGGCCAACGAGTTCCACGACATATACAAGCTGGACATAGTGGTCATACCGCCAAATGTCATTTGCAAACGGGCTGATGACAACGACGCCATATACAAGACGCGGCGCGAGAAGTTTAATGCCGTGGTCAAAGAGGTGAAAAATTGCCACGCACGCAAGCAGCCTCTCCTGATCGGCACGGCGTCTGTCGAGTCTTCCGAAGTCCTCTCTAGGATGCTCAAGCGCGAGGGGATCATACACAATGTGCTTAACGCGAAATACCACCAACAAGAGGCCGAGATAGTGGCTAGAGCGGGTCAGCCAGGAGCCGTCACGATCGCTACGAACATGGCTGGGCGCGGAACGGATATTAAGCTAGGCCAAGGCGTGAACGACTTGGGCGGGCTCAGAGTGGTAGGAACAGAAAGGCACGAGGCACGCCGCATAGACAGGCAGTTGCGCGGGCGCTGTGCGCGGCAGGGTGACCCTGGCTCATCGCGTTTTTTCATTTCGTTTGAAGACGACCTCATGCGCAATTTTGCCGACTCCAGAAAACTGGCGGTCTGGATGGGCAAAATGGGGATGCAAGACGATGAAGAAATTGAGCACCCGTGGTTGAATAAAAGCGTGGAAAATGCGCAAAAAAGGGTGGAGGAACGGAACTATTCCATACGCAAACACACGCTGCAATATGATGATGTGATGAACCAGCAGCGGATCGTGGTTTACGATTTCCGCAACCAGATACTCTATAGCGACAATCCACGGGCGCATGTTTTCGAGGTGATCGAAGAAACCGTGGACATGAAAACGCAGCTTTGCTTCGAGCCAAGCACAGAGTTTACTAAGGAAGATTTTGCGGTTTGGTCCTCGACGCTTTTCCCCATTCACATGGAAGAAAAAGATGTGGCAGACACGAAGTCCCCAGCCGAGCTTTCCAAGCTTGCCATGTCCAATATCATCAAGGCTTACGATCTGAAAACGCAATACGAGGAGCCGGAGGCTACGCGGACGCTGGAACGGTTCATGGTGCTGAGTGCTTTGGACAGGCTCTGGCAGGAGCACCTATACGCAATGGACGGTCTTCGCACGAGCATCGGGCTACGCGCATACGGGCAGAAAGACCCGCTCGTCGAATACAAGTCAGAAGCCTTTGCTATGTTTGAAGAGATGATGGCAGGGATTAAAAACGAGATTGCATCGAACCTCTTCCGCTCTACGGCGAGTCTTACGGCATTCGAGAAATTTCTATCAGCACTGCCGCAGCGTTTCATCCACGAGCAGGGGCCTAGCATGGCCACGCAAGAGCAGATGGACGAAGCCGCAGCGCATGCGCACGAACACGATGGGGAGCACGGCGTGCCACAGGCCGCGCAGGGTTCTGAGGCCGTTTCGCAGGCTATCGCGGAAGCGGTTAAACCAGTTAAACGGCAAATGCCAAAAGTGGGGCGCAACGACCCGTGTCCGTGCGGCAGCGGCAAAAAATTCAAAAGCTGTTGCGGCTGATTACTGCAATATGCGAATTCTTGTCACAGGATTGATGGGGCAGTATGCCTTTGGCGGCGTGACATGGGATTACCTGCAATATGTGTTGGGGTTCCATGCGCTAGGGCACGATGTCTGGTATCTGGAAGACACCGCCACATGGGCATACGACCCGATCAAGCAAGAACCCTCCGCTGACTGCTCCTATAATGTCTCATACCTTGCTCGGATAATGTCCGATTTCGGACTCGGTGACAGGTGGATTTATCGCAACGAAGCCGATGGTAAATACCACGGCACATCCTGCGATAGCGAAGCGGAAAAGATCATAAGCGAAGCCGATGTGCTGGTGAATGTCTCTGGGGCGTGCTGGCTGCGGGACATCACGGCATCTGTCCCAAAAAAACTTTTCGTGGACGGCGATCCGATGTTTACACAGATTGGCTTGGCACTTGGCACAAAAAAAGAATATGTGGACAGGGTGAGAAATCACACGGGGCATTTCTCTTTCGGCCTGAACATAGGCGATGAAGACTGCCTCGTGCCAGAGGCCGGGATAGTATGGCGTCCCACGGTGCAACCCATCTCGATAGAGCACTGGCCATACCCCGCCCCAGATGGTAGCGGGCACAGCGCATCCGATGCCTTCACGACAGTCATGAACTGGGCGAGCTACAAGCCGCAGGAGTTTGAAGGGCAACTCTACGGGCAGAAAGATATTGAGTTTTTAAAATTCATAGACTTCCCTCTCCACACGCCACAGAAACTAGTCATTGCAATGGGGCAGGGTGTGGGGCAGAAACGCCCAACCGCCGAGCTGGAATCGAAAGGGTGGCACATTTTGGAGCCGGCAGAAGTTTTGCCAGATTATCTTTCTTACCGAGATTTTTTGGGGGCGTCGCGGGCGGAGTGGAGCATAGCCAAAAACGGCTATGTCAAATCTTGGAGTGGATGGTTCAGTTGCCGCAGTGCCTGCTACCTCGCTTTGGGAAAACCCGTGCTCGTTCAAGACACAGGCTGGACTTGCCATTTACCACACGGGGAAGGTGTCTTGGCATTTTTAAACATGGAAGAAGCCGTTGCAGGGATATCCGAGATCAACGGTAATTACGATGAGCATTGCAGAGCCGCTAGACGATACGCAGAAAAATATTTCGATGCTCGCAAAGTCTGCGCTGAACTTCTCGACGCATAGGGGATGAGCCATCTCGTTCTATCGAATACCACAAGAGAAGAAAGAAGTGACAAGAGAAAAAGAGAAAAGTGGTAAGGAAGACGCGGGGCGGAATGAAATCGAATTTCGAAAGGAAGGTTGAAGAAGCTAACAGGAAGAGCGCGAAGCGCAAACGCAACGGCAAGGCTATTTTTACGCATTGCGTCCTTCCTTCGTAATTCCTCGTTCGTTATTCGATATTTCTTCCCTCCGTATTCCCCGTGCCTCCGTGAGAGGAAAATCAGAGATAAATCAGAGTGCCTTTTTTGTGGGAAGTGCTAACTATTTCTCATGTCTCGGCCTTGGGGGTTTGCTTATTGCTCTTCGGAGCGTTACCAAAAAAGCCCGATTCCTTACGGGGAATCTATTTCTGGCATTTTTTCTGAAATGGCGGCAAGGGATGGTTTTGCTACCGTGTCTGGGCGCGAGGCTCTCGACCTTTGCCGCAAGGGCGATAAAAAGGCGTCTGATTTTTTGGTCGTCGCTGATGAGGACTGCGGTTTTGCCCGCCAGCTTGTCCGAGCTGGGGCGCAAGGGCTTTGCATGATCACGCGCGAATCACCGGCAGTCCGATGGCGTGCGATAGACAAAATACGCAGCGGTGTCTTCAACAGTGACTACCGTTACATCGTGGCATGGTCTGGGGTTTTCGATGGTGCCAGTGTTCCAGAGGAGCGTCGCGTGGTGCTCGAACACTATCCATACAAGACTTACCAAGATGCATTTTTCGAGCCGTGGGAGGGGCGGCGTTTTTTGGTGATGGTGCAGGGGCTCAGGGTTGACCACCTTTTACGCCTGCCCGATTCGATGATGCCGAGCATAGCATTGCGCCACTTGCGTAATGAGGCGAAAAAGGTTCTTTCCCCAACATTCTGGCAATGCCGCCGGAATGAGCTGCAGACGCGCAAGTTCGATGCAGCCATTTATTTTTCTAAAAAAGGGCTTGTGGATGTCTTTGGCTACGACTGGAGTATGCGCGAGCGTTTGCCGCGCCGCCTGCGTGCTGGGTTCGCTGGGCTCGGCTCTTCTTTTGCGCCGCAGCCGTGCGTGGATAAGTTTGCGTTGATGTCAGGCTACCGTTTCGCCATCGCTTTCGAGAATGTTATTTATCCAGGATATTTTTCGGAAAAAATAATGGAGTGTTTTGTTGCTGGGACGATACCTGTTTATTGGGGGCACGGATCGTGGCGCGGCAAGTGTCCAGAGGAAGCCGTGATTGACGCGGCTCGTTTTTCTGGCTGGGAAGAGCTGGAGATGTTCATGAGAAACATGCCGCAGCAAAAGGCAATGGAGATGATTCGTTCTGGAAAGGCGTTTCTGGAGTCGGAGTCGGCCAAGCGGCTCATGCCGAATCACCTTGCCAACATCGTTTTTTCCCTCTTTAAGGAATCGAGCCGTGAATTTTAAAATACTGAAGTCAATTGCCAAAAGGACGCTGCCCAACCTCGATTTGAGGTTGCGCGGGAAGGGTGGGGCGCAGTTTCCACTCCAAGTTTATACTGACACATCTGGGTTTGACGAACTGGCCACTTTCGGGTGTTACGATCAGTTGCTGGACAAGCTGCCGCCGCCGCAACATTTCTTGGACATCGGCTGCAACTCTGGTTTTTTCTCGCTTGTGCTTTACGACCGCGCCCGCGCACGGGGGGAGAAGGCGAAGCCGTGGCAGCGCGGCCTGCTGGTGGACGCGGACGCCCAGTGCGTGCAACGGGCTCAGTATTCGATGGAGATCAATCGGCTTACGGAGTTTGTGTCCGTCATACAGGGGGCGGTAGGGCCGCGTGGGCAGAAGGTGCTTTTCCATAAAAGCAAGTCTTCGCGCAACTCTTCAACGATGCACCGTTACTACCCAGATAAAACGCTAGAAATGGATTCAATGAATCTCGAAAATGAGATGGACTCGTATTTCGGGAAGGGTTTTAAAATTGACCTTTTGAAAGTGGACATTGAGGGCGGGGAGATTCATCTTTTGAACGAGTGGGCTTCGACGCTCCAGCGGTGCAAGGCTTTGCTGGCTGAACAACATTCCTTCGCCATTTCGTGGAAAGATTTTGTGGATAGGATGGATCAGATCGGGTTTTTCCTCGAATGTGCCGATGAGGGGCCGGAGCGTTCTACTGGCCTGTTCAAGCGCAAACAGGATTGATTTTACAGACGCATTTTATGAAAATTCTAGCGATTCACACAGCGCACGATGCGGGTCTTGCTCTTTTTGAAGATTACGACCCAGTGCTGGTTTTGAAGGAGGAGCGCCTGAATAGGGTTAAGCAGGCCGAGGGATTCCCCGTCCTGTGCTGGGAAAAAATGCTAAAATATTGCAGGCCCAGCGAAATAGACTGCGTTGTTTTTACGCACTATAGCTGCAAACATTCTTACCGCTATTTTAAAAACCAGCCGTTTTATAAGTATCTTGGGCGTGCCGTCCGCGAGGCGTTTACAGGCGTGCCCAAGCAGGTTCATCTTTGCGAGGAGATGAAGCGCACGCAGAAATCGGAGTCCGACCTGTTCGATTCCGCAGGATATTTGCGTGATTTGGGGTTCCGCCCAAATGTCCGTTTCCACTGGAGCAATCACCACCGCAACCACGCCCTGCCGCTTCTTTTTCACAACCCGTCATGGGAAAACGGCCTTCTCTACACGGCTGACGGTGGCGGGGATCATCTGTTTTACAGCATATACCATTTCAACGGCAGTTCGCTGGTCGAACACTACGGCGGAGACGCCGCTATATACGAGTATAATCCAGGGGTGTGCGCGGCATCGCTGGGGCAGATGTATTGCAAAATAACGGAGCTGGCTGGATTTCGCCCTAACCGCCACGAGGGGAAAATCACTGGCCTTGCCGCCTTTGGGCAGCCCAGCGGACTTGACAGGTTGCGCAGTGCGTTTTTTGTGGATGGGGAGGGGATTATTCGCTCCAACTTGTCGTGCCAAGATGAGGTCAACGGGATGCTGGAAGAGTTGCACGCGGAGATAGGCACAGAAAACCTTGCTGCATCTGGCCAGAAGGTGCTCGAAGAGATCATACGCGAATCAGCCTTGAAACTTTTAGAGGGTTTTGAGACGCGCAATATCGGGCTTTCGGGCGGTGTTTTTTCCAATGTCCGGCTAAACCAGATTATCGGCGACTTGCAGGGGGTGGACGACATGTTCGTCTATCCAGCCATGAGTGACGAGGGGCTTCCTTTTGGCGGCGTGCTAGATTTTCTTATTCAGCAATACGGCATGGGCGAGTTCCTCAGGCAGCGGCGAGATATGGAACACCTCTATTACGGGGATATTTTTTCTGCGGACGACATTTTGAAAGCGGCTGGGGACGGGTTCAATATCGTTTGTCCAGCTAACTTGGCCGCCGAAGCTGCCAAGCGTCTGCACCAAGGCACGGCTGGAGCCATTTTTTGTCTTGGGATGGAATATGGCCCGAGGGCATTGGGGGCACGCAGCATTTTGGCCAGCCCGGCTGATGCTTCTATCAATACTAGCTTGAACCAGAGGCTTACCCGCACGGAATTCATGCCTTTTGCACCCGTGGTCAGGAAAGAACGGTTGCACGAGATTTTTAAAATATCCAAGTCGTGCATCCGCCCCGCTCGCTACATGACGGTGACCTGCGATGTCCAGCCCGAGTGGAAGGACAAAATACCCGCTGTGGTTCATGTGGACGGCACGGCCCGCCCGCAGTGGATAGAGCGCATGGACAACGCGCTTTATTACGACATACTACTCGAGTTTGAAAAAATCAGCGGGCTCCCGTGCCTGATAAACACGAGTTTCAATGCGCACGAGGAACCAATCATCAACACGCCAGAAGAGGCGTTGAAGGCACTGGACGACAACCGGATTGATTGCCTTTTTACTGAAGCAGGAATTATAGAAAACAAAAAATGACATTGGCATAGGTTATGCTATTTTAAAAATAGAAGACAAGGGATAGATGTCTTCACGAAAAGAGATTGACAACGCGCCATAGTGGTGCCAAATGGAAAGCTAGAACTGGAATGATCATGGAACAGTCTCAGATGAATGAACTGTTGAAGAACTCGACCCTGTATCAGGAGTTCCTTGCAGAGCGCGAGGAAATACTGAAACATAAGTGGATCGAGAGCGAGAAAGTCGGCAGAGATATCGGCTTCGAACGAGCTTTGCTGGACTGGACTTTTACCCATCGCATCACATGGAGAAAAGAGCGTGTAACTAAAAGCACGCCCAATGCACATGCCGGCGGCGATAGTGGTTCGCACTAATGCCCTAGTTTAATTCTTGGGCGAAACCTTTAACCCGATCCTGAGAGGTCGGAAAGGACGATGGTGATTGGAGAGAATAAAAGTCTTTTCGGTGCGCTTATGCGGGATTTAGACCCGTTTTCTTACTTCGTTCTTGCTTGCATGTTTTGGCTATGACAAACGCACGCCAATCCACCGTTGTTATGGACGAAGCCGCCATCAAGAAAGCCATCGTCCGTATGGCTCATGAGGTTATTGAGAGGCATCCGAATTTAGATTCAGTGGTGATTTTGGGGATACAGAAAAAAGGCGTGGAACTCGCACGGGAACTTGCCTCATTAATAAAAAAGTTCAGCGGCCATCATATCCCGTATGGGACGCTTGACATCAGCTTTCACAGGGACGACTTGGACAAACGCCTCCCTACGCCAGAACCCACCGACCTGCCGTGCGATATTGGCGGGCGCACGATCATATTGGTGGACGATGTCCTTTTTTCTGGGCGGACTGTGCGAGCTGCGTTTGATGCCCTCCACCACTACGGGCGTCCCGGCAGGATACAGCTTGCCGTGCTGGTGGATCGTGGACACCGTGAGCTGCCGATAGCACCAGACTATGTCGGCAAAAACATCCCTACGGCAAAAGAAGAAAAAGTGTGCGTTACCATGAACGCGGTAACTGTGGAGCGCCTATGAAAGAATGGACTAAAAAAGACCTCCTCAGCATAAGGGGGCTGGACACCGACGAGATAGTCATGATCCTCGATACCGCTAAGACATTTAAAGATGTGATAGCTCGCGAGGTCAAAAAAGTGCCTGCAC
>JFJP01041235.1_pt1 | contig 10054 bp, 7 predicted proteins | sample 431651 | NCBI WGS metagenome assembly JFJP01 (sample SAMN02602958, study PRJNA72255) | Microbial mat metagenome, whole genome shotgun sequencing project. | biome: fresh water; feature: sink hole; material: water; isolation source: purple microbial (photo- and chemosynthetic) mats found in...
CAGGGGGTGAAACTCCAACAAAAGGCCTTTCTCACCTCCGGTATCCTCTTTCTTCTGGTGACCTCCATAACCGGGATTATCTATATTCTCCTCGCCTTCTCCGCCACCTATGATCCGGAAAAAAGCCTGCCACTGCTCCGCATGCATGCCTTCACCGCTCTCTACGGCTGGAATCTCAGCGGGCTTGCGGTTATCAGCAGGCATGGAGACTTTCCCATCCAGCTCCATTCGCGACAGGTCATCCTGCTGCATTGGCTGACAGTGTTTCTCCTTTGCCCCTTAGGATATTTTTATCCAATCGCCGCCGTTCTGGCGGTACTCTGCTACGCTCGCCTTTTATTTATCTTGCTCTTCAACGAAGGCTTGGCCGACTCAACGCTTGTTTCCGCCGAGGCCAATATTTTGCGGCCTGGCAGGTAATTTTCTTGTTTTTTGAAGAAAATTAACTATCTACCAACTCGCCCTGCGGTGCTGCCGAGCGAAGGCCAATCAGTCGGCAAAAAAACGGTAACGGATGATGCAGTACAAAGCGCGGAGGCCGTCACGCCAACCGATCTTTTTACCTTCCTGATAGGTTCGACCACTGTAGGAGATGCCGACTTCGTAGATCCGCACCTTCTTTCTGGCGATCTTCGCGGTGATCTCCGGTTCAAAGCCAAAACGATTCTCGTAAATGATTATGCCGGCCAGCACCTCGCGACGGAAGACCTTATAGCAGGTTTCCATATCGGTGAGATTCAGGTTGGTGAGCATATTTGAAAGAAGGGTGAGAAAGCGGTTCCCAACCATATGCCAGAAATACAACACCCTGTGGGCTTCGGAACCGATAAATCGGGAACCGTAGACAACATCGGCCTTGCCGGCGAGGATCGGCGCCAAAAGTTTTGGGTATTCTGCCGGGTCATATTCCAGGTCGGCATCCTGAATAAGAACGATGTCACCCTGCGCCCGGGCAAAACCCGAGCGTAAGGCCGCCCCCTTTCCCTGGTTGACTGGATGAAAAACGGTAATTATGCCTTCACCGGCCAACCCTTCGATAACAGCCCGGCTGCCATCCGTCGAGGCATCGTCCACAAGGATTATCTCCCTCGTCACCGGCAGGTCAACACTCTGCACCATGCGAACCAGTTGCAGAAGGCTGTGTTCCTCGTTATATACCGGGATGACGACGGACAGGCCGATTTTCCCGTGAGATTCTGAATGCATCCTTACTCCCCAAATAAGCGTTTAGGGCCGACAAATGTCTAGCCTTTACAGTTTCTCCAGACGATTCAAACTGCTGAGAACCGCCTTAATGGAGGCGATAACGATATCGGTATCAACTCCGGCACCCCAACTGACCTTTCCATCACCACTTTCGATCTCGATATAGGCGGCCGCTTTGGCACTGGAACCGCCATTGAGGGCGTGTTCGTCGTAACTGCTCAACTTAAATTCTCCGGTCACAGTCGCCTTCATTGCCGCGCAAAACGCATCAAGGGGTCCATTGCCGGAGGCTGCCACGGTTTTTTCCTCACCGCGCACAGCAAGGACAGCTTCAACGGTGGCATGGGATGCCTCATCGTTTGCGCTGATATGCTGTTTACTGACATTGAATGTTTTTAGTTCATACGGTGCCCTGACTGCAAGATATTCTTTTTCAAAAGCCTTGTATATCTCTCTGTGCAGCAGTTCCCGTCCTTCTCGGTCGGTAACACCTTGAATAATCCTGCCAAACTCGGGGTGCATGGCCTTCGGCATACGAAAACCGAATTCTTTTTCCATTATATAGGCCACACCGCCCTTTCCAGACTGACTGTTAATCCTGATGATCGATTCGTAGGTCCGGCCGACATCGGAGGGATCAATCGGCAGATAGGGAACTTCCCACAAACCCGAACCGGAGACCTGATAATCATGCATGCCTTTATTGATCGCATCCTGATGCGAACCGGAAAACGCAGTATAGACAAGCTCTCCGGCATAGGGATGACGCGGATGCACAGGCAGATCACACACCCTTTCATACACTTCAACCAACCGATTGATATCGTTGAACTTGAGCCCAGGATTGAGTCCCTGGGAAAACATATTCAAGGCAAGCGTCACAATATCGACATTACCCGTTCTCTCGCCGTTACCGAACAAGGTGCCCTCGACCCGTTCGCCGCCGGCAAGCAATGCCAGCTCGGTTGCGGCAACGGCGCACCCTCTGTCATTGTGTGCATGGAGGCTTATGATCGCCGCTTTTCTATTCGCCATTTTAGAACAAAACCACTCGATCTGATCGGCATAGATATTGGGTGACGACATCTCCACCGTCGCCGGAAGATTGATGATTATTTTATTGTCGGGGCTGGGTTCGAGGATGTCCATAACCGCTTCGCATATCTGCAAGGCGAACTCCAGTTCGGTGCCGGTAAAGCTCTCCGGGGAATATTCATAACGAAATACCGTATCCGAATATTTTTTTTCCTCCTCCTTCAACAACTTTGCTCCCTGGACTGCCAGGGCGATGATCTCGCGGCGCGTCATTTTGAAGACTGTCTTACGCTGCAAGGTAGAGGTCGAATTATACAAATGAACGATCGCCCTTTTTGCTCCAGCCACCGATTCATAGGTCTTAGTGATCAAATGGTCCCGCGCCTGGGTTAAAACCTGGATCCAAACATTTTCCGGAATCAGATTTTGTTCAATCAGGACCCTGGTGAAATCATATTCTACCTGGGAAGCGGAGGGGAATCCTACTTCAATTTCCTGAAAACCAAGCTCCGTCAGCAGATGAAACATTTCCAACTTTTTTTCAAGACTCATCGGTTGAATCAGCGCTTGATTGCCATCACGCAAATCGACACTGCACCAGACAGGAGCCTGGCTGAGAACTTTGCCAGGCCATTGTCTATTCACCAGGTTAACGGGGGGATATGGCCGATATTTATTAACTAATTCAGAATTCATCATCTCTCCTTACGCTAAAAAGCATACTGTGAAAAAAAAAGGCCACGGTTTTTCAACCGTGGCCTTTTTTTGGGTAATAAAGCTCTTTACAGCAAACTACGACCCCTCCGTATCAGCCACGGATCCAACCGGCAGATAACCTAGTAGTAGAGGAAGCAGCGAGTTTGCAATGACCATGTTTAGCTGTTGGTAAAATTTTTCTATTGAAAGTAAAACGCAAAAATACTCGCAAAGACAAGCTATTGTCAAGCAAGTTTTCAGACTATTTAATAGATACTCGTTTATCATTGCCCAGAAGGAACATATTCCTATACCCCAAAGTCAAGAAACCTCGGCACATATCAAGAGAATTTCCCTTCCGACTCATTTCGTGCCGCCGACGCAAAGGTTCTTCCTTTGTCCGTTGACATATGGAATGTTCACATATATATTTCTCTTCTGTTAAAAAGCACTGGTTTTTCAAGAAGTTCTTTATCTGCCCAAAACAGCATCAACTTAGACAAGGAAATGGATTCATGGGGAAAATTACCGGATCCCAGGCAATCGTCAAATGCCTCCAGGAAGAGGGTGTAACCACAATTTTCGGATATCCCGGCGGAGCGGTTCTTGACCTCTTCGATGCCTTAATGGATTCCGGCATTACCAACGTTCTCGTCCGCCATGAGCAGGGAGCTGTGCATGCTGCCGATGGATATGCCCGAGTTTCAGGTGAAGTGGGTGTCGCCCTGCTGACCTCCGGTCCGGGAGCGACCAATGGTGTAACGGGCATAGCCACAGCCCATATGGATTCTATCCCACTGGTCATTCTTACCGGTCAGGTGCCCCGCGCCCTCATCGGCAACGATGCCTTCCAGGAAGTCGATATTGTCGGCATCACCAGACCGTGTACAAAACACAACTATTTGGTTAGCAACGTTGAAGATCTCGTTTCCACCCTGCGAGAGGCCTTTCATATTGCCCGGACCGGTCGCCCCGGGCCTGTCCTTGTCGACCTCCCCAAGGATTTGGTTGCCACGAAACTCACCTATCCGGAAAAAACACCGATTCACCTGTCAAGCTACCAGCCGACATACAATCCCCACCCGGTACAAATTGAAAAGGCCTGTCGTCGTATTTTAAAGGCGACACGTCCGGTACTCTATGTCGGCGGCGGGGTCATTTTATCGAATTCCGGCAAAGAGCTGACGGAACTGGCTGAAAAACTTAATATTCCGGTGACCATGACACTCATGGGCCTCGGCGCCTATCCCGGGAGCCGTAAACTTTCCATGGGCATGTTAGGTATGCACGGCACATATACCGCCAATATGGCGGTTGCCGAGAGTGACCTGTTAATAGCCGTCGGGGCGCGCTTTGACGACAGGGTGACTGGAAAACTCGCTGATTTTGCCGCCAAGGCCGACATTATTCACATTGATATTGACCCGACATCGATCAGTAAAAACGTTAAAGTCGATATCCCCATTGTCGCCGATTGCAAGAATGCCCTTACCGCCATTAACAAATGGTTTGATACCTCCGCCGATTTCAAGCAAGGCGAGCAGGCGGAGCGTTTACGCCCCTGGTTTGCCCTCATCAGCGAATGGACGGCAAAACACCCTCTGGCATACAAGGAAGACGACACCATTATAAAGCCTCAATATGTCATTGAAACTCTGCATAAACTAACAGATGGCAAGGCGATAATAACGACAGAGGTCGGCCAAAACCAGATGTGGTCGGCGCAATTCTATACATTTGATTTTCCGCGTCATTTTGTAACTTCTGGAGGGCTGGGTACCATGGGGTTCGGCCTTCCCGCTGCCATTGGGGCGCAAATGGCCTTTCCGGATAGAACAGTTATCGATATTGCCGGAGACGGTTCAATTCAAATGAACATTCAGGAGTTGGCTACCGCCAAACAATATGGCTGCCCGGTAAAGGTGGCCATTCTCAACAACGGGAATCTCGGCATGGTTCGTCAGTGGCAAGAACTGTTTTACAACAGACGCTATGCCTCGACAACCATGAATGTTGTTCCCGATTTCGTTGAACTTGCCAAGGCATATGGGGCAGTCGGCCTAAGAGCTACAAAAAAGAGTGAAGTCGAACCGGTTATTGAAGAGGCTCTGCGTACTAAGAATCTGGTGATCATGGACTTCAAAATTGCACAGGAAGAAGGGGTTTACCCCATGGTCCCCGCAGGTAAGGCGACCACGGAAATGCTCCTTGTATAAACCAAAACATAAATTTTAATATTAGGTGAACTTAGACACCCAGGACCAAACCGATGAAACATACGATTTCAGTGCTTCTTCAAAATAAACCGGGAGTCCTTTCCCGGGTAACCGGTCTTTTTAGCGGACGGGGTTTCAATATCGAGAGTCTTTGTGTTGCCGAGACCCTCGATCCGAAGGTGTCCTGTCTCACCGTGGTATCGAGGGGTGACGAAACTATCTTGGAACAAGTTACCAAACAACTCAACAAACTCATTGATGTTATAAAGGTAACAGAAATAACCGAAAAAGATTATGTCGAGAGAGAAATGGTACTGATTCGCGTCAAAGCTGAAGCCCATACACGGGCTGAAGTCCTCCGTGTCGTCGACATTTTTCGCGGCAAAGTGGTCGATGTGAGTGCCAAAAGCTACGCCATAGAACTCACCGGATCCGCCTCCAAGATTCAAGCAGTCATTGACATCCTGCGCCCCATAGGCATCAAGGAAATAGTTCGAACGGGCATGATCGCCATGGCCCGCGCCAATAAAACAAAATAATAAGAGTACCACAGGAAATCATTATGCTCGCACCCCAAGTACCCGTCGCCAAAGAGGGGTATCCCTTCATACTCGTCTTTGCCTTTGCAACTCTGCTGACAGCCATTCTCGCGATGAAAATCGCAACCGCCTTCTTACTGATAGTTACCGTCTTTATTCTCTGTTTTTTCAGGGATCCTGAGCGGTTGGGACCGGAACGCAGCGATGCTATCGTTTCTCCGGCGGACGGTAAAATCATTGTCGTCGACAGGGTTGCAGATAGCAGATTTACCGGACAAGACGTGCAAAAAGTCTCTATTTTCATGAACATCTTTAATGTCCATGTCAACAGAATTCCCTTCCAGGGCCAGGTTGAAAAGATACTCTATAAACCGGGAAAATTTTACTCCGCTGACAGCACCCAAAGTGAACTTGAGAATGAATATTGTGCAAGTATCATAACAACAGACCAGGGGAAAAAAATTGCCTTTGTGCAAATAGCCGGCCTCATTGCCAGAAGAATCGTCTGCTGGCTAGAGGTAGGTGACGCTGTCTGCAGAGGCAAACGTTTCGGACTCATCCGATTTGGCTCCCGCGTTGATCTTTACCTTCCCCTGGAAACCGAACTTGTGATAAAACCTGGTCAGAAAGTCAAAGCCGGGGAGACGATAATAGGATATCTTCATGCTTGAACAGCTGTCGACCGCCCCATACCTCTTCCGAACCGACTGCGTTACAAGCATTCCTTCCTGCGATTGTGTGAATTCGTGAGAATTATCAGCGGAAGAGAAAAAGGTCGAAAACTCTTTACACCTCCTCTTCATAACAAAAGTATCCGACCGACATCCGACAGGGCTCGGGAAGCGTTGTTCAATATCCTCGGGAAAGCAGTCGAAGGGGCAAAAGTCCTTGATCTTTTTGCCGGTACCGGAGCCATGGGACTCGAGGCATTCAGCCGTAACGCCGGGCTGGTTGTTTTCGTTGATAACAGTCCTTTAGCCCTGCACCTCATCAAAAGAAATATCAACCATTGCCTTCACAACTATACAGGGAATTGCCAACTCAGAGTTATAAATCACGACTTATCTCAGAATCTGCCCCTTCGCTCCTTTCCCCGTGAGGCCGAATGGGGGTATAATCTTATTTTTGCCGACCCTCCTTACGGCAAAGACATTTCTCTGTCTGTACTCAGCTCCATTGATCGCAATTCCATCCTGGCCCGAAGTGGCACACTGATTATCGAAGAACGCGCAACGACAACACTCCCTGACAAATTGCCCCATCTTTGCCTTATTGATAAACGTACTTACGGCGAATGTGGTTTTTGGTTATATCAACCGATTGAGTTGCATGATGTGGTAAGCCAACAAGAACCGATATCCACTCCCTTAACAGAAAAGAATTGTAAGCCATGACCGAAGGAACTCAACTCCAGCCATCTATTGCAGTCTATCCCGGCACCTTTGATCCCATTACAATGGGGCATGTTGATATTATTAATCGCGCCCTCAATCTCTTTGAAAAAGTCATAGTTGCCGTGGCTGTTAATTCTGCCAAAGATCCAGTATTCTCTCTTGCCGAGCGAATAAAAATGATTGAAGATTCTTTCCAAAACCACGAACGAATCCAGGTAAGCTCCGTCAAAGGCCTCCTCGTCGATTATGCATTTCAACAAAATGCCAGGGCCATAGTCCGTGGGATCCGCGCTGTCTCCGACTTTGACTATGAATTTCAGCTGGCACTTATGAACAGAAAGCTTCAGAGAGAGGTCGAATCGGTTTTCCTCATGCCCGGTTTCCGCTGGATATACATTAGTTCCTCCATTATCAAGGATGCTGCGCGTAACGGCGGCAATGTGAGCGACCTTGTTCCGCCGCACGTCAATGAGATGCTCAAGGCAAAATTTGCCTTTGAAAAGTAAGAGGGATTGAGATTACTGCAGAAAATAAAACGGGTACCTCCCACAGCAGGAGAGATACCCGTTTAGTCGAGCTTACACAACCGAAGCCTCCAGCGTCAATCCTTGCGAATTTCCCGCCTTAACTCGGCAATCTCCATTTGCAGAGTTTGCCGCAAAGAAGCGATTTCCTTTTTCAGATCATCAGCGAAAAATTCTCGGGGGCGTTCCTCCTCGTTTCCAACCTCAGGAACGGCTGCTACAGATACTTCTTCTGCCGAAACATGTGGAAAATCATCCAGTGGCTCTTCCATCCCAGCGTGAAAATTCGGAATAGCCGCTTTATCCTCGGCAGTATCTTTGTAATCCTCTAAAAGATTATCAAAATCTTTCTGGGCATCAGAGCCGGCATCACCCTCTCGCTCCGTCCGCACAGGGTCAACGAAGGTCAATTGATTGCCGGTTTTTACCGCCTGTCGTGCCAGCATCCCTTGTTGCCAATCCAGTACTTTGCGAGTTTCCCCGAGAAGAATTTCCTGATTTGCCTGAAGTTCGTCACCTTTCAGGCTGGAAATCGCACGACGCAGTGACACGAGAAGATCAAAGGCTTCAGCACTCGCTTCATATCGATAACTCTCTATGTGCACTGCCACAGTCGATATAAGCTGCAGAAATGTCCTTTCCAACGGCTGTGCATCCCATTTGTTTCGCAGCACCTCAATTTCCGCAAACAAGCCGACGAGAATTGCATCGTTCAACTCAATCTTCAGTGAGTCGATACACGCTGATAACTCATCGAGTGGTTGCGATATCGTCTGCTCAAGTGCTCCGCTTGTTTCAGTTGCTGCAAATCCCACAGCAATGGCGCTGGCAGTGGATTCAACCGCCGGGTAGCTTAAATCTGTATCAACAGCCTCTTCAACCGGCAATGCTGCAGGTTCCTTTTCAAGAAAATCCAGTTGACCGACAGAAGATTCCACCTCAGGTTCATCTTTTGCGAGTTCAAAAACGACTTCATCTTCAACAGGACCGGCTTCTAAGAAAAGAGATGAAACTGCTGTTTCCACCAGGTCTTCTTCTTTTCCCTCTAAGGCAAGAGACATGGCTTCTTCAACTTGCTCTCCAGCTTCCTCTTCGGCGGCGAAAAGTAAATCAATATCCTCCACATCCTCTGAGATCACTTCTCCTCTGTTTTCTTCAAACTGCTCGGTTTCCAGGCTTTCAAACAAGGCATCAATATCTTTGCCGTCTTTGCTGCTCTGATCAAGATCACCTTCGGCAAAAAAAGCATTGAGGTTATCACTTTCTTGCTCTTCAGACAGCTCCATTGCCGTCAATACCGATGCAGGTTCTTCTCTATCGACAAGGACCTGCTCTTCAGTCCCGTCAGTATCGCCCTCAAGAGAAACAGGAGACAAAGCTGTTTCTTCCTCTTTGTTTTCTTCTTTCAACCAGTCATCAAAAACAATCAGCTCTTCATCCTGTTCTTCATCTTTACGAGCAACGACCCCAGGTTCTTCACTCTGTAAATCTTCCGGCAGGGCCACTTGGGCTATTTCTTCCTGTTCCTTTTGATCAAGGAATAGGTCATCAATGGTATCGACTATCTCTTCGGAGACACTGCTGGAACCTGGCGCTCGATCAAGAGTGCTTGCACTGAAAAGGCTCTCTTCATCCATAGCGGCCAAAGCTGGAGCTAATTCTTCGCCTTCCATGGGCAGGGATAATTCATCGGAGTCGTCATCGGCATCTGTTTCGACATTGACACCCTGAAGAGCTTTTTCCCTATCCAAACCACCATTTTCTTGCTCGATTGCGGGAAACTCCAAATTATCGTCGGGGAAGATGGTTTCAGTTGCGCCGATAACCGCCTCTTCAATCAAGGGGAGATCATCTTCCTTTTGTGGTGCTGTATCATCAATAAAGGCTACAGCGTCGACGGAAGACACTCCTTTTGTTTCTTGGACGCCATCTTCATCGAAATCTATCGGCGCAAAAATATCTTTTCCTCTGCTTGCTGCATCGCCGTCCGAGTCTTCTTCATCGTCATTGCCGACATCGACTCCCTGCAAGGCTATATCCTTTTCGACAGGAACTGTTACCTCTTCGCCAAAACCAACGACTTCGAATTTTTCTTCAATAGCCTCTGGCAGTATTGTATCTTCTTTGGCGGACGGTTGAACATCGCTGTGAGACCCGAAAAAATTCTCGATGTGTGATGAAACACCACCAGGATCCTTCAAGCCAAGGGCAAGGGCTTCTTGTTCTGCCTGGAAACCAATTGCTTCTTCCGCCGGAACATCTGCCAAAGCAGGTGAAAACCCGCCTGCTCCATCCGACGAATCATAATCATCGTAGGTTTCTTCGTCTTTTTTTGTTAAAGACTCAGGCGCTATCGTCGGACCGAGGAGTGCCTTAAATGAATTGAATTTTTCAACTGCCGGGAAAAGAATGCCTTTTTCCGCCTCAAAGCCCATGGGTTTATG
>JFJP01020786.1_pt1 | contig 10053 bp, 9 predicted proteins | sample 431651 | NCBI WGS metagenome assembly JFJP01 (sample SAMN02602958, study PRJNA72255) | Microbial mat metagenome, whole genome shotgun sequencing project. | biome: fresh water; feature: sink hole; material: water; isolation source: purple microbial (photo- and chemosynthetic) mats found in...
GCATCGGCAGCAGTTCGGCCTCCGGCACCTTGCGCAGCACGACCGCAGCGGCGGCCTTGCCGTCGAGGCAGTTCTTGTGGTAGATGCACAGGGGGCGCGGCACGGCGGCATGCTCGCCGTCCGCCAGGGGGCTCAAGCCATGTGCGGGGTTGCCCGATTGCACCATCGACGTTCCGGAGATGTCGCCAACATCCGGGCTGTGCTCGCGCTCGACGCCGTCCCGCTGTTCCCTCTGCCAGGCCATGTCCTGCTGCCCGGGCTGCCGGTGCCGTTCCACATCTTCGAGCCGCGCTACCGCGCCCTGGTCCGCGATCTTCTGGCCAAACCGCCCGCCGAGCGCTGGCTGGCCATCCCGCGCATCGCTCCCGGCTTCGAGGCCGCTGCCGCCGGCGAACCGCCGCTGGTGCCGATCGTCGCCGCCGCCCGCCTCGCCGCCGCCAGCGAACTGGGCGACGGACGCTTCCACATCGCGGTGATCGGCGAAGGCCGCTGGCATCTGGACGAGCAGCCCGGCGACCGGCCCTACCGCCTGGCCCACCTCGTGCGCATGCCCGAGCCGGTCCTCGACCCGACGCTTACCGTGCGGGTGGCCAAGGCGGTCCGCCGCATCATCGGCGAACACCCGGCGATCACCGAGGAGATCTCGGCCCTGCTCGATGTGGAACGCCATGGTCCGGCGTCGGTCATCGACCGCCTGGCTGCCCTGAGCGCTATCTCGAGGCCGAATCGGCCTGCTGCCGCCTGCGCGTGCTGGAAGGTGCGCAGAGCTGTAGCGGCGAGCTGCCAGCGCTTAATTAGCTCGGGGGCTGCGCCCCCGCGGCCCTGACGGGCCTGCCCCCACGGCCTTGGTCGCGACTCGATTTCGTCGCAAGCTCCGAAATCGTGGGCGGAGGGCTTCGCCATTGTATCCGCCCACCGCCGCTCGGCGGCCGATTCTCGCCTGCGGCTGCGACCAGGGCTTCGCCCTGGACCCTCACGGGTCAATCCGCGCGGACGTAGCCGCCGGGGGCCTTCTTGGCCAGCCGCTTCAATTCCAGCGACAGCAGCGTCGCGCTGAGCGCGCTCGGCGGGATCTGGGTGGTGCGCATCAGATCGTCGACGCCACGCGGTTCGTCGTCGAGCAGCTGCCACAGCTGGCGTTCGCGGCTGCTCAGGCTGGCGGCGGCGGCAGGCTGCTCGGTGGCGGTGTTGCCGGCCCCGGCCAGGGTCGCCAGCGGCCCGACCTCGGCGAGGATGTCGTCGAGCGAGGTCACCAGCACGGCGCCGTCGCGGATCAGCTTGTTCGAACCGACGTGCTCGGGGCGGTCGATCGGTCCCGGCACCACCAGCACCTGCTTGCCGAACTCGCCGCCGAGGCGGGCGGTGATCAGCGCGCCGCTGGTCTCGCCAGCCTCGATCACCAGCACGGCGAGCGAGAGCGCGGCGACCAGGCGGTTCCTCCGCGGGAAGGTGCCTGGCGTGGGCTGGGCGTCGAACGGCATCTCCGACAGCACGGCGCCGTTGCCGGCGGCGATGCGCTCGGCCAGCGGACGGTTCTCCTCGGGATAGCAGCGGCCGATGCCGCTGCCGAGCACGGCGATGGTGCGGCCGGCGGCGGTCAGCGCGGCCTCGTGCGCGGCGGTGTCGATGCCGCGGGCGAGGCCGGAGATGATGGTGGCGCCGACCCGGGCCAGGCCGGTCGACAGGCGCTGCGCGGTGCGGTGGCCGTAGGCGCTGGAGCGGCGCGGGCCGACCACCGCCACCGCGAGACGGTCGCGCGGCTGCAGTTCGCCCAGCACCCATAGCGCCAGCGGCGGATCAGGCAGCGAGGCGAAGTCTTTAGGCCAGCCCGCATCGTGGCGGGTGAGGATGCGCACGCCGGCGGAGGCGCAGCGCGCGCGCTCGTCGGCGACCTGGTCGGCACCGCGCGGATCGCAGATGCGCCGCGCCTTCTCCGCGCCGATTCCCTCGACCGCCTGCAGCCGGTCCATGTTCTGGCTGAATACGCCGCCGAGGTCGCCGAAGGCCGCCTCCAGCCGCGCGGCCAGGATCGGCCCGACGCCGGGAACGAGGGCGAGGCGGAGGAGGGCGTCGGAGGGGGTCATGGGCACGCAGGTGGCTGGCCGCTGGTCGCTGGCTGCTGGCAGCCCGCACGGAACGCCTCGGCCACCGCTGCCGTGTCCTCGACCGTGCGCAGCTCCATCCGCCCGGCCTCGACCGGCAGGATGAAGCGCACGCGACCCTTGGCCGACTTCTTGTCCAGGGTGGTGCGCGCGACCAGGCGGTCGATCTCGCCGGCGTCGCGCGGGGTGTGCGCCAGCGGCAGGCCGAGCCGCGCCAGCAGTGCGTCCTGCCGCGCCGGCAGGGTGTGATCGCGCAGCACGCCGAGGCGTGCCGCCAGGGCGCAGGCCATGCGCATGCCGATGCCGACGCCCTCGCCGTGCAGGTAGGCGGCGTAGCCGGCCTCGGTCTCGAGGGCGTGGCCGAAGGTGTGGCCGTAGTTCAATTCGGCGCGCACGCCGCGTTCGAACTCGTCCTCTTTCACATACCACGCCTTGATCCGGCAGCTCTCGTGCACGACGTGGGCGATGGCGGCGGGCTCGCGTTCGCGCAGGGCCTCGGCGTTGGCCTCCAGCCATGTGAGCAGGGCGGGTTCGCGGATCACACCGTACTTCAGCACCTCGGCCAGGCCGGCGCGATATTCGCGCGGATCCATCGTCGCCAGCAACTCGGGGTCGGCGACGACGCAGGTCGGCTGGCAGAACGCGCCGACCAGGTTCTTGCCGAAGCTGGTGTCGACGCCGGTCTTGCCGCCGACCGCGCTGTCGACCATCGCCAGCAGCGTGGTGGGCACCTGGACGAAGCGTACACCGCGCATCCAGCACGCCGCGACGAAGCCGGCGAGGTCACCGGAGACGCCGCCGCCGAAGCCGATGATGCAGCCGCTGCGGTCGATGCGCTCGCGGGCGCAGGCCGCCCACATCGCCTCGGCCGTGGCCAGGGTCTTCGACGGCTCGCCGGCGGGGAAGGACGCGACCGCGGCATCGATGCCGGCGGCGGCCAGGGAGGCCAGCAGCCGGGCGCCGTGCAGGCGCGCCACCGTCGCGTCGGCGACGACCAGCGCACGTCCGCCGCCGAGATGCGGCGCGATCTGCCGGCCGGCCTCTGCGAGCAGGCCGGAACCGATGTGGATGGGATAGGAGCGGGTGCCCAGGTCGACGGTCAGCTGCACGGCGGGATTGGACTGGGGATCGCCGCCGGCACAATAAGGTCATGGAAGACGGCGCGACCGGCATCGACTGGCGGGAATGGTGGGAGATCGCCTCCTACGTCGTCACCGTCATCGGCCTGCCGCTGGCGATCTGGGTGTTCGTGATCGAGCAGAAGAAGGAGCGCCAGAACGATGACGACGAGGTCTACCAGGAGCTGTCGGCGGAATACACCGAGTTCCTCAAGCTGGTGCTGCAGCACGCCGACCTCCGCTTGATGAGCCCGGCTTCAACCGGCGAACTGAGCGAGGAGCAGCGCGAACGCCGTTCGGTGCTGTTCTCCATCCTCATCTCCCTGTTCGAACGCGCCTACCTGCTGGTCTACGAAGACGAGATGCCGAAGCAGCAGCGCCGCTTGTGGCTGAGCTGGGAGGACTACATGCGCGAGTGGTGCCGGCGCGCCGACTTCCGCGAGGCCCTGCCCAAGCTGCTGGAAGGCGAAGATCCCGACTTCGTCGCCCACATCACCCAGCTGTCCGCCGAGGAGGGGAAGTAGCCTGGGAGCGTTGTATTCCAGTGCGGCTCGGATAACGAGGCCAGGGTCCCCAACGCGGCCGCACGGGAGAGCGGCACTCCCGGCTCATCGCATCCGCCGGAGCCTGAGAGTCGCCTCGGCGTTGCCCAGGGCGCTGGCCTTCTCCAGCAGTTTGCGTTGCAGCGCGGCGTCCTTGGTGAGGTCGACGGCGTCGAGCAAGACGAGCGAGTCTCCGGCATCCTTGGCTTGGCCGACCAGCAGGTCGAGGTCGGCGAGCATGCCGGCCTGATCATCGAGATGGCGGCGGGCGCGGGCCCGCGACAGGATGGTGGTGCAGCCCGGGCGCAGGGCGACCAGGCGGTCGAGGTCGGCGATGGCCCCTGCGCGGTCGCCGGCGGCGGCGCGGGCGCGGCTGCGCAACGACAGGCTCTCCGCATCTTCCGGCGCGGCGGCGAGTAGCGCGTCGCAGTCGGCGATGGCTCCGGCGTGGTCGTTGGAGGCCAGGCTCAGCCGGGCGCGCTGCCAGCGCGCAGCGCGATCATCCGGGCGCAGGTCCAGGAGGCGGCTGATCGCTGCCAAGGCGCCTGGCGCATCGCCGGCAGCCTCGGAGAGGGCGGCATCGAGTCCGTGGATCACCGGGAAGCGCACGCCCAGGCCGGGGGCGGCCAGGCGCACGCGCACGACGATCGGCGGCAGCAGCTCCAGGCGCTTGGCATCGACCGCGGCAGCGGCGCCGTCGGCGGCGAGGCGGGCGAAGGGGTGCTCGGGCTCGGCCGCGAGCAGGGCCTCGGCGGCGCGCCGCACCTCGCCGAGCTGGCCGCGCACCAGCAGCAGGCGGAAGAGCCGGTCCTGCAGGTCGTCGCGCTCGGGGAAGGCGGGGGACAGCTCGCCCAGCAGAGCGGCGTCGCTGCCGGCGACGGCGGCGTCGACCTCGCCGGCGCGCAGCCGGCGGGCGAGGGCGCGCAGGCGCGGAGCCGGATCGGGCACGGTGACGCCGGCAGTGGCGGCGGCGCGCCATTGCTCCATCGCCAGCGGCCAGGCTTCGGCCCGCTCAGCCTCGGCGGCGCGCAGGGCGGCCAGCCGGCCCTCGGCCGCCGGGCCGCGCACCGCCCGGGCCAGCGGCTTCAGCTCGGCCAGGGCGCCGGCGGAGCCCGCAGCGTCGCCAGCCGCCTCGGCGGCGCAGCCAGCGGCCAGCAGCCGTGCGACCAGGGGCGCCAGATCGGCGGTGGCGCGGGCGGCGAGCTCGGCGTCCTCGGCGTCGACGTAGAGCCGGCCGCGCAGCTCGCCGGCCGCCGATCCGGTGGGATCCAGAGACAACACCGTGATCAGCTCCCGCAGGGCGGCGTCGCGGTCGCTGGCGGCCAGGTGGCCGAGGCCGAGCAGGGCGCGCGCCTCGTCGTCGAGCGGCCAGCGCTGCAGGTGCGCTTCGACCAGGCCCCGCATCGCCGCCGCGCCCTGCTCCTCGGTCAGCTTGCGCAGGGCGGCGAGGCCGGAATTGCGCTGGCGCAGTTCGGCCAGGCGCAGCGCTTCGCCCTCGGCTGCGGGCTGCTCGGCCGCCTTGGCCTCGTCGCGGAAGCGGGCCCAGGCGCCGCGCACGATCCGGAGGCCGGCCTCGCGCCTGGCCCCGTCGGGCAGGGCGTTCACCGCGGCCAGCGCGCGCGCCTCCTGCTCGGCGCGCGTCGCCTCGCCGGCGGCGGCCAGGCAGGCCAGCAGGAGCAGCAGCGCGCATCTCATCTCGCCATCCTCGCCAACCTGGGATCCAGCATCGCGCGCAGGCCGTCGCCGACCAGATTGAGCGCCAGCAGCGTGCCGGTCATCGCCAGCGCGGGAACCAGCAACAGCCAGCCGCGCTCGCCGCCGCTACCCAGGGCCTGCATGCCCTGGTGGACCAGGGCGCCCCACGAGTCGAGCGGCCGCCCGTCCTGCTGCACGCCCAGGCCGATGAAGGAGAGGAAGCTCTCCTCGAGGATCACCGCCGGCACGGTCAGGGCGGCGAAGACGATGACCGGGCCGAGGCAGTTGGGCAGCAGATGGCGCAGCACGATGCGCGACCCGGGCAGGCCGGCCGAGCGCGCCGCGAGCACGAACTCGCTGGCGGCGAGCGTCAGCACCTGGGCACGGACGATGCGCGCCGTGGTCAGCCACTGCACGCAGCCGAGGGCGGCGAAGAACACGATCAGGCTGCGGTCGGCCAGGGTCATCAGCAGGATGACGAGGAAGAGGAAGGGCACCGCGTCGAGCACATTGATGCCGGCGACCATGGCGGCGTCGGTGCGCCCGCCGCGGAAGCCGGCGATGGCGCCGTAGAGCGAGCCGATCACCAGCGAGACCAGGGTCGCGACCAGGCCGACCATCAGCGACAGCCGGCCGCCGTGCAGGGTGCGCGACCACAGATCGCGGCCCTGCTGGTCGGTGCCCAGCAGGTGGAAGGCGGTCAGCTCGCGCCCGTCGGCGCGCACCGCCAGCACGCGCTCGCCGCGGACCTCCAGCTCGCCGGAGATGGGGGTCTCGTCGCGGAAGATGGCAGTCACGCGGCCCTGGTCCTGCTCGACGCGCAGCCGCCGCACCGCCTCGGTTCCTTCGATGCGCAGGTAGCGTACCGGCGCCGCGGTGGTCAGCCAGGGCGGCGGCGGACCGCCGGCGACCAGTTCGCCGGGCGGAGCGCGGCCCTCGTCGCCGTCTGGCCCGACGATCACCGCGTCGGTCGGCACGGCGAGGCGCTCGAGACGCCGCGCGTCAGGGCCGCGCAGCTCCAGCGCGCCGCGGCGCAGCACGCAGCGGTAGAGGCGGTCGCCGCCGCCGGCGAGGTCGTATTCCAGCACCGATCCGGTGTGCGGTCCGGGCTGGCCGGGCGCCAGGCGGGTCAGCAGCGGCACGTCGGGATGGCGCGAGAGCGGCGGCTGCGCGCCGAGCCAGGGCCGCAGCTCCTCGGGCGAGGGCGCGATCCACGGCGCGAGCAGGCAGGCCAGCGCCATGGCGACGACGGCGAGGAGGCCGGCGAAGGCGAAGCGGTCCTGACGGAAGCGGGCCCACGCGCCGGTCATTCTGCACCTACGTGTTCACACGGAGGAACGGAGGGAACGGAGGCGAAGGACGGTCGTTGTTCGACTCCGTTCCCTCCGTTCCTCCGTGTGGATCGAGCGTTCATGACAGCCGCACCCGCGGGTCGACCGCCGCCACCGCCAGGTCGGCGGCGAGGTTGCACAGCACCACCAGCAGGCCGAAGAGCAGGGTCAGGGCCATGACCAGGTTGTGGTCGCGGTTGAAGGCGGCCTGCACCATCTCGCCGCCGAGGCCGGGAATCTGGAAGACCTGCTCGACCACCACCGAGCCGGTCAGCAGGTAGGCCGAGGCGGTGCCGAGGAAGGCGACCACCGGGACCAGGGCCGGACGCAGCTGATGGCGCACCAGCACGGTCCAGGGGCCGACGCCCTTGGCCCGCGCGGTGCGGACGTGGTCGGCGTGCGCCGCGTCGGCCAGCGAGCTGCGCGCCAGGCGGGCGATGCGCGCCGCCGGGGCGGCGGCCAGGGTCGCCATCGGCAGCAGCAGGTGGATGGCGTCGCCCCAGCCCAGCGACGGCAGCCAGCCCAGGCGCAGGCCGAAGAACAGGGCGAGGACCGGACCGATGACGAACGACGGCACGGCGATCGCGGCCATCGCCGCGCTGGCGGTGAGGCGGTCGAGCCAGCCGCCGGGGCGCATCGCCCCGGCGAGGGCGAGTCCGAGTCCGGCGACCACGGCCAGCAGCAGGGCGGCGCCGCCAAGCACCAGCGAGACGCCGAGCTTCGGCCGGATCACCTCGCCGACGTCCTGGCCGGGCGACAGGGTCGGCAGGCTGCCGTCGGCCACGCCGGCGAGCGTGCGCACGAACTGCACCGGCAGCGGGCGGTCGAAGCCCATGCGTTCGGCCATCGCCGCCTTGACCGCCGGCGCCAGTTCGCGGTCGGCGTCGAACGGCCCGCCCTTGGCCGAGCGCACCATGGCGAAGGTGGCCAGCGCGATGAGCAGCAGGACGAGCGGCGCGAGCAATAGGCGCTTGAGCAGGTAGTTCATGCGGCGAACTTCCGGGGCCCCATCGCTAGCCGATGGGGCGGCCGCCGAGCGGCGGTGGCGGCATACCATCGGCGAAGCCGATGCCGCCACGATTTCGGAGCCAGCGACGAAATCGAGCTGCGACAAAGGCCGGGGGGCAGGCCCGCAGGGCCGCGGGGGCGAAGCCCCTGAGCAAATAGCTTCATGGCTCGATCCACATGCACCACCACGGGTGCTCGTCGCGCACGTTCTCGAACCAGCCGCGTACCTCGTCGCGCAGGAGGCCCTGGTTGACGTAGATGTAGATCGGCATGAAGGGGAACTCGTCTTCGACCAGCTGGCGCTCCAGTTCGCGATAGAGCGCCGGGCGCCGCTGCGGGTCGGCCTCGGCCTGGGCGGCGGCGAGGCCGGCGTCGAACGTCGTATTGCTCCAGCCGGTGCGGTTGTTGCCGCCGCCACTGCGCCACAGCGCGACGAAGGTGTCGGGGTCGAGGTAGTCGCCGACCCATGAGGCGCGCGCCACCTGGTAGTTGAGCGCACTGGTGTCGGCGAGGTAGGTCTTCCATTCGCGGTTGATCAGTTCGACGCGCACACCCAGCGCGTCCTCCCACTGCCGCGCCACCGCCTCGGCGACCTGCTTGTGCGCCTCGCTGGTGTTGTAGAGCAGCTCGATGCGCGGCATCGGCTTGCCACCCGGGCCGTAGCCGGCCTCGGCGAGCAGCCGCCGCGCCGCGGCGCGGTCGGTGGGCAGGCCGGCGGGCGGGTCGTAGCCGGGCATCGCCGGAGTGAGCCAGGTACTGGGGATCTGGCCGGCCTTCAACACCTGCCCGGCGACCACGCTGCGGTCGAGCGCCAGGCTGAAGGCCTTGCGCACGCGCTTGTCGTCGAAGGGGGGCTTGGTGCAGTTGAAGCGGTAGAAGTAGGTGGTGAGGAACGGCGTGACGTAGTACTCGGGCAGCCAGCGCAGCTCCTCCCACTTGGCCAGCGGGATCGACGGCATCCAGTGCAGAACAGCCGGTAGGCGGCGTCGGCGTCCTGGTACGGCAGCATGGTGATGCGGGCCAGCCGTACCTGCTGCGCCGCCCGCCAGCGCGGATTCGGCGCCAGCACGATGCGTTCGCGTGGCGACCACTCGGCGAGGGCGAAGGCGCCGCCGCTGACGATGTGCTCGGGCCGCGTCCAGCGTTCGCCATGCTCGCGGATCGTGTGCAGCGGCACGGCGGCGAAGGCGTGGAAGCCGCACAGCGAGAGGAACCACGGGCACGGTTTCGCCAGGCGCACGGTGAGGGTGAGCGGGTCGGGCGCTGCGACGCCCACCGCCTCGGCCGGCCCTGCGCCGGTGCGGCGCGCCTCGGCCCCGGCGATGGGGTCGAACAGCTCGGCGTAGTCGGCGCCGGTCGCCGGATCGAGGGCGCGCAGCCATGAGCCGCGCACCGTTGCGCTGTCGATCGCGGTGCCGTCGCTGAAGACCAGGCCCGGGCGCAGGTGGAAGGTGAAGGTGCGGCCGTCGGCGGACTGCTCCCACGAGGCGGCGAGGCCCGGCCGCGGGGTCAGGTCGCGCGGGTCGAGCACGGTGAGGCCCTCGAACAGGGCGAGGGCGACGCGCGCCTCGACCACGCCGCTCATCAGGTGCGGATCGAGCGTCTTCGGCTCGCTCTCGTTGTTGAAGATCAGCTCCTGCTTCGCCGCCTTCCAGCCGTCGCCCGGTGGGCGCAGGTCGTCCATCCACGCATCGGGCTCGGCCGCGGACAGGGCGGCCAGGCAGCTGAGGACGAGCAGGACGCGCACGACGGGATCCTGGCGGCCATGTGGCGACGGCAATGCTAGGCCAGCAGGTTGCGCCAGCGCAGGCCGGGGTACTTGGCGAAGCCGGCGTCGCAGGTCCACCAGGCGGCGTCGTGCTCGATCGCCAGGGCTGCGAACCACGCATCCATCACCCCCGCCCCGGACAGGCGGAAGTCGCCGACGAACTGGCGGAACAGCGGCCAGTGCCGCGGACCCGGCTCGACCGCCTTGCTGCGACCGGCGAGTTCGAGATGGGCGAGGAAGGCGAAGGCCTGCGCCGTCGCCATCGGCGGCTGGAACACCCGCGGGTGGCTGCAGATGCGCACCATGCCGGCCTTGAGCGAGGCGCTGGCGCCGAAGGTCTCGCCTGCGGCCACCGCCGTCTGCAGCGCGTCGAGGCAGGCGCGGTGGTGTGGCGACGCGGCCACGGCCGCGTTCACCAGCACGTTCACATCGCAGAGGATCACGGCGCGTCCGTCGCGTCGAGCAGCTCGCTGGTGCGGGTGAGGTCGA
>JFJP01021268.1_pt1 | contig 10053 bp, 8 predicted proteins | sample 431651 | NCBI WGS metagenome assembly JFJP01 (sample SAMN02602958, study PRJNA72255) | Microbial mat metagenome, whole genome shotgun sequencing project. | biome: fresh water; feature: sink hole; material: water; isolation source: purple microbial (photo- and chemosynthetic) mats found in...
CCGCCGACGGTGCGGATCTGGTGAGTCTGTCGGCGATCCTCTTCGACGATGCGTATGTGCAGTGGCTTGCCGGTGGCGCGGACGTCGTGGACGGCGTCCGCGTCGCCCGCCTGGAGTACCTGCTGCCCCTCAAGGCCCTGGCATGGAAGAATCTGAGCGCAGCGCGGGATCGCGGCGAGGCGGTTGATGGTGACGATATCCGGAAGCACAAACTGGACTGCTTCCGACTCATCAACCGCATCCCGCCCGCGCTGCACGTGACGCTGCCCGACATCATCGCTGCCGATGTCGCGGCTTTCATCGCATCGATGGAGGCAGAGATGCCCGGATTGCCACCGGATCTGAGCGCAGCGCCCCCAATCTATCTCCGTGCAATGCGGATGCTGTACGGTCTGACGCCGTCCTGAGGGTGGATGGGCCGGTCAGGTTCGCTCCGGATTTCCGGCTCGGTCTCCCCTGCGTCAACCGGCACGATCACATCCAGACTTCTGGCGGTCCTTCCTGGGATAGATCCACGACGATGCGGGACGCTGGTCGAGGTCATGAGCACGTCGCTATGCCGACCGATGCGGCCGCGGCCGCGCGGTTGCATCGCGTTGCCCTTGCGCCGCAGGCGGTCAATCGCTACACGGGAAAGCACAGGAGCATCAACCATGCCTGCGAAGAAGCCCGCTGCCAAGAAGTCCGCCACCAAGAAGCCCGCGAAGAAGGCAGCGAAGAAGCCTGCCGCCAAGAAGGGTGGCAAGAAGGCCTGAGGGTCCGCTCGGGATCCGCTTCATGCGCCCGGCGTGGGTTCACGCCGGGCGCGATTGTTGACACCCACCCATGGCCACCAACCGCGCCCGATGGTCCCCCCGCTCGCAGGAAATCCTGACGCGGGCACTCCGCGATCCGTCATTCCTCGACGACATGCGTTCCCGGGGCATCGCCGCTTCGCAACTCATCCTGTGGGCCAAAGAACACGACGTCCCCATCACCATGCGCGGACAGATGCGGGGCCTGCTGGAGGACTGGGTGCATGCGCACCCCAGCGCCTCCGCCGGACTGCCGTCCTAGACTGCAGACGCGGAGATCACCCGGAACCGCTGCGGTCACCGGCCTCCATCAGGGGCACGTCCACCGTCTGCTTCTCGCCGGCGCATGCGTGGCGCTGGCGACTTCCGTATTGTCCCCGCCGGCGGGCCTGTGGATAAGCGGCGTATGCACACCCTGCTCACCAAGTCCCGCTTCAAGGTCGGCAGCTCCTGCCCGCGGAAGCTCTTCTATGCCAAGCAGAACACCCTCTATCCGGACGCTCTGCAGGACGATGACTTCATGGCGGCCCTGACACTGGCACAGCTGCTGCATCCCGGGGGGACGCTGGTCGAGACGCTGAACCACGACGATGCCGTTGCCCAGACGGCCCAGCTTCTGCGGCGACCGCCGTCTCCGGCGCTCTGCCGTGCTCGATGACTAGGCCGGCCACCTGGAGCAGGTGGCAGAGGTAGGGGGCGTCGGTGCCCTTGCGAGCCTGGTCGGCGTGCACGATGGCGGCGTAGGCGATGGCCTCGCCAAGTCGCGGGTCAACCGGTCGTAGCAGGGGCGGAGGTGACGCGGGTGCGGTGCTCATGGAGACTCCGTTGGGGTCGTGCTGTCGCTGACGACATCGACCATAACCGCGCCACGCGAACGATCGTGTTCGCATATATGGTGCTGAGGATTCTGCGTCGCGCCTGCCTGACCACCTGCCCGCGCGTGTCGAGACCCTGATGTCGATCACATACTGCCCGATCACCATCGGGCTTGACTGTACTGTTTGTCCATAGAAGAATCGTATAACCAAAGTGACGAGATCTTCGGCCACTCGACCCGTGCGCGAGGCAGGCTCACGACAGCGACGGCCCGCACTTCAGCGACCCGCACAACCCCGGCGTGCCTGGTACAGCGTCATCACCCTGATTGTTGGTACGAGCGTGGCTGTCGTGGCCTGGATGATGTGGCCCCATGCCTCGGCCCCGCAGCCAGCACACCCGGGACAGGGCACGACCACCCCTACGGAGGCATCCCGTGATGTAATCTCCGTGCCAACACCCGCCCAGGACGGGGAACCTGCGCGTCGCAACAAAGCCATCGATCACATGGTTTATGACGCGGTGGTGGTGCGGCGTGAATGGCCGGGTACGGTGGATCCGAGCACGCTGGCCCAGACGCTGAGGCCCTGGTCGCTAGCGGGGCAGTACCGCACATGGAACTCGGTCCAGAGACCGGAGCGTCTCCCAGATTGGCGGGGGAAGCGGATAACGACGGCAGTGCCCGATGGGCGATCCCTCGCAGCCCTCGCCGCGTGCTGGTCAACCTCTGAGGGCTTCTGGTGCAGCCAGGACGACATCCTGGATGCGTTGGCGGAAAGTGCGTCGCTTCAGCCATCACGCACGCGTACGGATCTCGCGATCGATGCCGCACGACTGGCGGTGGCATTCGGACACCCCGACCTGGCCCTTGATGTGTTGCGTGCATCACCGCCAGCCCTGGGCGCAGATGCCGATGTCTGGAACGCCCTGTGGCACTACGCCCGGGCAATTGCAGGCAGTGGCACCACGGAACCACGCAGCGCATGGTCCAGCTCGGCGTACGCGCGTCGCCATGGTGGCGCCATCCCGCCACCGCTACCTGAGAGCACGTGCCCAGCATGGATGGAGCGCATGCTGGATGTCTCCTGGCCCAGCACGACCACGCCAGACGAGTTGTGCAGCTCACTCCGGGCAGCAGTCCGAACCGTCGGTCAATGGAGTCCGCTGGCCATCGATGCAACCCTGCTGCTCCTAGAGAGCCACGGTGGACGGGATCCGGGAGTGCGACCGCAGACCCTGGTGTGGATCGCGATTCAGGCGGGCCGGGTCTATGGACCAGCTCGCAGCTTTGCGCTCTGGCCGTGGATACAGCGCCGGGGGGTGGAGTCCCTGGCTGACGGGAAGGCCTTGTTCCACGACCGATTCAATGCTGCCGAGTCGCTCATCTACGCCGGACTCTGCCTTGAGGATGCCTGGGAACTCCGCCGTCGCGAGGATGTACAACGCACCATGACCACGATGGGAAAGGTCGCGACCGTACTTGCCACGGCGCCGGGTGTGGCTGCCGAATTCCCACCCACGTGGGAACACCGGCTCATGATCGAAAGGGCCATATGGCGCCAGAATCAACTATTTGGTAACCACCAGGCGAATATCCCGCTCTGGCTGTCAGCCAGCCTCGACCAGGATTCGCACAACCATCGCGATCTGGCCTGCCTGCAATTTGAAGATTTTCTACGCATCCAGGCTCCCGACGCTCAACGCGCTCTGGCGATCATCGATGCGACATGCGTGGACTTCTGGGCTGATCACCCTGTCGCCGCGCAGACAGCCAAGGCCCTTGTAGGCAAGCACTACCAGATCCGCGAGCTCATCGCCGAGGCTGACGCCAACATCGAGCGACTCGCCGCCAGCGACAACGCCGCCGTCCGCCAGGACGCCCGCATGTATACCACAGCCATCGCCCCAAGGACACGTCCGTGAAGCACACCGCATTCTCACTCTTCCTGATGCTCATCGTCACCTCCACGTTGTGGGCGGGCGGGCGTGTGAAAATCACCTACATTGATGGGCGCGGCAACGCCGTGGATACAGTGCCACTCAAAGGGAGCGGCGTTGAGCAGTTCCGCATCGTCTGGGATGCCGATGGATGGTCTGGGTCCTATTATGAATGGACATGGTCCATCTCTGGTGCGACCGTGGTACAGAACAACGGCACTGTTGTCCTGGCGACGCTCGACGCATCGACACCGGGAACGACTGAGATTCGCGCGGAATGCACGGTGCGATACAAAGACAAAGACGGCATTCCGCGTACGGTGGCAGCTGCGGGCGACACACTGACATTTATTATGTTCAAGATTTCGCACGAGACAGCCATAGCTGCTCCTGAGGGGGGCAAGAAGCGCACCACGGTCGGACTCAAGGAAGACGTGTTGTTCACCAGCACCCATGCCATGGATAGCTGGACACAGACGGGCGGGTCAGGAAACGGCGCTGGCGCAGCCTACACGTGGACCGCACCGACAAGTCCTGGCGCCGGCAAAGTCACGGCGTCCCTGCGCGGCGCAACGGCGGAAACGGACCTAGCGGCGATCGCACCATCGGCCTACATCTATACGGTCGAATCTTTTGAGGGAGACGGCAATCCCAACACGGCCGGCGGCCGGGTTGAATACACCGTGCGGGCACTCCCACTGAGCGTGTGCTTCCTTCATGTCCAATGGGTCGAGCAGGTAGCGCCAGCGGTAGCTGATGTCGGGTACTTCGCCGGCCGTGCCGGCCCCCATAACGCCGCTGCCGGTGCGGAAAAACCCAGTGACATCGATGCCGAGAACTACACCACCGGTGATACCGCGGCCATCGAGGCCATGCCGGATGATCCCTGGCGACCGGGCAGCTTTTCTTGGATCATTCCCACGGACTGGAAATGCGGCGCCAATCGGCTCACAGTCGAATCCGTGACGCAGACATTCGCCATCACCGGTGATGGCAACGCTGCTGTTGCTGCTGCCGGTGACGGGGATCTCACCATGACCAAGAAGGGCGCCGCTGGCGGGCCGATTCCGGCAGTTCAGTGATCCCCACCATGTCTCTGCGTTCCATCCTCCTGTTGCTTCTGATGGCCACATCCATGGCTGGTGATGTGGTCCCGCACCGCGATGTCGCCACGGAGCGAGAGCGATGGAACACGTGGTGCGAGCAGGGTGATCTGCGCGCCATTCTGGCGGCGAGCCAGTCCTGGAGCGCGTCAATCGCTGCGCATCCCCCCACACCCAGTGCGGAGGGCTACTGGAACGATGACCTGCCCGGATTGGCCCTCGACATTGCCACCTATCGTTCCATCTACGATGCTCTCGGCCCCGACGACTACGTGCGCATGCGGCGTGAGATCCTGGGGGTGTGGTCGCTCGTCTGGGTGGCGGCAGCCGATGCGTTCGATCCCGGCTATGTCGTTCCCAAACGCATCGTTCCTCCTCGGTCCCCGCCCAGTTACGCACCGCCCGTCGCGACAGTGAGTGGTTTGGCGGGCATCAACCCAGCGTTTATCACGGATCCCCAAGAACGGACGCAGTACACCAGGGATCTTGACGCCTACGAAGCAACGCGCGTCAAGGCGTCCCTGCAGCGGCGACTGAGACTCCGGTTTGCCGCGCTGCCACGGGATTCCCAGACGGCCCTGGTTGCTGCCTGGTTCAGCCGCGCACCGCCTGACCCGGAAAGCGCGCAAGCGATGAAGGATCTCGCACGCCGACTTGATGGGTTCGCTGTGTTGGCGCAGACCAAGCCCTGATCGGGTTCTCCGAGAGCGTCAAACCACGAATAGGCGCCGGTCGTTTGACGCTCTCCGTGGAGCCGAGCAAGGATCCGCTAATTCCCATTATAGGATCCTTGGATTCAGGAACAAAGGTCGGTGAAGCGCCTCCGATTAAGACGAGGAATTCTGGCGTTCTCGACCTCCGCGACGACCCAGCCGCTGCTGTCGGCTGGCGACGGACGTAACGGCCGATCTCAGTAGTCACATTCTCGGACCGCTGCCCGGGCTGCGCAGGAATGGGCGCGTCTACAATCCGGCAGGATGGACCATAACCCTGGGCGAGGATTGGGAGATCATCACCATGTAGTCTACCGCACCCCGCCGCATGAATCGGCGTGAAATCGAGGTAAAATCAATAGCGGTCGTTATACCACGGGTTCACCAGTATCGGGATCGGGTGTCCCATCGGCGATGGTCACGGTCTTCCCACCAGACGTGATTTTGGGACCACACGAGGATCAGGGAACCTAGCGAACCTAGCCAGGTGTCGAGGCAGATGGCTTTCCCCCGACCGCACCATTCTGCCGATCGGTTGGTCAGCATCGGAACTGGGCTACGGCCAGGCGCAGATCTTCGGCGAGACGGGCCAGAGCGTTGGCTGCGTTGAGGGTGTCGGATGCACCACATGAAGCCTCCTTGGCTGCTTCGGCGACGGTGGCCACATTCCTGGCGATATCACTACCTGCCTGCGAGATCTGAGCAACGTTGCCGGCCAGTTCCTTGGTCGTGGCCGATTGCTCCTCGACGGCGCTCGCAATCGACTGCTGCAGCGCGTTGATGCTGCCGACTATGTCTTTGATTCGGCGCAACGCATCTTGCGCCGCCTTGGTCTCGCCCTGGATGCCCGATACCTGCTTCCCGATGTCGCCAGTCGCTTCGGCAGTCTTGCGGGCGAGATCCTTGACCTCGCCTGCTACGACCGCGAAGCCGCGGCCAGCATCGCCTGCGCGGGCGGCCTCGATGGTGGCATTCAGGGCCAGCAGATTGGTCTGCTCGGCAATGCTGGTGATCAGGTCGATGACCTTGCCGATTTCGCTGGACGATGCATTCAGGCGTTCCATGACGCCGTTGGCTTCCTGAACAACATTGACCCCATCCTGGGCGACGGTTGCTGCCTTCGAGGCGCTCCGCGCGATCTCTTGAACGCTGGCGCCCATCTCCTCGATGCCCGCAGACACGGTGCTGATGCTTGACGAGACCTGGGTGGCGGCAGCCGCAGCCTGGCCGGCCTGGTTGGCCGATGTCTCGGCGTTGCCGGTCATCTGCTTACTGGTGGCGGACAGCTCCTCGGCTGCGCTGGAGATGCCCTGGACATTCTCGCCGATTCCTTTGATCATAACGCGCAACCGATCCACCGTGCTGTCGAGCGCGGTGGCCATCACGCCCACTTCGTCGCGCTGTACGATGCCGGATCGCGTCGTCAGGTCGCCGGTACTGACACGGTCGAGCATCGCCCCGATCGAGCGGATCGGACCGGCGAGGCCGCGCGTGATGATGATCGCCAGGGCCATCCCCGCGGCCGCAGCGACAAGCAGGCCGATGACCATGGTGAGGGAGGACTGGGACATGGCGGTCGTGCTGGTCGTGGCCCCGGCCTTCGCCGTTGCAAGTGCGGCCTGGGCGGCTTTCTTGGATGTTTCGATGACCCGGTTGGCGGCGGACAATCGCTGTACGCCGAGTTCCTGCATGGTCTCCCAGTTCTTCACGAAGGAGCGGATCGCCGTGCTGTAGGCTTGCCCATTTTTTCGGCACAACTCAACCTGGGCGATATTCTCCTCGCGCTTGATCTTGGCCTTGAGGCTGTCCAGCAGGCCTTCCACGGCGGCGAAGGTTGTGACTCCCTTTGCGAGACCGGATGCGTCGCGGGTGGCCTGGGAGCGCCAGTTGGCCAGGCGCACCGCATTGCCTGCATCGATCACATCGTTGAGCACCTTGATCTTCCACACCCGTTCTGCGATGGCGCTTATATCCGTCCCCCCGGTTCTGGCCGAGGCTGTTTCCTCGGCGAGCTGCTTCTCCAGGTAGGCCAAGAAATCATAGCACGCCTTCATATAGCCGTCTGCTGCCAGGTTCATCGAAGTACGGTCGGTGCGCATCGCAACGACCGTCTCGACGGTCTGCGTCAGCAGGCCCTTATAGCTGTCCACCGCCTTCCGTGTTTCATCTGCGTGCTCTTTGAGTTCCGGCAGTCCATGAGCCTTGTCCAGCTCAAGGGCGCGACCTATGGCGGCCTCGACCTGCGCGATGTGGCTGCGACCCTTGGTGAGCCAGGCCTCGTCTTCCGTGTAGGTGTAGGTCCTGATCTCCAGCACGGTCTGCAGCGCATGCCGTTCGAGGTCATTCGCGATCTCGGTCGAGGCGAGACTTTCCTGGCTCATGTCGACAAGTACGGTGCCGACCTGCCCCATCTTGAATATGGCCATGGCCCCGAGTGCCATGGCGATGACGATGAGCAGGCCGAAGGCGCTGCCGAGTTTGATGCTGAGCTTGATGTTATCGAACATGCCGAGCATACCTGGGGATGAGTGCTACATCAGCGAAAAGAGCGTAGCGAAGCAGCTTGTGGACGATTGGAAGCGTATGGATGCTGGCGTCAACTGTTGGCGGGCTGCACTGGATGCGGAATCTCAACCATGTGGGCCTGTCTCGCCCAGCGGCAGGATGTCCTCGGCTGCCCGCTGGCTGGTGCGGTTGGTGGGCTTGGGTGCGATGGTCTGGCTGCTGCGGGTCAGGATCGGGCGGGCTGGCGGCTGGCTGGCTGCCGGTGCGGTGTCGGCCGCCCTGATCCCACCGCCATGCACCACGCGTTCGAGCTCGGAGACCAGCAGACGCAGTTCGCCCGCCTGGGCGGTCAGCTCCTCGCTGGCGGCGGCGGACTGCTCGGCGGCGGCGGCATTGGCCTGGGTGACCTTGTCGATGTCGGCGACGGCCGCGTTGACCTGGCCGATGCCCTTGGCCTGCTCGTCGCTTGCGGCAGCGACCTCGGCCATGAGCTGGGTGACGCGGGTGGCGGCGGCGACCACATTCTGGAAGCCTTGGACTACATCCTGGCCGACGGCCTTGGCCAGATAGGTGTCGATCTGCGCTGCCGATTGCTGCACCTTCGTCGTCGCCTCCTTGGCCTCCTGCATCAGGGCGTTGCTCGATTTGACTTCTTCGGCGGAACGCTGGGCCAGCGCCCTGACCTCATCCGCGACGACAGCGAAGCCCGCGCCTGCCTCACCAGCGCGGGCGGCCTCGACCGCGGCGTTCAGGGCCAGCAGGTTGGTCTGGAAGGCGATCTCGTCGATCGTCTCGACCACGGAGGCGGTGCGGTCGGTGGCGCTGCGAATCGCAGCGACCGCTTCCGACAGGTTCGCCATCTGACGCGCGACCTCGACGGCGACCTTGCGCGCTTCCTCTTCGCCGAGGGCGCTGGCGCGCTGCGCCTCCTTGGCCAGGGCGTCGGCTTGGCGGGCATGATTGGCGTTCTGGCGGGTCCCGGCTGCAAGTTCCTCCAGCGTGGCGCTGGTCTCTTCAAGGCTGCCGGCCTGTTCGCTGGCTCCCTGTGCCAGGGTCTGGGAACTCGATCCTACCTGGCCCGAAGCGGCGCCGATCTGTTCACCGGCTGCGACCAGTTGCCGCGCCGCGGCCCCGACAGGCCGGGCGACGGTGCGCATGACCGCCCAGGCGACGAATATTGCGGCCAGCATCATGCCCAGCCCCAGGATACCCATCAGGAGATAGCTGCGGGCGATCTGTGCGTGCTGCGCTTCGGTCAGGCTGGCGGCCAGGGGCGCAAGTGACACCTGTATGGACCGTCCGGCCTTGCTCATCGCGCTTTCTGCCGTGCGTTGAGCCAGCATGCCAGCATGGAACTCTGCGCCAGCAGCGGCATAGCGTGCCAGCAAGGTCTTGATGGAGGCCGAGAGCGCAGCGGCGGAGGGAGCGCCGGATGCGAATCGGTCGAAGGATCCTCGGACTACGGCCAACTGCTTCTGGTAGCCATCCCACTGCGCATCGGCACGGGTAGCCAGCAGATAGACGGCGGTGATGCGCAGCAGAAGGAAGGGCTGGACGACTTCCTGGTCGAGCAGGGCCAGTTCGCTGGCGGATAGTCCTCCTGTTGCCCGTGCGACCTGTATCGCAGCGGTAAAATCCCAGCCCAGCTGCCGCCAATCGGCAAAGGCGCTCTCCCGTCTCTCCACTGCGGTGATGAGGTCGGCGAACTGCATGGCGTAGTGGGTGCGCAACGGCCCAACCACAGCCAGCAAATCACGTTGGCCATCGGTCAGGACGCAGCCTGCGACATTTGCCTCGCTAGCAGCCAGGGCGCGGACCGCATCTGCGTGTTTTTCGACCGCATCCTTCTCGTCCCCGGCTGGTTTGCCGCGTCCGCGCAGGATGAAATCCTTCTCGGAGCGACGGCACTCGAGAATGGCGATGTCCACCTTGCCGACAGCGATCGCAGCATCCGAGGTCTGGTCGATGGCGCGGATCGACCACACGGCCACCGCCCCGGCGAGGGCGGCGATGAGGAGGATCACGGCGAAGCCGAGGATCAGCTTGGCGGAGAGGGAGAGGTGCATGGCTTGGGCTCCTGATTCCTGAAAACGGGGTGACTGCTCACGCGGGTAACCTCGATACCCGAACTTTGTGCTGGGTTCCATGACGAGTCTTGGTAGGCTCAGCATCATGGAGCCGATC
>JFJP01044746.1_pt1 | contig 10053 bp, 8 predicted proteins | sample 431651 | NCBI WGS metagenome assembly JFJP01 (sample SAMN02602958, study PRJNA72255) | Microbial mat metagenome, whole genome shotgun sequencing project. | biome: fresh water; feature: sink hole; material: water; isolation source: purple microbial (photo- and chemosynthetic) mats found in...
TTTGGCCTCCATATTTTTTTTATTTTTGCTCTAAGATACAATATTATAATTTATTTACAAAATGCCTACTTCAATAGAATTTTATCGAAAAGAAATGTTGATGTTACTTTTTGTGATATTACTGCCGTTAATAATTCAGACGGTTTTAATTTAGTTCCGAAAACTAATTGTAATGTTTCGATAAAAGCGATTTTAGCTATACTTGCATCAAGATTTTGTGCGTTCTATTTTAGAAGTACAAATGTAAACTTGGACCGTGCAACATTTCCAAAGTTAAATGTGAAAACCTTAGCAACCTTCCCTTTACCTGTAATTGGACTTGATTATTCCAATAAACTTACATTATATGCCGATATCATGCTTTCATTAAATAAAGAATTACAAACCGAAAAAAGCAATTTCATTAACAGCCTGAAAGAAGACAAAGGTTTAGAGAAAATTACTCAGGCAATGGAGAACTTTAACGAATTGGATTTTGAAGGGTTGAAAAAAGAAATCGGCAAGCAAAAAGCCCGTTTCGTTTTGGGACAAGAAACCAACGAATGGAGAGAGTATTTCAATACCATCAAACAAAAAGTTAACGAGTTGCAAGCCCGAATAAACCAAACGGATAAAGAGATTGACAGAATGGTTTACGAGTTGTACGAGCTTACACCCGAAGAAATTGAGATTGTTGAAAATTCTGTAAAATAATACTAGCCATTACCCCCATAAAGTTTTTCTTTTACGGGTTTAATGGGTTACAAAAAAAGGCAGAGCATATTGTTGATGCTCTGCCTTTATGGTAATCGAAAAGAAATGATTCAAGGTCAATTGTTATTTCACATCATGTTCGTATTTCACAACGTTTCATCAGAATGAATATGACATGGTGAATGAGAAACGACGGCCAAAGCCCGGCAGCTGATTGGGTTTGTAGTATGTATTGGCATCCCAGTTTTGTGCGTCGCTCACAAGTACATACCACACATCACTGTTCAGAAGGTTTTCAACTTTCATGCGGAAAGCAAAGCCTCTCAAGCCGCCGGTTTTGAAATATTTCTGTACCACGAGATTCATATAAAAACTTGCAGGAACCTTATATTCAATATAATCAGGAGCATTAGGATTGTAGTTGGGATTGTTTATAGCCATTCCGTTGGCATCGGCAATGAATTTGCGAGGATCGGGATCGCCCAGGTTCCAGTTAGTGGCAGTAAGCATGGTAATAGCATTGTTGTACGTAGCATCAAGCGATACAAAAGTGCCGATTTTGGTGAAATCGTACGATACTCCGGATTTGAATAAAATTTGGGGTGAATCCAGCGGTTTTTTGTCCATAGGCAACGTATTGATAATTTGGTTTTTGTTATATACTGTCTGTTCTCATTTTTCAAATACAATCATGATTTTACTATCGGCATTCGATACATTTTTTTTCGAGCCAAATCATCCTAACTCTCCGCATCCTTAAATTCCCCCAACCACAGTTTTATGTTATATTTGTGAGGAGATGTGAAAGTGAATGAAAAGCGGAACAACCAGTTTGGTAGTATATCTGGTTTGGTAGTACTATGTATCGGGAAAAATGATTATTTTTGCTACAGATAACAGATTTGAACATGATCAATAACAATACAGATGCTCTCACCATCATCAGAGCACTTATCTTGAATATAATTCCGGATAGCAGGATTCTCTTGTTTGGTTCACGTGCAAGGAAAGATCATACCAACGACAGCGATTATGATATTCTGGTTATTACCAAAACTACCATTGAAATACGTGCCAAGAGAACACTTCAATCACAGATAAGGAAAGAATTGGCCAAATATAAAATACCTGCAGATATTATCATTCAGAGTGATGCAGAAATACTTTCTAAGGGAAAAATTCCGGGCCACATTCTTAAACAAGCATTGCAGGAGGGCGTTGTAATATGAATAAAGATGCGATTGAATTTATTCAGCAATGGCTAGCCAAAGCCAATGAAGATATCATTGTAGTGGAAAAGTTGACAGAAAATGAAATTGTTGCCAATTCTTCAATATGCTTTCATTGTCAACAAGCTGTGGAGAAATTTTTAAAAGCATTTCTCATTGCCAATGGTTTAGATATCAGGAAAACGCACAACATAGAATTCTTACTATCTGAGTGCGCCGATATAGACAGCGATTTTGCAATGATAGAACCTAAAGATTTAAGTGATTTTGGTGTAGATGCCAGATATCCGGGCGATATGTACATACCGGACGAAAAAGAAGTTTTGGAATACAAAAATCTTGCTCTCCATATTAAGCATATTGTAGAAAATAAAATATACAAAATCCTGGAATAGATGAATTATTGAGTCTTACCTGTTTTTTCCTTAGTTTATTGAAATGGGCTTCACCACTCAATTAAAAATTCGTGCCTTCGTGGCTACTATTTAGTACTTCTTTGCTTCGTGTTTTTCTCAAAACTTTCGTACATTCGTGGCTAACATTAAGATAAAGGAATAGTGCAAACAACAAAACCTTAGAATCAGTTCTAACCTAAGTAGAAATAAAATATTCAAAACAAAGTTAACCTTATTGAGAATCATTAATGTTAAATACATTTCTGCAAGGGCGGCTTCTAAGAAAGAAAGAGATATGTACAACAACAGTAAAAAATAACGCAATGGCTAATATATATTGGAAAGAACTTGTGGAAAAGCTTAAAAATGGTACTGTAACAGAAGAATACGAAGTTGATTTTAACAACGAACAGATACATTTTAAAGATGTGGCTTTATTAAACCGCAATGGAATACAAGTGCCGGAGCATCTCGTTTTTTATGACGACAACGATATTGATTTCAGTGATGATCCTGAACTAAGCGACGAAGAAATTGAAAAAATTAAGCTAACACAAAGAATAGTAGACTCTTTGCCTATTGAACCCGAAATAAAAGAGTGGATCAAAAAAGAACGCATAGACGTAAATGCACTTCTTGCCGATGTGATAGTCAGTTTTTACAAAACGATAAAAAACATAAACAAAAACGCAGCCTTATAGCGAATAAATCAGAAGCATGAGAGTGCACAACTTATCGTGTGATAGCCCTTCGATAAAAATTCGTGCCTTTGTTGCTAAAAAAATCTCAAAAAACTGACAAACGCCATTCACATTCCGATTTTTTTGTGTATATTTGGAGGAGCGCTTTGGGGGAAAAGGTACATTTACCTAATCCCACATAGCACAAACATATACAGGTAACGCAACACATAGCACAAGCGAATGGCATAGGTTGTAACTCTTGGGGTGGGATGGATGAAAGGTTGGAAGCTCGAGTTTCTCAGTACATTTTGAAAATACGGGGGCATAATGCTTTAGAAAATAAGCAGAACTTTGGCGTGCGGTTATATAAACGTTAAATACTAAATAAAAACGAAAACTATAATATTGAATAACAAATAAATATAATTTTATTATGCCTGAAAAAGAAATTACAAATCAAAATGGTTTTAAAAATAGAATATCATTTTTTGCTAGAAAACTAAAATATGAATTTCAATATTATTTAAGTAAAGGTGTTAAGATACAAATAATTTTTTTAACCATTATTACGGTTGTAACCTCATTTATTTTTGGTTTAATTTTAATAATTTTAAACGCTAAAGCAAATGACGGAAAAGCTTTGAATATTTTTGAAGCCATGTGGCAAAGTTTCTTGCATACCATTGACACTGGTGCAATTCAAGCAGAAACAGATTTTACATTTAGAACAGTTGCATTATTTATAACTTTAATCGGAGTATTTATTTTTAGTGCATTAATCAGTGTATTAACAACAGGATTAGATAAATATTTTGTTGAGTTGCGAAAGGGAAAAACTGAAATTATTGATAAAGATTTTACTTTAATTTTGGGGTGGTCTCCTACAATTTTTAAAATATTAGAAGAAAAAGTATTAGCAAACGCCAATCATAAGGGAAATCATATCGTCATACTAGCTAATATTGACAAAATTAAAATGGAGGATGAAATTGCAAGTAAAGTTAAACAACATGAATTATTTGAGAAAGTATATCATTTGAGAGATAAAGAATTGGGAAAGAAAAGAAGGTATTACTCAACCCAAATTATCTGCCGCACTGGTGATCCAATAGATTTGGATGACTTAAAAATTGTTAATCCCAAAAATGCGAAATCAATACTGATTTTACCGACAGACAATCACTTATCGGATAGTTATGTAATCAAATGTGCATTAGCATTAGACGGTTTAGATGTATCCCAAAAAGTAATATCAGAAATAAAATTTTCATCAAATAGAAAAGCAATTAAAAAAAGTTTAGAACATAAATTAAAGAACAAAATTTTTATCCCTGCAAATGAATGGTTGTCAAAAATCACCGCGCAAACAAGCAGGCAATCCGGTTATAGTATTGTATTAACTGAAATATTAAATTATGAAAATAATGAAATATATTTCAAAAAAGTCCAAGATAATGAAGAAGATATAATTAATTTTAACAATAAAATTACAGGAAAATCATTTGAAGAATTATATTTTGCATCTGAAAATGCTATAATTATTGGAATCACTAAATTAAACCTTGATTTATCTGGATTAAAAGTTAACCCCGAAAATATAAGAAATAAAATCATTATTAACCCATTTTTAAAAACAATAAAAGATAGTAAAAATCGTTTAATTGAAAAAGGTGATTTCATAATTACAATTCAATATGATGACGATCCTATAGTATTCGATTTTAAAAGAAAACCCACATCAAAAATTTATGATGACAAATCTCAAACTATACAAAATAAGGAGATTCAAAATATTCTGATTATTGGTTGGAACACACGAATTGAAACAGTAATTATGGAATTATACGATTATATTTCAATAAAATCTGAGATAATTATTGTAAAAGAAAAGAAAAACAAAGAGAAAGAAGAGGATTTGTTAAATAATATAAAGGATTTTCTAAATTTGAAAAATACAATTTCTGAGATGGAAGAACTCATTCCTCAAATTAAATTTTTTGATGAAGACACAACTGATTATGATAAACTTGAAAAATATTTCAATATTAATTCATCAAACTATCCTGAAGTCAAATTTGGCGAAAAGTTGTTTTCAGTAATTGTCTTAGGGTATGATTATATTAGCAATATACAAGAACGTGACGCAAAAACAATTCTCACGCTTCTGCATCTTCATCATTTAAAACAAATTTATTGTATAAATCATGATTTGAATATTGTAGCTGAAATATACGACGAAAAAAATCGTTCGATAGTAGAAGTATCAGATACATGCGACTATATAATCAGTGAAAATATAATCAGTTCAATGATGACCCAATTGTCTGAACAAGAACAAATATTAGACGTATTTGAAGAAATATTTGACAGTGACGGGTGCGAAATTTATTTAAAAAGTGTTACAAGGTATTTTAAAGATGAGTTTGCAAATAATGTTAATTTAAAAACCAGTTTTTATGATATTATGTGTAAAGCATCTGAGTATAATGAAATTGCAATTGGTTATAGAGAAGTTTCAAAGAATAAAAAAGCTGATAATTATGGTACAATAGTAAATCCTATTAATAAAAATGCCGAAATTAATTTATCAAAGGAAGATAAAATAATTGTTCTTAGTTCAAATGATAGTACTATTTAATGTATTCAAAATTATGATTGTAATATGGAAGTTTTAAATGAAAGTTTTTTCGATTGATTTTTGAAAATATAACATATTTTGTAATGTATCAATCAAATATTTTGTAATTTTTTAAAATTTGTTGCTATTAGATAATTCACTTAACAAATATAATCTTTGAAGTATGTCGAAAAAGTTAAATCAGCAAAAATGTAAATGGTGTGGTAAGATGTTTAGAGTCGGTTACGGTGTTAATTCATACAAAAATAAGAACATTTTTAGTAAGATACTTTATGTTTTGATTTTTGAAGAGTTCTGCTCTGAAAAATGTTGTTCTGCATGGGAGAAAAGCAGAGACAAAAAATAAAATGCAAAACATATAAATGCCCGGTACGCAAGTTTTTTCAATGCCCAATGAACTTACCGCACAAATGAACTGCGTATCGGTTATTAATAGTCACTACTATAACCATTGAAAATTACCTAGGATATTTCTCTTTCCCAATATCTTCCCTAATTTCCCATAAGATCCTTAACTTTCTATATCCGGAAAAGTGTCCGTTTGTGGTAGAATTAGAAAAATTATATATATGACCGTAGTAGAATTGTTAATGATTTTGGAAAGCATGCCGCCTGATGCTGAAGAGGTGACCGAAGGGAGCGAAATGGGCTATGAACCCATTAAAAATGTTACCACCCTATACATAGAGCGCAATGAAGGCAAAAATTTGGGGGATGGGTAATACGAAAAAGCCTCAAACCCCCAACCCAAAAATTCATTTTTCATTGACTTTTCAACTAAATTTGTATTTTAGCGAAAGATTTGACAGAAGTTAAATGAACAAAGAACAACACATAGAAGAAAAGCTCATAAAGCAGCTCACGGAGTTGAAGTACAACTATAGAGCAGATATAGTTGACAGGAAAACACTTGAGCAAAATTTCAGAGCTAAGTTTGAAGCACTCAATAAGGTACACCTGTCGGATAGCGAGTTTTTGCGTTTGCGCGATGAAATCGTCAATCCCGATGTTTTTAAAGTATCGAAGATGCTGCGTGAGCGAAATTATTTTCAGCGCGAAGATGGTACGCCCCTGCATTACACCCTGGTCAACATCAAAGATTGGTGCAAAAACGAGTACGAAGTAATAAACCAGTTGCGCATAAATACCGAAAATAGCAATCACCGCTACGACATCATTTTGCTTATCAATGGCTTGCCATTGGTGCAGATTGAACTCAAGAAAATAGACATATCGCCACGCAAGGCAATGCAGCAAATAGTAGACTATAAAAACGATTTGGGCAATGGATATGCCAATACCCTCATGTGTTTTGTGCAGTTGTTTGTGGTGAGCAACAGCAATAGAACCTATTATTTTGCCAATAATAAAAACCAACATTTTGCTTTCAATGCCGAGGAGCAGTTTTTGCCCGTATACGAATTAGCAGACGAGACCAACAAGAAAATCAACTATTTGGAAGATTTTGCAGAAAAGTTTCTTAAAAAATGCACCCTGGGCGAAATGATAAGCAAGTACATGGTGCTTGTAGAAAGCGAACAGAAACTTTTGGTGATGCGCCCCTATCAGATATACGCTGTAAAAGCTATAGTAGATAGCATTCACGAAAACAGGGGCAATGGCTATGTATGGCATACAACCGGAAGCGGCAAAACCCTAACCTCATTCAAAGCCTCCACCTTGCTCAAAGATAATCCCGATATTGAAAAATGCTTGTTTGTGGTCGACCGTAAAGACCTTGACCGTCAAACCCGCGAAGAGTTCAATAAATTTCAGGAAGGCTGTGTGGAAGAAAATACCAACACCGAGGCTTTGGTTGCACGTTTATTATCTACCGACTATGCCAACAAGGTAATAGTAACCACCATACAAAAATTGGGATTGGCATTGGATGGCACCTATAAGAAAAACTACAAAGAACGATTGGAGCCACTCCGAAACAAGCGCATGATTTTTATTTTCGACGAGTGCCACCGTTCGCAGTTTGGCGATAACCACAAGGCCATAAAAGAGTTTTTCCCGAATGCACAGTTATTTGGTTTTACAGGTACGCCTATATTTACCGAAAATGCTACATACACACAAATAGATGGCGAAGAGAAATCATATAAAACTACACGAGATATTTTCCCGAATGAGTTACCCAAGTATACCATCACACACGCCATCGAAGATAAAAATGTACTTCGTTTTCATATCGATTACTATAAAGGAAAAGGTACACTAAACCCCAAGCCGGGCGAGCCTTTGGCGCAACAGGCCGTAGTGGATGCCATTCTCGAAAAACACGATGCAGCCACCAATTCGCGCCGCTTCAATGCCATTTTGGCTACAGCCTCCATCAACAATGCCATTGAGTACTATCATCTGTTCAAAGAAGTTCAGAAACAGAAGCAAGCCGAAAATGCTGATTATATGCCCTTGCATATAGCCTGTGTATTTTCGCCACCTGCTCAGTTATTGGCAAATGAGGGCGATGCACAAAGCCAAAAAAATGCTGCCGACATCAAACAATTGCAAGAAGACTTAGTGCAGGAGAAGGAAGATAACAAACAGGATCCGGAAGAAAAGAAAGAAGCACTGAAAAACATAATCGACGACTATAACAAACAGTTTGGTACCAATCACAGTATCAGCGAGTTCGATTTGTATTATCAGGATGTGCAACAGCGCATCAAAGACCAGAAATACAGCAACAAAGACTATCCGCACAAAAATAAAATAGACATTACCATTGTGGTGGATATGTTGCTCACCGGGTTCGACAGCAAATACCTGAATACTTTGTATGTGGATAAAAACCTGAAGTACCACGGGCTCATACAGGCATTCTCGCGTACCAATCGGGTGCTCAACGATACCAAACCATATGGCAATATTCTCGATTTTCGTTCGCAGCAAGAAGCCGTAAATCAGGCCATAGCGCTTTTCTCTGGCGAAGATACCGGAAAAGCCAAAGAAATTTGGTTGGTAGACCCTGCTCCGGTGGTTATTGATAGATACAAACAGGCAGTAGAGGCATTAGGGATATTTATGCACGACCACGATTTGGTAAACGAACCCCAAGCTGTGTACAACCTGAAAGGGGATGCGGCACGCATTACTTTTGTGAAAAATTTCAAAGAGGTTCAGCGGCTGAAAACGCAACTCGACCAATATACAGATTTAGACGATGAGCAAAAGGCCAAAATTGAAGCCATTTTGCCAAAAGATACTTTGCTCGAATTCAAAAGTTCGTACATTGAAACCGCCCGAAAACTGAAGGAAATTCAACAAAAAGGTGGAGAAAGTGTACCGCCCGAAGTGCAGCAACTCGATTTTGAATTTGTACTTTTTGCTTCGGCCATTATCGATTACGATTACATCATGAACCTGATTGCCGATAGTACCCAAAAGAAACCTGCAAAACAAAAAATGACCAAAGCGCAGGTGATAAGTTTGCTGGGGGCAAATTCGAATATGATGGACGAGCAGGAAGACCTGACCGATTTCATAAACGGATTGGATTGGAGCAAAGGCTATGCTGCCGACCAACTAAAAACCATGTACGAAAAGTTCAAAGACGAAAAATACAACAAAGAACTCTCTGCCATTGCTCATAAGTACGGATTGCAAACCACAAACCTAAAGGCTTTTGTGGAGCAGATAATGAGCCGGATGATATTTGATGGCGAAAAACTAACCGACCTGCTTGAGCCGCTTGAATTAGGTTGGCGTGAGCGCCGTACCAAGGAGCTTGCCCTGATGGCCGACTTAGTGCCCTTTTTAAAGAAGCTGGCACAAGGGCGGGAGATTAGTGGATTGGCAGCGTATGAATAACAGTCTGAACTATGATTTATGTGATTAATATGATATTATGATAAAAGAGCAATACAAATATTCCGATTTGACAGCCAAGATTATTGGGTGTGCTATGACAGTACACTCTGAACTGGGCAATGGTTTTCAGGAAGTCATATATCAAAGGGCGCTAGAAATTGAAATGGCTGATCAAGGAATTGCTTTTAGTCGTGAATACGAAATGCCCGTTTATTACAAACAACAACAGATAGGCAAAAGAAGGGTTGATTTTTTAGTGGAAGGAATAGTTGCAGTAGAATTAAAAGCCGTCATTCAGTTAGAAGATGTTCACCTAGCACAGGCAATCAATTACTTGGAAGCGTATGATTTGGAAATAGGACTACTTATTAATTTCGGAGCAAAATCGCTACAATTCAAAAGATTATCCAATAAATCATTTAAACAACTGAATCAAGGAAATCCTAAAATCGGGCAAAATCAGAATCATCAAATTAATCAAAAAAATCACATTGCAGACCAATTAGTAAAACAAAAAAATAGCAAATGGCAAAGGGTAATAAAATAAATGTAAATGGCACCGAAATACTTGTTTTCACAGAGAATACGGAAGAGTA
>JFJP01024766.1_pt1 | contig 10052 bp, 6 predicted proteins | sample 431651 | NCBI WGS metagenome assembly JFJP01 (sample SAMN02602958, study PRJNA72255) | Microbial mat metagenome, whole genome shotgun sequencing project. | biome: fresh water; feature: sink hole; material: water; isolation source: purple microbial (photo- and chemosynthetic) mats found in...
CCCAAACCCCAAACCCCAAACCCCAAACCCCAAACCCCAAACCCCAAACCCCAGGACACCTACTGGAGACAGACTAAAATAGTTGAAGCGCATCGAGACATCGAATAGCAGCAACAGCATCCACTGCTTGCCTTGCTGCTGCTGCTGCTGCTGGTGGTGGTGGTCGGGTTGTAGGTTGTTGTTTAGAGATTTCAAGCACGGCTACTCAGTACTCTTCGCAGGTCTATGACGATATTTCAAAAAATGAGTGTTTGTTGGTCTATGCTTCGGAGGAGGGGCGGCTGCAGGCACCTAAGAGATGGAATCCCCATACATATCTATGAGCGAAAAAGTCAGACGCTGAGTGCCAGAGATATCCCCTGGTCTCTTTAGCACTCGCAGTCGGCGGAAAAGGATGGCCGCGAGCCTCGCACCTGGCAACTAATTATAAAATGAGAGCGGGTTTAACAAGAACCAACAGGTCTTTAATGGTCACCTTCAAACAGGATTAGGCAAAGGTCTTCTTGGTCATCACTTGGTAGAAGTCTTCGATAGTAAGCTTAGAGTCGTTGTCGAGGTCTGCTCGCTGTATGATTTCCTGCAGCTCCTTCTCCGAGATGTCTTCGCCGAGCTCCTTGGCCACGCGCTTCATGTCGTCGAGCGAGATGTAGCCGTTTCTGTTGGAATCGAAGAGCTTGAACACTCTCTCGATGTCGTCTCTGGTGTTCTTGTCAGAGATCCTCGCAGTCATCATGTCGAGGAACTCCTCGAATGAAATCACTCCGTTGCCTGCTAAGACCCGGGTTACCATCTTGGTCCATTTCTTCGATCATTCTGTAGATGACGGCGTTCTTGGTGTCGAAGCCCAAGCTCTTCATCGCAGCAGTCAGCTCTGCCACGCTGATCGAGCCAGACCCGTCGGTGTCGAACAAGTCGAAAGCTTCCTTGATTTCCTCAATTTCGTCTGCGCTGAGACCTGGTCTTTCGTATCTCTTCGCATCGAACCCTGGCTGGGGAACTCCTGGCTTTCCTTTGGCTTTCGGGTCAGGCTTCGCTGTTTTGCTCATCGTGGATATTATTTAATATCCATTCAAAATCCTTAAATAATTTGCATCTTTTTCCTTAGTTTTTAGACCAATTCGCGAGCGTTTCTTCCGATCTCTACTTCGACACCTCGAATTATGTTATCATCAGGCCGGTGAAGGCTGCAGCCGCGGTGAGCGACAGCGCGAGAAGATTGCTGAAGTGGATCGAGTAGATGTTCAGGAGTCCTAGGGTCAGCAGAGCTTACTTCTCTTTTTGATGGTCTTGAGGTTGATCTGGGCCACGTAGTCGCTGTTCATGAAGTCGGGGAACATGGGTCTGTCGTTGGTCGCAGAGATGTAGACGTTGTAGAGCAGGTTGTCTTTGAGGCCGCTGATGTTGAGTGTCCAGACTCTGCTGGAGTCGTTGACCTCTACTCTCGAGTTCCACTTCTCGGGCAGGTTCGTCTGGTTGAGTTCTTTGTTCATTTGGAAAGCGGTCGGGTACCGCTCTTTGAGAGTGAGGTTCGTGTACTCGATGACTTTGAGCAGTCTTCGCGAGTTCTGCGTGGGCTTGTAGTCCGGTCCGCCGTACATCGAGAACTGGTTCTGTTCTCCGATGGCGTTTTCGATGCCGAAAGGGTAGAACTCTTTCTCCGTGGAGTAGAGGTTTTTGATGAGCTGGTTTTCGTAGAAGAAGAGCGTCGAGTTGGTCGAGAGCAGCCACCTGGTGCCTTCGATGATCTGCGCGGAAGCCATCAGATAGCCGCAGGCAGAAGTGGTGACGTTGACGGTGAGCCAGTCGGTGCCTCTGCGGTCGAGGACGGGTCTCGAGCGGAAGGTCGGAGGGAGGTCTTTGATTTCTTTCATGACGAGCAGGTTGCCCGGGTCGAGCTTGGGGACGAACTTCTTGATGTCGGGTCTGCGCTTGTTGAGCGCGCGGATGAGGTTGATGGGCGAGATGTCTTCGGCGCTGTTGAGGGGGTCGGGCAGCACGTAGTAGGTGATGTAGGTGGTCTCTTCTTCGGAGCCGACTGGCGCTTCGCTGAGGCAGAAGAGCTTCTCCTGCACGCGACTGCTGGGGATCTCCATCAGAGTCGCCAGCCGCTTGATGTACTCCTCGCGCAGCTCCTGGCTGACGATGCCCTGGTTGACCTTCATGGTGAAGGTGCCTATTTTCTGCGGGCCTGTGTGAGCAGAGGTTACTTTTGTTCTTGTAGGTGAGCTTGTTGAAGTTCGAGCTGGGCACGCCGTTGAGGTTCATGGTGTAGCAGTAGGTGGTGTACTCGATGCTGGGAGTCAAGCCGTCGATGAGGACGGTGCCTTCGAAGAGACTGGTGTCGACGTAGCCGAAGTGGTAGAGAGGCTTCGAGTAGGAGTACTCCTCGGTGAGGTTCTTGCCCTTGACCATCTCGTAGGTCGGCTCTTTCATGTGCATGTAGCCCGTCGCGCAGTAGACGTAGGCGAGCTTCGAAGACTTCACGTAGACCTTCACGTTGCCTCTGTTGTTCTCGATGATGCGGAACTCCGCGAAGGGCGCTGGCTCGGAGTCCGGAGCGTTGACGGGGATGCTGATGGAAGGGGCGGACAGGGCGAAGGAGGAGGCGTCGGTGCCTGTGAGGGAGAACTGGATGACGACTTGAGGGTCGGTGTAGGAGTCTTCGATCTTCGAGAGCAGGTAGTAGATGCGCTTGTCAGCTTTGCCGAAGGTGATCTTGGTGCTGTTCAGTTGGATCTTGCTGGCTTCTGCGCCTTGCACCAGCAGGTTGACTTCGACGAGGTCGTAGGGGGGGTTGGCGATGTCGATGTAGAGCGGGACAGAGATGCCTCCGCGGTTCACGTAGAGCGTGACCGACGGGACGACCGAGCGGGTGAGGGTGCCTTTGACGATGCGGACGGGGAACTTGGGGATGGGCGCGTAGAAGCGGGAGAGGGCGTCTCCGGTCTTCTGCCAGGTGATGAAGAACTTCTTGCGCAGCATGGTCTGGGGCGCTGCGATGCGCACGGTGGAGCCTGCGGTGTTGGGGACGAGGGTGACGGGGGTGTCTGCGAAGATGAAGTTGGAGTCGAAGTAGAGCGGGTTGACGATGAGCCGCTGCTTCATGGCTTCGATCGCTCCGACGGGGATGGGGTCGGAGAGACTGCCGACCTCGAGGTCGTAGCTGTTGCCGCCGTTGACGAGCAGCTGGAGGCCGTCGTAGGCGAAGTGGAGGTAGCTGGTGGAGAGCGTGCCGTAGGAGCGAGCGAGGACGGCGCGGGAGTTCTTGTCGTAGTTGTAGACGACGATGTTGCCCGAGTAGCCTTCGTACTCGACGTTGCGGTGGTTGTTGATCTTGAAGGCGAGCGAGCCGCTCTCTTTGAAGTCGTAGGCTTTGTTCGCGGAGTTGAACTCGTAGGTGTTGTAGAACTGCGTGCAGACCGAGTAGAGCGAGAAGCGGTCTTCGGTCTGGCAGACGCCGTTGAAGACGTCCATGTAGAAGTCGTCGGGGAAGGCGACCTTGACCTGGCCGCCCGAGTTGGAGTCCATGATGCCGACCTCGCTGTTGATCTCGAGGGTGTAGTTGTCGTCGTAGCGAGCGAAGGGGATCAGGTTCTTGAGCGTCAGCAGCTCGATGATCTTCGGCGCCTGCTCGAGGTAGACGTCTCCGAAAGGCTTCGAGATGACCTTCGTGTTGTTGTCTTTGTCCAGCAGCGCGACCAAGAAGTTGTTCAGGTTCACGTTGGGTTCTTTGTTGGGGTTGATCACGCCGTAGACGCTGAGCGTGATGAGACTGCGCACGCGCATCTCGTAGAAGCCTGGTGAGCGGCGGGTACCCCAGATGTAGGCGTCGCGGTTGGAGACCTCGATGTTGAGGGCGCCTTGCAGCTGGTTGCTGGTGACGAAGAGGGGGTGGATGGTGAGGTACGGGTCGAACTTGTCGGAGAACCTGATCCAGATCTTGTCGGTGCTGGTGAGTCGAGGCTACTCGAGGATGTTGATGACTTGTCTGAAGTCGACGGTGAAGTTGTAGAGCGCTCGCTCTGCTTCGTTGATGGGGTCGATGACGACTGTGGGGGTGGGCAGGAGCTGGGCAGCGACTGGTGAGGCGAGACTACTGACGGCGTCGTTGATGGTGAACTCGACGAGAGGCGCTGCGGGGGTCTGGGCCAGGACCTTGGTGTTGTAGGTGGCTTTGGCGGAGAAGGGGCCGATCTTGTTGTTGGCTGCGGTGAAGCCGGTCTTGTCGAAGTTGACGTGTCCGAAGAACTCGAGCGTGATCGGCAGGTCTGCAGCGAAGTCGTCCATGAGAGTCATCTTGATGCGCATGTCGTTGACCACTTCGTTGGCCACGCAGGACTTGAGCATTTTGTTCTTGCCTCGCAGGTAGCACCGCGGCGTGGCGGACTGGGTCAGCTTGAAGAAGTCGTCGGGGAGCTTGAACTCGAGTTCGGTCTCTCGGGGCAGGAAGCTCTTGATCTCGAAGTCGAAGAAGAGCGTGGTGTTCTCTTTGGAGTTGAGCGGGGCGCCCCACATCTTCTTGATGAGGATGTCTGAGGGAGCGAAGACTCCAGCGGTGAAGACGTTCATATTGGTGATGGAGAAGGTGCTGCACTCGGTCTTGTACTCGGTCTCGACGAGCGTGTTGGGGTCGATGACTCGGCTGGCGACGGTGAGGCTGCCGGTGGCTGCAGGGGCGACTGCGGGGTGGCTGATGTACCGCAGGGCGACGGTGACGACTGCGGCTTTGGGGATGTCTTTGGTGAGCACCATGTGGAAGTTCGGCGTGCCGGGCGTGAAGGTGCAGACCTGCGCGTAGGGGCTGACGTCTTCCCGCTGCTCCACGCCGTTGACCTTGAGCAGACACTTGTGGGTGCCGACCGCGCCGAAGAGGTACTCGGCGACGCCTGTGGGCAGACTGATGTAGATCTTCGGCCGGGTGTAGAGCTTCGAGGCGGTCCAGGTGAAGGTGTAGGAGGCGCCGGTGGCTTCGAGCTTGGGGATGTCCGAAGAGATGGCGAGGCCTGCTGCGGGCATGGGGAAGCAGAGGAAGAAGGAGGCAGCTGCGATGGAGTGGGTCGTGGAGTAGACCGGCAGCTGCGACTTGTAGAAGGCGACCCTGAAGTCGAAGGTGCCGGTCATGCCTCCGGGGGGCCCGATGATCTTGCTGAGCTTGAGCGTGTGCGCGCCTGCAGCGACGACGTCTTTGGGCGTGATGTAGAGCGTCTTGAGGTAGGCGTTGTAGTAGAACTTCTCGGTGAAGAGCTGCACGCCGTCGAGGAAGACTTCCGTGGGCTCGAAGATGCTCGTGGAGAACTCCCAGGAGGCCGGGATGACCACTCGGAAGGCCGGGAGGTCCGAGGCGACTGCGGAAGTCGCTCCGAGGGAGAGACTGATGTCGACGTCGAGCGATGTCTGCACTTCGCTGGCCGAGTGGGTGAGGGTGAAGGTCGGGAAGGCTGCTGCGGGGTTGACGTCTGTCTTGGTGGAGGTCTGTGTGTTCTGTCCGATGACGAACTCTTCGTTGGTCACGATGTTGATGAGCGACGCCTTGATCGAGTAGGTCGTCGCGGTGCTGGCCACGGCGTTGTTGACCATGAACGAGATCGAGACGCGGTCGTTCGCCTTCAGCGGCTTGTAGTTCGAGACAGACACCGTCGCGGCGTCAGTCGTCGTTATCGTCCCGCTGCTCTTGCCGAAGATCAGCTGGCACTTGAGGCCGCCGCCGTAGACGGCCAGGTCGTCGCTGGCCCAGCAGGGGATGTAGGTGTAGGCCGTGGAGGAGGAGGCGTAGCCCAGGTTGTAGACGTAGTGGTCGGCCACGGGCGGGCCTGCCAGTTTGAGGGGGAAGGAGAAGTCGATGCGGGTGAACTCGTCGTAGTAGTTGCCGAGGCCGCGGTTCGCTTTCGGCAGGTCGATCGGTGCGTTGAACTTGAACTCGAGGAGGTTGCTCGAGGAGGCCAGACTGTTGTACGAAGTGACTGCGATGGTGAAGGGCGGAGAGCTGACCGGCACGACCAGCGAGTAGGTTTCGAGCGCGTCGCTGGACTGCTGCGTGTAGACCACGAGACTCACGGGGTAGTTCGCGGCGATCGTCGGGTTCTTCAGGTTGCTGATCGTCAGGATGTTCTCCACCAGCAGCGACGGGTCCGCGTTTTGCTTCATCAGGCCGACCCAGTTGCCGTTGGCTTTGAGCGGGATCTTCAGCACCGACGGAGAGTTCTCGTCGGTCTCGCAGGGGATGATCTGGTCGACTGTGAAGGTGTTGATGGTGAACTCGATGATGCCGTCGGAGTTGACGCTGCTGGTTCTGGTCTGGTACATGTTTCGGTCTGGTGAGCGGACTGCTACATCTGCAGGTCAGAGGGCTGAGCAGGTTGACGCCGAACTTGAACAGCGGAGGGAAGACGACTCGGAGGGTGGTCTCGTAGGCCGGCACGACGAAGTCTTGCAGCGGGACGATGGTGAAGGTGATGGTGTTGGCCTGGCTGGGGAGCGTGCTGGTGTAGGTCGAGGTGGTGGAGCCTTGGATGGGCGCTGGGTGAAGAGAGGCTACGAGAGACGGTGATCTGCATGATGGTGTCCAGCGAAGCGACGTCTTGGTCTACTTTTACGGTGTAGTAGGTGGTCTGGTAAGTGTAGATCTCGAAGGGGATCTGCGTGCCGGACTCCGAGGGAGTCTTCGCGTTCACTTTCACCGTTATCTTGTCTGCATTGGTCTTGTACTTCCTGTTGTACTGCTGGATGCCTGAGATTTCGAGCACGTTCGAGTTGATGGTGCAGAGGATCTTCGAGTTGGCGTCGACGGGGAGCATTCCGTTGTTGACCACGCAGGTGTTGATGCCTCGGAAGCGCGTCACGATGCGCATGGTGTTGAAGCTGCTGGTGGGCGTGAAGGACATGAAGAAGTCGTAGGTCTTGAGCTTTTCGAGCGGCAGCTGGAGGACGGGGGTGAGGAGGAAGCTGAGGACGGGGCCTGGTCGGATGTAGAGTCCGTTGACGGCGTCTTCGTATTCGTAGGTGAAGTTGGTGTTCTTGAGGTTGACTTCGACGGTGAGGAAGTCGGTGTCCATTTCTCTCGGTGGGTTGTAGACGTTTTTGAGTCGCAGCCAGACGAAGCTTTTCTTGGGGATGGAGACGTTGTTGCCGACCCACTCGATCACGTTGTCTTTGACCTGACTGAACTTGCAGGTGATGTTGCCCGAGAGGACGAAGCCGGTCACGGGGTCGGGGACGACTTCGCAGGGGTTTTCTGAGGGGAAGTCTTCGACGAGGTTCTTGATGTAGGTGAAGTTGTAGTAAGAGGGAAAGGTCACGCGGAAGACGGAGTTCTTGCTGAGGTCGTTGGTGGGTCGGACGAGGATGAGGTAGTTGGTGAGGTCGCCTGCGACGTCGCTGGACCCAGTTTCGACCATGGCGCGGGACTCGAAAAGCTTGGTGACTGGGTTGGTGACTGCGATGGTGGCGAAGTTCTCGCAGAGGTCGATGACGTTGCCGTTGCACGTGTAGTAGACTTTGAAGAGCCCCGTGCCGCCGACCTTCGAGGGGTTCTTCACGCCTTTGATGGTCACGATTATATCAGTCATGTTGTCGCGGTAGCCCGGCTCGACTTTGACTCTCTTGCCGCTGACCGAGGCAGGGACCTGCGAGCCGTACGGAGAGTAGGCCACGAAGGCGTAGTCCAGGCCCAGTCCGTCGATGTACTGCTGTTCGGGGAAGAGGATTTCTATGAGGCAGCCGGGAATGGTGTTCGTTTCAATCTTCATCGTGAAGTTGTACTCCGCATTCTTGAGGGCGTTGGTCGAAGAGACGGTGACCGGGAGGGTTTTGTCCGGGACGATCTTTCCCGAGCTCGTCAGGCCGTAGAGCAGACTGAAGAGCAGACAAGTCAGCTCGTGGAGCCGCATGTGCGTTTGCATTAAGCAGAATACTGAAGTGGGCCGAAACTGGTTAAGCTCGGCGAGCACTCTTTGCTCGACGCGGAGACGAGTCGGTGGTGGTAGGCAAGTATTAGTTAGGTCGACGGTCGCCGGAGTGGCCATTGGGATTACTCGAAGACTTGCTTGAGCGTGTCTCTGACGGCGACGTTGTAGCGCTGCTGCTCGAGGTTGATCTGTCGGGCCACCTTCATGCGCTCGATGTTCGGGACGAGGAGACTGGAGACCATGTCTTTGATGATCCCTTCCTGCCGCTTCGTGCCCTGCAGCTTGTTCTCGACCTTCTCGTCGTAGAGGTGCGTGAGCTTCATGGCTTCTTTGGTCGCCAGGTGGTCGATGGACTTGCTGATGATGCGTCGGAGGTAGCTGTCGACCGTGCCCTGGTGCACCTTCATGATCTCGGCGTAGAGCACGTTCTCCCTCTTGCGCAGAGTGAGCTCGGCCTGTCTGCGGCCGGTCTCTTCCGCCTCTCGCTTGCGTCGCTCGTCTTCGGCTTTCTTGACGAACTTCTCGATCTTCCTCTCTTCTTTGAAGCGCAGCAGCTCTTTCGAGAGGCCTTCGACGGTCTCTGCGATGGCCTCGCCCTGCAGCGCTTCGACGAAGGCGTTCTTGACGCGCTGCTGGTGCTGTTCCATGAGCAGCTCCTGTTCTTTGCCTTTGTCGAGTTCTTTGATGTTCGAGACGATGAGCAGCTCTTCGATGAGGGCCAGGCGCTTCTCTTTGCCCTCGAACATGATGTTCTGTTCTGCGCGGCCTTGGATGAGGCGCTGGAGCAGGATGATGGCTTCTTCTTTTTTGTTCCACTCGGCGTACTGCTGCTTGTTCATGGCTTTTTCGTTGGCGTGCTTCGAGCTGTCATCGCCTGCTCGCGTGACCTCGTCTGCGTCGCGGGACTTGTCGGGCTTGCCGTACTCGATGACGGGGGTGTCTGGCCGGGCGATGTACTCGTGCTTCTTCTCTTCCTCTGCGTTCTTCTGGTCTCCTTCTGCGATGCGCTGTTTGTTGCGGAGGATGTTTTCTTGGGCGACCTGCAGCTTGGCTCTGTGGATCTGTTCGAGTTTTTTGTACTTGAGCTGGATCTTGTCGGTGAAGTCTTTGAGGTTGAAGGTGTTGTTGAGGTACTTGGGGTTGATGAGCGAGACGAGGTCTTCGAAGGCTTCGTAGGACTGGAGGGAGAAGGGCTGGACCTCGAACTTGTTGCTGAGTTTTTCGAGCGAGAGGCCTTCTCTGGTGATGTTGGCGTAGACCCTCGAAGCGAAGTTGTGGTACTCCTGCACGATGTCGCGCTTGAGGTCTTTCTCTTCGTAGGCGTTCCTGTTCTTGAGGATCTTGCGGAGGATCTTGATCTTCCTGCGCTGGATTTTAGCGATCAGTCTGTTCTTGTAGTCGGTCTTGTTCGCGCGGATGGACTCGATGCGTTTCTGGCCGTACTCTTCGTTGTCCTTCTCTCGCATGATCAGCGCGCTCTGCAGGAGGTTGAGTCTTTCGTTCTGGACCTTCTTGATCTCGTTCTCGCGCTTGCGCCACTCTCTGATTTCCTGGTCTTCCATGAGCTTGCGTCGCAGGTGGAAGCAGGCTTCGTCGGAGGTGGGAGGGAGGGCGCCGTCGAACATGGTCTTCTCTCTCTTCTCTTCGATGAAGTACATCTCTTCCATGGTCGCCGGCAAGCCTCTGCCCCAGACGTGGTCTTTGAGGATGAGGACTTCGGGCGAGGTGTCTTTGGGGATGTGTTCCGGGGGAGAGAAGGGGTCTGTCTGCGTCTCTGCTTCGCGGTAGACTGTCTGCACGCCGATCGAGCGGTGCTTCTCGGCCTCTCGCTCTACTTCTCCGCTCGCCAGCAGCGGGAACTCGTCGACTGCCTTCTCCTGGCCGTTCAAATTGGCCTCCGAGTTCAGGCCGAAGCGCTCCTCGTTCTCCGCGATCATCGGCTTCAGCGGCCGCTTGTGGTACTTCCAGCGCTCTCGGCCGGTCACGTACTCCGTGAGGTCTTCCGGCGGGTGCTCGTCCTGCAAAAGATAACTTATCATGCGGATTGAAATGCAATAGCCGACTCGTCTGCGGATTAGCCGGTCTGCTTATTGTTCTCGGATAAGTGTATAGCCGAACACTAATTGGGGTTTGGGGTTTGGGGTTTGG
>JFJP01012475.1_pt1 | contig 10051 bp, 3 predicted proteins | sample 431651 | NCBI WGS metagenome assembly JFJP01 (sample SAMN02602958, study PRJNA72255) | Microbial mat metagenome, whole genome shotgun sequencing project. | biome: fresh water; feature: sink hole; material: water; isolation source: purple microbial (photo- and chemosynthetic) mats found in...
ATTGAGTGGCAAGTGTTCCATCGCAAGAGTTTTCGCGCCGTCCATTCGCGCTGAGCGTAGTCGAAGCGCATTCACACACAAGCCCCCTCGACTATGCTCGGGACGAAGATACTCCGCACTGAATGTTCGCACTGAGCGAAGTCGAAGTGCCTTTTTTACTCCATCCCCATGTCCTTCGACTTCGCTCAGGACGAAGGTTTCATAGCAAAAGGAATTTACCATGCCCTACCGCGTTTACATTCTTCTCTGCTCTGATGGCTCATACTACACTGGCAGTGCCGCGGATGTAGAAAGACGCGTGTGGCAACATCAGGAAGGCGTTTCAAAAGAGGCATATACTTACACTCGCCGTCCAGTGAAACTTGTTTGGTGTTCAGAAGAAGTTGACAGATACTCTGACGCCTTGCGATTTGAAAGGCAAATCAAAGGCTGGAGCCGTGCAAAAAAAGAAGCCTTGATTCGAAATGACTTTGACGCCATTCATCAAATTGTGACGGACGAACGTGAAAGAAGAGAAAAGAAAAAATTAGAGACCTCCGCGCTGAGCGAAGTCGAAGCGCCGCCTCCCGCCAACCCGTCCTTCGACTTCGCTCAGGACGAAGATGCGTAAAATTCATTCGCGCTGAGTGCAGTCGAAGCGCTTTTTGGACGTATATCCTTCGACTTCGCTCAGGACGAAAAACATAAAACATGCGATTCACATCACCCCTCTTTCTCCTCTTACTTCTCCTCGTGCCACTTGTGGTTTATATTGGCGCGCCGAGTAAGGGCGCATCGAGAAGGCGTGAATTAACTTCCCTTGTTCTGCGACTCATTATCATTCTCTGCCTCATTCTCTCCATCGCTGGTCTCGAACTCGTCAAAAGCGGAAACAATCTCGCAGTCGTCTTCCTCATGGATGTATCCGACTCCATGCCACAGCAAGCCGTGGAGCAGGAAGTGGGATATATTCGTGAGGCGCTGAAATCCATCGGCGCGGACGATAAAGCCGCCATCATCCTCTTCGGCGCGGACGCGCTGGTGGAACGCCCGATGTCGGCGTTGAGTGAACTGGCTGCCATCACTTCCATTCCTGTCACCAATCAAACCGACCTTGCCGAAGCCATTCAACTTGGACTGGCGCTTTATCCGTCGGGATATGCCAAGCGCATGGTAATTCTCTCGGATGGAGCCGAGACCACAGGCGATGCGCTCAACGCGGCGAAGTTTGCGTCTGCGGCGGATGTGCAAATGGTGGTCATGCCGTTTGTAAATCAAATTTCCACCGAGGCGTTGGTAACTGCCGTGGATGTTCCAAAGCATCTCCGCAGTGGGGAACAGTTCAACTTAAACGTGACCATTCAAGCCAATCAATCCACGCGGGCAACGGTGCGCGTGCTGGCAAAGAATCAAATTTTATACGAAGCCACGCACGAACTGCACAAGGGAAACCAAACTCTCAGCCTGCCGCTCACCGCACAGGAAACGGGTTTTGTCAGTTATCAAGTGCAGATTACGCCTGAGCAGGACGCCTTCTACCAAAACAATCGGCTGGATACCTTCTCACAGGTCGAGGGGCCGCCACGGGTGTTGATGGTTGCGCCGCCCGCAGGCGAATCCCTGCCCGATGGCAAGCCGCGTCCCGATGAATATTCCCTCCTCCTGCAAGTCCTCACCTCGGCTGGCTTTGATGTGAAAGTTATCACGCCGAGCCTTCTGCCCGCGGATTTGCCGACTCTCGCGCAATACAACTCTGTTGTGCTGGTGGATGTCCCCGCGCGCGCTTTGGATAACAACCAAATGACAACCTTGCAATCGTATGTCCGCGATCTCGGCGGCGGATTGGTGGCGGTGGGCGGACCAACGAGTTTTGGCGTGGGCGGTTATTATGGAACGCCGCTCGAAGAAACCCTGCCTGTGGATATGCAAATCAAGGACGAACAGCGCCGCCCGTCGTTGAGTATCGTCTTTATCATTGATCATTCGGGAAGCATGAGCGAAACCAGCGGCGGCGTGACCAAACTGGAACTTGCCAAAGAAGCGGCGGCGCGTTCAACAGAATTATTATTTCCAACCGACCGCGTGGGCGTGATTGCCTTTGACGATACCGCTAGTTGGGTTGTGCCGATGACTGACCTGCAAAATCAGGATGAAGTTGTCAATGCCATCGGCAGCATTCAAATCGGCGGCGGCACAGATATTTACGCGGGCTTGCTGGCGATGTCGAAAGTGCTGCCTGATGACCCTGCAAAAGTAAAACACGTTATCCTGCTGACTGACGGCGGCGCGGACATTACGGGCATTCCAGAATTGGTCGAAAAGTTATACACGGAAAACGGCATCACGCTTTCCACGGTCGGCGTGGGCAACGATGCCGCGCCCTTCCTCAAAGACCTTGCGGCGCTCGGCGGCGGACGTTATCACTTTACCAACAACGCAAGCACCATTGCCACCATCTTCACCGAAGAAACCACGCTTGCCAGCCGCGCCTATATTGTTGAAGAATCATTTTTTCCCACGTTGGTTAATTCATCGCCGATTTTGGCGGGCGTTACCGAAGCGCCGCGCTTGCATGGCTATGTGGCATCCAGCGCCAAAGACCTCGCGCAAGTGATTCTTGAATCAGATAAGGGCGACCCAATTCTCGCGGCATGGCAATATGGCTTGGGCAGGTCGGTCGCCTTCACCTCAGATGCCACGGGTCGCTGGGCGCGGGATTGGGCGCGCTCGGAAATCTTCCCGACCTTCTGGGCGCAAGCCGTGCGCTACACCATTAACGACTCGCTTAACTCTGCGTTGCAAATGAGCGTGGAATCGCATGGCGAAACTGCCACCATGGTTTTGGATGCGCGCAGCCGCACGGGTGAGTTTCTCAACGCCTATCAAATTGAAGCCAGCATTGTCGCGCCAAATGGCGAAGCGCAAACGGTCACGTTCTCGCAGGTTGCGCCTGGGCGATACGAATCTGAATTTGCGCCGACTGAACAGGGCATTTATCTGATTCGTTTTTCTGGGAAATCGGAAGACGCTTCATTTGCCGAGACGACGGGCTGGGCGTTGTCCTATTCCCCCGAATATCAGCGCATCGACCCCAACCCTGACCTGTTACTAAAACTATCGGCATTGGGCAACGGGCAGGTTTCGTCGCCCATTCCTGCGGATATTTTCAAGCATAATCTCAAAGCGGCACACGCCTCACAACCGATTGCGCCGTGGTTGTTGTTGATCGCCGCGTTGCTCCTGCCGTTTGATATTGCTGTCCGCAGGTTGATTATCACCAAGCATGATGTGGGGTTGATGCGGGATTGGGTTATGAAAAAATTTGCAAGTCGGGCTGCAAGCCCAACCTACAAGGCAGAGGAAAATCCGCAGATGACTGCTTTGTTCAACGCCAAGAGCCGTGTGCGCGAGAACAAGCCCGCGCAGAGCGTAGTCGAAGCGCCGTCAGCCAAGGAAATACCGATTGAAACCGTGTCAACTCCGAGCGTGGAAAAAGAGGCGGGGATTACTCATCCAAAGCAGGAAGCATCCGAATCGACCACGTCCGCATTATTGGCGCGGAAAAAGAATCGTCGAAAATAAAATTGCATGGCTCAGACTGGAAGTTGTTTCCAGGGAAGGGTGAAAGTGAAACGGCTGCCAATGCCGACTTCGCTTTGCACTTCAATGCTGCCGTTATGCAGTTCAACCAGTTTCTTTACCAAAGCCAGCCCCAGCCCTGTGCCTTCGTATTGACGGGACAGCCTGCCATCCACTTGCGTAAAAGGTTTGAAAAGTTTTTGAAGATTTTCCGGGCTGATACCAATGCCTGTGTCTGTGACGGAAAAACTCATCAGGCTTTCTTCGATGTTCGGGCAGATTTCGAGTTTTATTTTTCCCATTTCAGGAGTGAATTTCACAGCATTGCTGAGCAAGTTGATGAGGATCTGCTTGAGGCGTTTTGAATCTGCAAAAATGAATGGGGCAATTGGAGACGGCAAATATTCGACAGCGATGGACTTTTTATCAGCCAATTGATTGATGAAAACCAAACTTGATTGGCAGATTTCGTTCACATCAATATTTTTCGGGAAAAGTTCAAGTTTACCCGACTCGATTCTGGACACATCCAAAATTTCGTTGATCAACCCCAAAAGATGTTCGCCGCTGGAGTGGATGATTTGAACCGCCTGCTCCTGTCTTTCGAGCATTGGACCGCGCACGCCTTCGAGCAGTGTTTCAGAATAGCCCAAAATGCCGGTTAGCGGGGTGCGTAATTCATGGCTCATGGTCGCGAGGAATTCATCCTTGGCATGGCTGGCGCGGACAAGTTCCAGTGTGCGTTCTTCGACCCGCTTCTCCAATTCATCGGCATATTGACGGATTATTTTTTCAGCCTGTTTGCGTTCGGTAACATCCCGTACGATAGCCAGCAAACGCTCACTATCCACAACGGTCAGGCGTATCTCAAATGATTTCCTACCATCTGTTGGCGACCAATCGAATTCGATATTTTGAACTTGTCCGGTAATCTTCACCTTTTCAAACCAATCATGGAACATTGGCACCGCGTCCGGCGGCAGAAAGTCTCGGAAGTTTTTTTGCAGAAATTGCTCCGGCGGCATAACCAGCATTTCCATGCTTGGCGTATGATAATCAAAAATTAATCCATCCTGATTTAATAACATCATGATGTCGGGGATGGCGTTGAGCAGGGCTCGATTCTTGGCTTCGCTGGCGGTTAAGGCTTCCTCTGCCAGTTTGTGCGCGGTGATATCGTAAATAATGGCGCCAATTCGATAGCCTTTTTCTGTTTTGATGGAGAATGCGTTTTGCACGATGGTTTTCAGTTCGCCTGAAGCTGACTCGATCTGCATTTCCATCGGGCGGTTGAATTGAGTTGACAAGCCGGTTTCCAAAATGGTAAGCGTGCTTTGCCTGATTTTTTCCACGGTCATGTGGTTCTTGCGCGTGGTGGGTACATGCCGAAATTGAATATCCCAGACCGGGTTGCCAATTGCCTCGGCTTGCGTAATTCCCATGATCTTTTCCTGTGCGCGATTCCATTCGATAATGATCCCCTGCTCGTCAATCAGCATGATACCTTCACTCGATTGTTCGACAATGGCGCGGAATTTCTCCTCACTCTCACTTAATGCTACCTCGGCATGTTTGCGCTCGGTAATGTCCACCATCACCGTCAACAAACACGGGTCTTTGCCAACGTAAATGGGGGCAATGGAAAACAAGCCTGTTCGCAGTGAACCGTCTTTTGTCCGAACCTTCACTTCAATATCTTTAACTACTCCATCTTTTTGCATGTTTTCAATTATCTGGCTGCGCTGGCTCGGCTCGGCAAAGAGATTAAGTTCTGAGGATTTTTTGCCAATCAATTCTTCGCGCGTAAAACCAAGCGTTTCGAGGAACAAATCATTAACTTCAATGTATTCGCCGTCGTCCTGGCGGCTCAATGCCATGAGCGTTGAATGAGATTGAAAAGCCTTGGAAAATTTCTCCTCAGATAGTTTGAGTTGTGAGATATCCTTGGTGACGCCAAAGATCACAGGTTTGCCGTCCCAAAAACCGCGTGTCACTCTGGTTTCCACGGGGATTTGCTCGCCCGATTTTGTCATGATCGGCACAGGACAAAATGCAGTAACGCCTGCCAGCATTTCGCCAACGATTCGTCCGGCTTCCTGCCTGCGTTCGGGCGGGTGTATCATGAGAACGGATTGTCCGAGAAGTTCCTGATCCGAATATCCCAGACGCTCTGTAACTGTGGTATTGGTGTGCAGAATATTTCCCTGTTCATCCAAAACGAACAGAAAATCATCTATGCTGTTAAAAAACGTCTCGTAATTTTTTCGGGTTTGTTGTAATAAATTTTCCGCCTGTTTACGGTCGGTGATGTCGTGAATGACTGAAAACAAGGTCGTTTTACCATTTAAAGTAAACGGGGAGGAGTGTGCTTCCACCGTTCTTATTTCACCGCTCGCCAGGCGGTGTGGAAAGATAAAATGATTGATTCCTTTTAGACTTGCCTGATGGTGGAGCCGCTCCACTTCTTCTGGAGGCAAAGTGTTGATATCTTCGATTCGCATGGTTTTCAATTTGAAGACCGAATAACCATAGAATTTTTCCGCTGATTCGTTTGCATCCACGATCTGACCTGAGTCCGGGTCGATCAACAGCATGACTGCATCGTGATATTGAAACATAAAATGGAACCGTGATTCACTTTCACTCAGCGCTTCCTCGGTCCGCAGACGCTCGGCGATTTCCTTTTGCAGCGCCGTATTGATTTGAGTCAGTTCGGAAGTCCGTTCGTTGACTCGGCGCTCCAAATAAGGCCAAAGCGTCCAGCCCTTTTTGGAATCCACTGCTGGAATTTCCCGCCGACTTTGCAGGAAGGCAAAGATAAAGTAAATACAGCCAATGTACTGCGCTCCCCGTCCTGCCCAACCCAGTGCGCTTCCCACGCTGGGTTGAAGAAATACACAAGCCAATCCAATGAAAATCAGCCATACCGCCAATCCATACCAATAGGCAAATTCTGTTTTTGCAAAAGCATGGGACTCTAAAAGCCCCAGCCCGGTCACAGCGAAGAGAAAGACCGCTCCACCCAAAACAAATTGCCGCAATAGACTCGGACCGGTGAGCGGGTCAAAAAAAACGGGCAGTCTTCCCCAAAAAGCCAGTGCCGCCAGTATGGATACGAAAATAAAAATTCCTGCGTAAATGATTCCATATCGTTGAAGGCGGGGACCTTTTTCCGGAATACCCGCCAATTCACGCACAAAAAAATGTACCCCTGCAAACTGGAAAAGCCCGGCAAGCAGGCTTCCAAGATTATGCAAGGTGACTGTGGGGTTGGGTCCTCCAGCCAGCGGCATTACCCAACCGGCGTACAAACTGCTGGTTCCAAAAAACACAAGTCCGCACCCAATCAACAGAAAAGACAAAAGACCGGTGGACTGGTGACTCTTTGCCGCCATGTATGCCACACCCAATGGAATGGCGCACAGAAAAATGGTATTCAGGAACGCCAACAGCATGGGCGCTTCGTACACATTGTGCGATCCTTGAAATTTGAGGGTTACCATAAGGACAATAAATATAACTATGGGCAATAACCCCAGAACTTTTAGCGCCCCGCTTGAGACCCATCCATTTACAGGCTTAACATTCGTAGTATTTTCCAAAGGAGGCTCCGCAAACTGCAATTTCAGCAGGATTAAGAAGATTTTGTCCTGCTGCTGCCCTGCCTGACCTGGAAAGGTGAGATGTGGGCAGTTAGAGGCTAAAGTATAGCACCGGTGCCGGTATCAAATAAGTGATAGTTGTCATACAAATGTGGTTTTCTCAAAAAAAAGTAGGTTGACATGTTTTTTGATCACAAAGGCACGAAGTCTCAAAGATTCGAAGGGAAAAACTTTGTGATTTCGTGGTGAAGGGGTGACGAGAATATTTGCAAGCAGACCTACAAGGCAGAGACAAATTCGCAGGTGACGGCTTTGTTCAACGTCAAGAGCCATGTGCGTGAGATCAAAATGTATTGGCGCAGGAAATGCTCATTGAAACGGTGTCAATTTGCAGCGTGGAAAAAGAGGCGGGGACTACCCATCCAAGGCAGGAAGCATCCGCATTACTCGCCTGAAAGAAAAATATCTGTAATCAAAAACTACGCCCCAAATTTTGGGGCGTAGTTTTTGATTGTGCGTGAAAGATTAGTGGATACTGTTTGTTATTCCTCCAGAAATTGTGTAATTGGTTTGCGGGAAGCCCGTGAATGTGAATGGGTAGGTGCCTGGCAGCAATTCCATATCCTGAGTGAATGGATGCCAACTACCAGAATAATACTGGGTGCTGGTTCCACTAGCAGAATGAACTTTGCCAGTTTGGAATGAAACATTTTGAGTGACGCCTACGCTCTGGTTTTTTTGCTGTGAGGTAAAAGCATGAGCGATGTTGAAGTAGTAATTGACGGGTAACATTTCCATGCTCACTTCACCCGCTACGGTTGTGCCCAGGTCGTACCAGGCGCCTGAATAGTAACGTACCAGGTCGCCATCTCCGAGCAGGTTGCCTGCGCTATCCTTTAGTTGCACGGTCACTTTGACTGTCTGGAAAACGACGTTCGTGGCGGCGGCAACATTTTGTTCCTTCTGCTGTGTGGCAAAAGCATGAGTGATGTTAAATGCGTAGTTGACTGGCAGTAGTTCCATGTTCGCTTCGCCCGCTACCGTTGTGCCAAGGTCATGCCAGGCACCCGAGTAATAGCGCACGAGGTCGCCGTCTCCCAGTGGAGCGCCAGCGCTGTCCATGAGTTGTACAGTCACCTTGCTTGTTTGGAACACGACAGTTGAGTTGGAACTGATATTCTGATCTTTTTGTTGCGTGGCAAATGCGTAAGAGATATTGAATGGGTAATTGAGCGGTAACAGTTCCTTGCTCACCTGACCATTGACGGTGTAGCCAAACTCTCTCCAACTACCAGTGTAATACTGAACTTTATCGTTATTGCCAAGGAATGCACCGGCGCTGTCTTTGAGTTGTACTGTCACTTTGGTCGTTTGGAACGCGACAAAAGAATCGGCGGCAATATTTTGGGTCTTCTGGATGCTTCCACCTTCGTATGCCATCCTAAAAGTGACGGAACTCTTTAGCCCGGGAATGAATCCGAGGGCTATGCCATAGGAATTTGTTGTGCCAAGATTTGGCCATGCGCCTGTGTAGTAGTCGGCAATTCCGCCAACCAACCCGATACCTTTGCTGTTGATCAGGCGAAGGTATGCAACACTGTTCACAATCTCATCTGCGCCAACTATAAAGTTGGTTTGAATAGACGGGGAGCCTGTGCCAGAGAAGCGGAAGGGATAGGTTCCGGGCAGTAAATTGGTGGTCGGCTTGGTGAAGGTCTTCCAGCCGCCGGCATAGTATTCGATGTTGCCGCTGAATTGCAAGGTGACCTTTGTGCCGGTGAAAATCACCAGTGGATCAGTGGCGACGTTCTGATTCTTTTGCAGTCCGGCTCCGTTATACGTCACCTTGAACGGATAGGTGGTTGGAAGCAACTGCATGGTGGTGGTGGTTGCGCCGCCGCCAAATGTCTTCCAGCCGCTGGCGTAATATTGCGATCCGCCGGTCAGTTCCACGCCCGCCGCGTCAATCAATTTCATGGTGACGAGTGTGGTGTTGAAGACGACAACAGGCTCAACAGATACATTTTGATTTTTTTGGATGCTCGCGCCGCCATACGTTACCCTGAACGGGTAGGTGGTCGGCAGTAGTTCTGCCACTTCGGTTGTGGCGCCGTCGCCGAAGGCTTTCCAGCCGCTGGCGTAGTAATCTGCGTTGCCAATCAACTCGGTGGCGCTTGTCGAATCGAGCAGTTTGAAGGTCACTGCCACAGTGTTAAAGGTTACCACTGGTTCAGTAGCCACATTCTGATTCTTCTGAATACTTGCGCCGCCATAAGCCACCTTGAATGGGTAGGTGGTGGGCAGTAGTTCCACGGTGGCTGGGGTTGCGCCAAAGTCTTTCCAGCCGCTGGCATAAAACTGACCCACACCAGATAATTCAGCGTCAGTGGAGCTGAGCAGTTTCATGGTGACGGGCGTGGTGTTGAACACAACCAGAGGGTTGGTTTCAACGTTCTGATTCTTTTGGATGCTGGCTCCAAGATACGTCACCTTGAACGGGTATGTGGTCGGGAGCAGTTCCAGCGTGGCGGGGGTTGAGTACGTCACCTTGAACGGGTATGTGGTCGGGAGCAGTTCCAGCGTGGCGGGGGTTGAGCCGAAGTCCTTCCAGCCGCTGGCGTAGAAATCTGCATCCGCGGTCAGATCAGTTAAGCCATCGACTTTCAGCAGTTTGACCGTTACCACTTTGGTGTTGAAGATGACCTCCGCATTTTCAGCCACATTTTGATTCTTCTGGATGCTGGCGCCGAGATACGTGACCCTGAACGGGTATGTGGTCGGGAGCAACTCCAGAGCAGCCGGGGTTGTGCCAAAATCCTTCCAGCCGCTGGCGTAGTAATCGGCTTTGGCGGTCAGGTCAGTATCACCCGCCGCGTTGAGCAGTTGGACAG
>JFJP01027743.1_pt1 | contig 10051 bp, 13 predicted proteins | sample 431651 | NCBI WGS metagenome assembly JFJP01 (sample SAMN02602958, study PRJNA72255) | Microbial mat metagenome, whole genome shotgun sequencing project. | biome: fresh water; feature: sink hole; material: water; isolation source: purple microbial (photo- and chemosynthetic) mats found in...
TAAAAATTGGTACACTTGAGCAATGACGCGTTCTCAAGATTACATGAAGGAATGAGGCTCCGCTCTGATAGAAATTATCGAATTGATCAACAGGACAGTTTCATATAAGAGATTTGAATAATGTGCGCTTTCTTTAAGGAAAATTTGAAAAAGCTTTTTGAAATAAAAAAATAAAAGGAAAACCTTTCGCCCCAAGATATTTCATATAAATTTTCAAAATGCTTTCTATTTGATTATTTATCCCCATTTTAAAGCTTAAAAGACATAAAGAAGCCGTGCAAAAGCAGACTTTATTCAAAACCTTTACACAATTCTCCAAAATAGTGCATGATTTTACAAGATTTTTCTGTATTTCTTCTTCTGTGAAAATTGCGAAGATCTAATTTGAATTTTTTATTTATTTTATGAAAATTTAATAAAATTACAGAAAAAATTTTGACGATCTTATCACAAATCTTCGAGTAAAGATCAGCGAAAATGTCTATCTTACTTTCATCATTTTTCTTTTGTAATAATTAAAAATAAAATTAATAAAAAAAATCCAAAAAAAAAATTTCAGAGAAAAATAAAAGTTTCTTTTAAAATTACTAAGAAAATAAACAAAGTCTGAAAATTTGGTAAGATGTTCTCCAAAAGCGTTTGTTCATTCGGAATGAAACCAACACAGTTCATCAAAATATTTATAATGGTTTTCTTCACAAAGAAAATAAACATAAATACTTAATCTAAAAAAAAAAATTTAAGTAAATAACCTGGACACTTTGTACAAAAAAATCGATGATATTCACTAAAATGGCGAACCCTCCACATTTGAGAATTGCATCTCCATAATCAATCGATACCTTTTCCAACGCTTTAATTGCATTTTCTGCCACATCACTATATTCAAAATATTGCACTTTCTCACACAAAGTCAAAACTCCATCATTATTTACAAGCACAGACGACGCATTTGGCAGAATATCCAAAATATTTGTTAAAGAAGCTGCTGCATGAACTTTATTTAAAAATATTATAATTTATTGATGATTTTTTTATTTTTTACTCATTATGTCGGGAATGCCATCTTTATTTAAACAATTGATAAGTTCTGGAACCAAAGAATCAAGGTTAAAACCACCTAAAGTCACTTCTTCAGCCATTGAAAGCTCTGTTGATAATCTTGTAACGGCATCTAAAATTCTGATATCGTCGTTACTTTGTAAATCTAAGAGGATCTCCTTATATTTCTGCAGGTTGTATTTGTTCTCATAGTTCATCATTTCTTCGATTAAACGAAATTCTTCTTGCATTGGCTTTTTTAGTCTTTAAGAAGTTCAGAAAATAATTCCTTTTAATTATTTTTTAAATTTTATTAATTCTGAGCTAAATTTCAAAATTTCTTCTTTTATCTAGTTTAACAAAATTTTTTAGAAAAATAGTTTTAATCATTAAAATTAAAATAAAAAAAAGAAACATTTATTACACAAAAAAAAATTCCATAATAAAATTTCATTTATTTCAAAATATTTCATTAATAAAGCTTTAAAAAAAAGCTTGAATTTTTTTTCTTTCCATGAAATTGAAACATTCCTTTCAAAATAAATAAGAAAATAAACTTCTTTTGTCTTGCTTTTACAAAAATTAAAAATCCTTCTGAATTAAAATTATATAATTCCCTATTTTTTAATTTCATCATAAAATAAAAATATATAAAAAAAAAATGAATAAAATTCTTAGATATTCATCAAAAATATTTTTTTTGAAAAGATTTGAAACTTCAAGACTTCCCCTCATTTCTTGTTTTTCCACCAGCTCGACCAAACAAAAAGAAAAATCTCAGAAAAAGCTTGACAAAGAAAAAGCTTATGAAAGTGTTGAAAAATTAGAAACAATGGCAGATCAAGATGAGCTTACCAAAGAAAAATTGAATAATCTAATAGAGGATAGGAGAAAAGATATAACCAAAGTAGCTGCAGAAACTGAAATCCCACCAAACGCTATAATGGTAGCTGCATTGATCACAGCCCCAGTTATTTTAGGGGGGCCTTTAATAGGGATATTTTGCATGCAAGGTCTTTTTATGGAATATTTGCCTGCAATTTTAGCAGGTTATTTGAAATACAATATTGTTCAAATGAATTTCATGGTAACAATAAAATAAATAATTATTATGAAAAATTAAAATAAGATTTAGTCTGGAATTCATTGGGGATTCGCCATTTCCGAGCATAATTGCCAAATAGATGCAATTAACAGCAGTTCAACCGTGAGAAATTTGTTTGCTGCAGGTTTTTATTTGAGATTATGGTAATATTTATTCATTTTTTAGCAACTGTGCCAATGTTTATCAGCTTTGGTTTGGTTTCAGGTTTGGTTTACACAACAAGTATGATTCCTAGTATAAAGTTTGCAAGTTTAGGAGGACTAGCATTAACGCACTTATGTTAGAATTATGTTTGTTTATTTTGATTTATTGGTGATTTGTAGATATACTTGGACTTGATTGGTTTGTGGTTAACAATAAAATGGCTCCTCAGTGGTTTTTGAAGTTGAAAATATGGTGCAGTTTGATGTCAATTTTCGGATTATTGAGTCTGAGTTACGTTTACATGAATTTCGATGAGAAGGTCAAAAACAAAAAGGATATCTATAAGAGATTTCTGGTGGCCAATCAAGAGAGATTGAATATAAAAATAAAAAACCCATCTTAAATATGTTTAAAATTTCATTTGAAACAGTGAAATTTTATTTTTTTCATCGATATTTTCGTGAATGCAAACAAATGATAAATAAAAAAAACCAAAATAAAGAAAAATATATATATTAATTTTCTTTGATAGTTTTCATATATTTCAGAATATAAAAATTTAAAACTGTAAATTTGGCTGTAATAATAATTTAAAACATTTTGCAGAATGTCTGAAACACTTTTTACTAAAACTGATCGTAAAAAATTACAAGAAATAAAATTTATGCTTTTGAAATAGAAGGAAACCCTGAAATTCACCAAGATTCTGAAAGAAAAAACAGCAAATTTGGTACTATGCTAAAAGCTGTTGTTCAAATAAATAAAGCAAGAGATAATGCTCGCAGTATTAATGATAATTTAAAAGGAAAATCATAAAAACCAAATTTTTTATAGATAAAGTCTTTGATTTCAATGCAGGAGTAGAAGATTATGCTAGGAAAAGACGTTCAAGAATTGTGGTTTCTTATAATTTTCATAAAAAGTGAAACCTCAAAAATATTTTAAAAAAAGAATTCAATCTATAAAAAAGGAAATACAATAATTATGCCTGAGAAAATAGACACTAGTCTTCGAAAGTTTTTATCGAAAAACCTTCCGAATTCACTTTATTTAATTTATCCTGATGATTTATTTAAAAAGAATTGGGATTTACTCATAGTTTTGTAAATACACTCATTTAAAAGAATTATTTCAAATTTATTTTGCAGATGCTTGTTGTATATGGCATTAGTCTTGCCCTATCGAGTGGCTTTTGAAGAAGATTCAGAAGAATGGGGGATTTACGATACAGTAGAAATGCTAATGAATGGAATTTTTTTTTTTGATATAATTCTGAATTTTTTCACAGCTTACTATGATATTAATGAAAATTTGGTCTTTGATAAAAAAGTAAATTGCTTTTTAATGAAAAATCTTTTAAAATTTTATAGAAAATAGCTAAAACTTATATTTCTTCTTGGTTTTTCGTTGATCTTGTCTCAATAATCCCTTTGCAAAATATCATAGGAAGCTTAGCGAATTATAACAATATGTTAAGAATCTCTAAAGTTCCCAAAATTGTAAAATTTGTTAAGATGTCAAGGTAAAAAACATAGAAAAAATTAATATTTCAAATTTATGATATAAATAAGGTTGATGAGATTGTCAAGGGTTTATAAAGAAAGAAGAAAAATCATGAATTTCTTTGTTGATTATTTTAAGATTCAAGCAAGTTACGAAAGAATTTTCATTTCTGTTATCACAATAATTATTTTATGTCACTTGTTTTCTTGCATTTGGTAAAAAATGCATTAATTTAAAAAAATGATAATTTGATTTTAGGTATATTCTCGTTCAATTCGAAGAAGACGATCCTTTTTCTTGGAATCAAAGATTCCTCTTAAACAAAGATTACCTTCAAATAGATGTGTTTTTTATTGAAATGACAATTATAATTAATTGAATGTTTTTTAGAATTATATAGCATGTTTTTATTTTATATTGCAAACTTGTGTAACAACTGGTTATGGAGATTTAAATGCTTTTACTACTTCAGAAAGGTCAAAGGGTTTACTTCATTAATTTATTTAATAATAAGATTTTTAGAATATTTGCAATTATTTGGATGTTTATTGGATGTTTTTTATATTCGTTCATAATTGGAGCCTTAACTTCATTGCTTTTAAATGTTGATTCAAAGTATGCTCAATATCAAGAAAATTTAAGAATCCTGCTTCTAATAAAAAAGGAATATTTTGTTGAGAATGAACTTTTTGTTAAAATAAATAAGTTTTTAAAATATGATATGAAAACGTTTGACTTTTAATTTTTTTCTCATTGATTATTGAATATTTTTTTTATAAAAAAAGTAATGCCACAGTTGATTATCAAGAGTTTTTGCAAGGAATCCCACAAAATCTTAAAATTGATGTTTTTGAACTTTTTATTTTTATATAATTTAGCATTTTTTATCAAAGTTAATCCTGGCTATGAACAGTAAAAGCATTGAAGCAATAAAGTTCTTTCAAGATAAGCCCCCTCCATTTTTAGCTGCTATTCTTCCACTTTTAAAGCCAATTAAAATTGATGTGAATCAATATTTATATATGAAAGGAGATCCAGCAAATGAAAGTACTTTATAAGAAAAAAAATTTAAATTTGGCATTTAATGAAAATTTTTTAGTATATTTCATTCAAAATGGATCAGTTGAAGGGGTTTTGCCATTGAGAAATAACTTCACATTTTTCAGAATTTATCAAGGAGATATGGTCGGTGAAGCTGATATTTTATTAAACAATGAAAAAAGGAAATATTGTTTCATGACAAAAAAAGGAGCGGAATTGCTCACCTTGTCTAAAAAGGAATTTAAACGATTGATTTTAGTAGAATATAGAGAAATTGGCAAACAAATTTTCAACCAAGCCCTCAAAACAATGAAATCTTTTAAAATAAACTATAAAAAAACCATATCTCACATAGAAAAGAGCAGAGATAAACTAGATTTAGCCAAACTTAAATCAGATGAAATTGAAAAAAAAAAAGATGAAAACAAAAAAGTCCTTTAAATTTTTTTCTTTTAATTATTTTAATATAAAGAAATTTCAACAGATAAATTTGAATTCAATGCTTTTTAGAAAGACTGATAATGATTCAGATGAAGAAAAAAAATTGTAATTAAAAAAATTTAGAAAATAAACAAAATCATTTAAACTAAAAAAAGATTACAAGATGAAGGGAATTGTCAAAACACTAATGAAAAGGAAGAAGATCAAAAGAATTCAAGCGAAAATATAGAAGAAAAATTGGTTTGTTCAAAAAATGGTTTCAAAACTGAAGATCAGCATAAAGTGCAATTAAAAGATAAAAACAAAAAGGGGCTTAATTTTATAAATTTAATGAAAAACCCAAATCATCAAACTGAACCAAACACAAAAACAAATCAACCTATTAATAAGAATGATGAATCTCAAGAGGAAAATGTGCAATTAAAGTAATTATTAAATTCTTAAAACAAAAAATTTTTAATATAAATAAAGGAAAGAAAGGAACGATAGTCTCGATCTTCCCAACCCCCTTGTCCGTCATAAAGACACATTAAGCTCAGAACAATCTGCTGAAAAATCGAAATCAATACTCTTATTTGAAAAATTAGTTTCAAATAAAATCAAAGGTGTTTTTAAAAGATAAAAAAAAATAAAGAGATTTATATCTTTTAAAAAGAACATGGGTTGGTTGACGAATCGGATGAAGAACAAGAGATCCCAATTTTACCAAATGAAACTCATTTTATTGAGAAAATGAGCCTTGAAGAGGAACAGAATATTCAAAATAGCTTGGAAAGCATTGAGACAAGAATGAAATTTTTGGACGAGAAAATACAAATGTTAAATGGAGCTTCTAAAAAGCTTGTGGCGCTTTTAAAATCAGATAATAATATTACTGAAAACAGCAATATCCCTTTAAATTAAAAATTTATTTACAAATGATTAACAAGGATATAAAAATTGTCATAAGTAAAAAAGAAAAAAGGCTTCTAAAAACCTTTTATGTAAATAGTTCCATTTTGTTATCGCCAATTCGACATCAATAACAAGAAGTCAACATGCATAGAATCATCCATAGATGAATTCCAGAACCACATCAATGAAATTTATTCAATTGATAAATTAAAAGATGGGTACTTTCTTTTTATCTCAACAAAGAAAAATATTAAATTTACGAATATTTGAAGCTATGCCAGTTTTTGCAAACATATTTTCATTAAAAATTTCACAAAAACGAAATTAGATTATGCTGCAATTGATCAAAATAACAAAAAATTTTTGGTGTAAAACTTTTTTTTTTTTTCTTTCTTAAAACAACAATTTTTTAATTTTAAAGAACAGATTATGAGGCTCGAACAGAAAAAGAATTGCCAGTTCTTGTAAGATATTTTCCAAGAGATAAAATAGAACTCAAAGTAGCAGATTACTTAGATGTTATTCTTTATCATCGAACTCAAATCGAAAAAGAAGATAAAGCAATGGGCGAAGAAGATTGTCATGCTCATTTGAATTATGAATGGGGTGTGGTTTCGGTAAAACCCTCAGATGTCGATCATGAGCTTCCCATGGACCCTATAACAATGATGAGAAATGCCTTAGGAGTTGAAGAGGGAGGTTCAGGGGTTTCTTTGGACAGAAAGAAATATTTAGAATCGGTTAATTTTTGGAGTAAATATGCTAAAATTAAATAAAATCGAAATAAATAAAAAAATATAAAATGGAACGAACAAAAAAAAATTCAATTCAAAAAATAAAAAAAAAAAAAATTTTAACATAATTCAAACAAACAAACAAAAAATAAAAAAATTGAAAAAATAATTTTCTTAAAAAGAAATAAAAAAACAAAAAAATCGGTTATTTCGTTTATTTAATTATCGGACAATCTTTTTTTGTGTTTTTTTAATTAAAAAAAAGTTTTTTTAAAAAAAAACAATTTTTTTTAGATAAAAAAAAGACAATCCCCCTTTAATTATTTCTTATTTAGTTTTTAAAATAATGTTTCTAAAATCTTCAAGAGTTAAATAATCCTTTTCTGGCTTCGATGTGACCTCGAACAATAAATCCTTCCATACTTTTTCTGCAATACGTTCACCACCAAACTCAAATTTCAAATCCTGGATCGTCAGTTTTCCTTTATTAGTTTTATCCAATGAAGAAAATGCTAATTTAATCCTATCTTCATTCAGAAACGTCTTTTTATCAAGGGAGCCCATCAGAAATTCTGAATATGTGATTTTCTGTTCATTATCTGAATTTCCAAAGGAATAGAAGATTTTTTCTGATTCTTTTTCAGAATCATTAGTTTTAACACGTTTTAGAAGATTAATAAGATCTTCTTTATTTAAAAATCCTTTGTTATCCTTATCTAATTCATGAAAAAATTTGGATAATTCATCTCTTTCTTCAGCGATGAGGAAATAATTAATCAAATACATCCAAAATATTTTCTGTAATTTAAAATATATCCGAAATTGTTTCAGATTTTCAACAGCACTAAAATTTATTATCTTTGCGATGCTTTGTCTATTGCGACTGCGATCATTTAACCATTGGTGTTGTAAAGCCTCTTCGGCATTTAATCTTTCTGCTGGATTGACCTTCAGCATTTTTGTAATGAAATCCTTTACTTCATTTGATAAACTTTTGAATTCAGCACAATCTTGAAAAAATTCACCTTTTTTAATTTTCTCGAAAATCTCTACATTTGAAGCACCATCAAAAGGAAATTTGCCACAAAGCATTGTGAATAAAAGAACGCCACATGACCAAATATCGCATTTGAAATCATAATTCTCAAAAAGTATTTCCGGAGCGATATAAAAAACAGCTCCAACCCTATCAGTCAGCTTCGAGTTTTCAGGCAAATATGTCAAAAGTTTGAAATCTATGATTTTAATCAAGAAGTTTTCAAGTGAGCCTTCAAACATAAGATTTTCGGGAGTGATTCCACGATGAACTATACGATTTTTATGTAAATAATTCAACCCTACTAATAATTGTTTCATAATTTTGGAGCAAGTTAGTTCATTAAATTTTTTTTTTTCTAATAATTTCTCAAATAGCTCTCCTCCACTATAAAATTCTGTCACTATTTGAAGAGTATCTTCATCTTTATAGATATTGATCAATTTCAATAAATTCGGATGGTCCATTTTCTTCAGAAGTTCTAATCCTTGTAGGTAATTTTTCTTTGCAGTTTCAGAAAATTGATCAATTAATCCAAGTTTCACAATTTTTATGGCAACTACAGAGCCTGTTAACTTATGAATGCCTTTTTTAATGATTGAATTGGCTCCTGTTAAAACTGCACCATCTAATAATTCATAATCTTGCTCAAAGGAGCCAGTTTTTTCATTGAAGAGGCTTTCATGAGAAACAGTTAATTGGTCTATAGAGGCGATTTTAGCAGTTATTTTTTGTAAAACCAATTCTTTTTTATAAAAGCCATCAACTTCTCTGGTCATATTGGCGCAGCAACCCATGGAATTTTTTTTTAATTTTATTTTATTTAGAAGTGATTTTAAAAATAATTTTAGAAATAAATTTTGAGTTTTGAAAGTATTTTTTTTGCAATTTTCAAGATAATAAATTAAAAAAAAAACTTTTCATTTATTTTTCTAAAACAATAATCAATTAAATGGGTTACGAAGAAGAGATTCCTCCGCCACCAACAAGAAACGATGAACTCGCGATGATAAAACGATATGCTGAAGATTTCCTAGCTCAGCCAAGCTATAAATTCTATCAGAATGATTCCAAAAGGAAAATGCTATTGGATAAAACTAGCCAAATTAATACAGTAAAAGCTCATTATTGGCTTAATTTTTGCATAGGTATGCTGATATCTGCACCCGTTGTGTATTTCACTGGAAGCTTTTTCCAAAGAACAGCCTCAGGAACTCCTTATTACTATAGACCGAAATTTTTTTTCACGATGCAGAAATATTATAACCAAGCTAAAAGCATAAAAACGATTCTGGTTCAAATACCTTTATGGTTAGTTTTGGGCTTCTGGTATGCAAATAGATATACCGATACCTCCTATTTGGATGATGAGCACATGGAAAATTATAAAACCTTCAAGATGCTTTAAATAACATTTACCATAAAAAAATCATTCGGAAAAAAATTATGAAAATTATTCAAATGGAAAAAAAATAAAATTAAAAATTAGAAAAACATATAGAATGAGAAAAACAAAAAAAATCAATTTTTCAAATTTTTCTACCAGGGAAATCAGAATTATGAGTTTAAAATTCTTCAATATGCATTTGGAAAATTATAAAGGAAGAAAACAATTAAAAATGATAAAATTAAAAAAAAAAAAAATTTTTGAAGAAATTTCTGAGAATTGGTTTCTAATTGTTCATTTGAAAAAAATTTTATTTATGTTTTCATTTTTTTCTATTGTTTAAGTTATTTATATTCTATTACTTATTTTTTCAAGTTTTTTCTTTTTTATGCTTTTTCTTTTTGTTTTTTTTCTTAATTTTTTTCGAATCTTTGTGCTTTTTTTCTTTTTTAGACTTTTTTTTCTTTTTGAATTTTTTCTCATTTTCAGAATCATTTTCTTTATTTTTTTCTGCATCTTTACTTTTTTTAATCTCATTCATCGAAGTATCAGAAGAATTTAATTCTTCTTTCAAAATAATTTTTTTTTCATCAAATTCACTCTGAATCGGTTCAAGCACCTCTTTTAAAAACAAATCATTTTTCCATCTAGATTTTTTCATTTTCCATAAATTGGCTAAAAAAATTTTACCTATCACTTTCACTGTTTTTCATTTCTTTTATTTG
>JFJP01001207.1_pt1 | contig 10050 bp, 9 predicted proteins | sample 431651 | NCBI WGS metagenome assembly JFJP01 (sample SAMN02602958, study PRJNA72255) | Microbial mat metagenome, whole genome shotgun sequencing project. | biome: fresh water; feature: sink hole; material: water; isolation source: purple microbial (photo- and chemosynthetic) mats found in...
ATGTCGGAAGGAATGACCATGCGCTGCCGTGGATGTGGATTCGGAACCTGTTTTTTTTATACTAACGCAAATATACCTAAATAATTACGTTCTTTTTTACGAGCAAACCATCAAGAAGTTTGATATTTTGAAAAATATGGTCTTCAATAGCACAATATTTTGGATTTTGAATTGTGTTCTTCATTTGTGATTGTGCCCATAGCAATAGGTTTTCCAGAGTTTCCTGTATGGAACCGATTTGGTTAAGCGAACTTTGGAGAAGGCTAGTTCGTTTGGTTTCATTAAGGCTACTTTGATAGTTTACCAACAGATCCAAAATATTTCCGAGCGCTCCGATGGGGTTTTTCAAATCATGGGAAATGATGGAGAAAATCCTATCCTTCATTTGGTTCAACCTTTTGATTTCACGGTAGCTGTTGGAAAGTTTCAGAACCGAATTGAGGCGGGCCATAAGTTCGACCTGGTCAACCGGTTTGCGGACGAAATCTACGGCACCCGCATCAAGCGCATGTTTCAGGTTATGAGAGTCTGTCATAACTCCTGAGCACATCACAACGGGTATGTCGGCAAGGTCAGGGTCCATTTTTAGTGCGTTTGTCAGAGCGATTCCATCCATCACAGGCATTTGCCAATCGCTAATGATCAAGTTGGGCTGGACTTTTTGGGCTACTTTCAAAGCGACTTGGCCATTCTGGGCCTGATAAATAAGATATTTGTTTGGAACAGCCTCAAGAAACGACACGAGTGTTCTGAGGTTTTCTGGTTCGTCATCAACAACCAAAATCCGAGGCCGATTGCTGTCCGTTGTTTTGCTTTCCATTTTTTGGGGTGGTGATTCATTCTTATTCATCACCAAATTAGTTTATTTGGCAAATATTGCCAAATAAGCCAAACATTTTTTGAAAAAGACCACTCTTCCAACTTTCTACAATTGGGCTTGTCGTTCAAAAGGGGAACACTGTTCTTGTTCGTCCAGCAGTTATTTTCATGTGGCAAGACTTTTTTTCATGAAGCGAATCCTCTCCAACTCCGCGGTAAAGATCTTCTCTTTCGCGATTGCGCCCCTGAAGTCCTCCAAACTTTCGTGGTGGTGTGCCTTCATCCACTTTTTCAGTCCGTGCAGCGCTTCTTTGATCGTCTCAAAGCCCTTGAGGTAGAGGGCGCTTGTCATTTGCGCTGTTTTCGCACCCGCCAAGATCATTTTGACCAGGGCCTTGTGGTCATGGATTCCGGTCGAGGCTGCCAGATCGATTCCGACTTGGGTTGACATGAGCGCGATCCAACGCATGGGAACCAAGTGTTCGTCGGGGTGGCTGAAGGAGGGGGTGTCATCAATGCTCAAATCCTCGATGTTGATGTCTGGGCGGAAATAGCGGTTGAACAAAACCAATGCGTCAATTCCTGTTTTTGAGAAATCCTCAATCGCTCGATACAAATTAGTAAAGTGTTGTCCAATTTTTAGCGCAATGGGTATCCTCACTTCATTTTTTACAGCCTGAATTATCTTGTTGTACTGTTCAAATATTTCCGCACCACGGAGCCTGGCTTCCGAAGGGAGCAGGTAAACGTTCAACTCGATGCCGTCAGCGCCTCGCGTCTCTAGCTCCTTGGCGAACTGGGTCCATTTGCCCGCTGTCGTGCAATTGATGCTGGCAATCACGGGAATGTCAAGGCGAGCCTTGGCCTGCTCCAGCAAGCGTAGATATTCATCAAGCCCTTGTTTTTCAGAATTTTCATTCATATACTTTAGGGCTTCTGGGTACCAAAAGTACATGGACTCTTGAGCATAAAGCGTCTCTTTGTCCGCAAGGATTTGCTCTTCGAAGAGCGATTTCAGGACAACAGCTCCCGCTCCAGCTTCTTGGCATCGCAATAGGTTTTCCACCTTGGCGCTCAATCCTGATGAACCAATGACAATCGGGCTGTTGAGCTTCAGGCCCATGTATGTTGCGTTGATGTTCATGATTTCATGCTTTTGAAATACGATGTCTAAGATTGCCGAATCACCCTGCAAAGGGCGAAGTTTCAACTCGGGGCCATGTCACCATGCTTTCTATCGAACTTGAGACCCTGGACCAGGTCAGAATCTTGCTCGTCAAGTGTTTTAGAGCGAGATTAAAGTTGTTTTTCGCGCTGATACTCAGGCCCTCTTCAAATTGCCACTCGTAGCCCCGAACGCTGAGCAAGTAGCATTCGGGGCATTTGCCAAAGAGCTCGTTCGCCAAGCCAACCACGAAGGAAGGTGATACGGCGTGCATGGAAAATTCAACTTCCATCTTGGGTTCAAGTTTCTGGAAGAGAAAGGCTTGCACAAACGATTCCTGGCTGGCGTCCACGAAAATGACCTTGTCATAACCTTGGATATTTTGAGCGTCTTCGATGTTGAGCTGGAAGGTGGTCTCAACTGCGACGTGCTTGAGCCCGCTAGCGCTGGCCCATTCGCGCATGTTCTCAGCCAATTGCGTGCCCAGGGCATCGTCTTGTCGGCCCGGATTGCCATATCCGTAAATCAGAATCCTTTGCTCCATTATTTTTGTTGGGTGTTATGGATTTTTGACAAGCTGGTCGATTAGTTTCTCGTTGCTGTCGAAGAGGCTAATCTCCAGGGGCATCTGTCCCACCGCGTGGGTCGCGCAACTCAGGCAGGGATCGTAGGCCCGTATGGCGACCTCGATAGCGTTCAGCATCCCTTCGGTGATTTTGGGTTGTCCGTCGAGCATTTTCATCGCCACATGGTTCACCGCTCGGTTCATGGGCTCGTTGTTGTGTGTTGTGGAGACAATAAGGTTCGCCAACGTGATCTGGTCGTTTTCGTTGATTTCGTAGTGGTGGATCAAGGTTCCTCTGGGCGCTTCAATCACGCCGACACCACGGAGTTTCTTGTTGCCTTTCACCACTAGGTCATTCCCTTGCAAATCAGGATCTTTGAGCAGATCCCGCATCATCTCGGCGGAGTGCAGGATTTCGATCAGCCTTGCCCAGTGCATGTGCATGCTCATGGGGTTGGGTTTGCCTTTGGTGTAGGCTTTGAATTGCTCGAACTCTTTCTGCGCCAGCGGGCTAGGGATGAAATCGACACAGTTCAGGCGGGCGAGTGGCCCAACGCGATACCAGCCCAGTTCCTTGCCCAAGGCCTTGAGATACGGGAATTTCATGTAGGTCCAGGATTTCACCCCTTCGCCGATGTAGTAGAGGTAGTCTTGGTAATCAACATCGTGCAGTATCTTCTTGCCTTCGTTGCTGACAGCCCGTAGCACTCCATCGTAAAGGTCGAGCGCTCCATCTGGGCGGACCATGCTCATGTGCGAAGACGGGAAGGCAGCGAAACTGTCGATGAAGGCTTTGTTTTTCTTGTGGTAGTCTTTGAAAAACTCCAAGGCGGAGAGGGACCATTCGACCATCTGGTCGATGTTAGGAATGGCTTTGCCATCGAGGAAGTAGTCCCTCTCCTCAGGGGACAGGTTCTTGTTGATGCCGCCTGGAACCGCGCCTGTTCCATGAATTTTTTTTCCCGCTGTCGCACGTATGACCTCCTGTCCAAATTTGCGCATCATCACACCTTGCTTAGCCAGTTCTGGGTGCTTTATGGCGATTTGAATGATGTTGCGCTCGTGCGGTGGCGCGTCAATCCCGAAGAGCATATCCGGCGAGGCCAGGTGGAAGAAGTGCAGCACGTGCGATTGGAAAAACTGTCCGTAGTGCATCAGCCTGCGCATCTTGTCGCCCGTGGGCGTGAGTTTGCGGTGCGCGCCCACGATCACGTCGAGGGCCTTGGCCGCTGCCAAGTGGTGGCTGACCGGGCAAATTCCGCAGAGCCGTTGCACCAAGACGGGCGCTTCCCAGTAGGGGCGCCCTTGGACAAAACGCTCGAAGCCCCTGAACTCGACGATGTGGAGGCGGCTGTCGAGAACGTGGTTGAACTGGTCGAGGTGGATGGTTACTTTTCCGTGGCCTTCCACCCGCGTTACAGGTTCGATCGTTATCTTGTTCATGGCTTTGGGCTTGATGAGGTGATGTCAAATCTTGGAAGGTCAACGTCAATCGAATTTCACGACTTCGTAGGGCAGTTCGAGCGGATTGCCCGTCGCGAGCGCGTACAGGGCTTTCCAAATCAGGTCGGCTCTCGGTGGACAGCCCGGCAGGAAATAGTCGATTTTCACGACCTCGTGGCAAGGGTAAACCTGGTTGAGCAGCGTGGGGAGCTCAGGGTCGTTGGGGATGATGTTGTCGTCCACCGTCGGCCCCTTGAGGTAGGCTTCCTCGAAGCATTCGCGCAGGGGAATACCGTTGCGCATGGCCGGCAGCCCCCCCATGATGGCGCACTCGCCCACCGACACCAATATCTTGCAATGCTTGCGAAACTCTCTGAGGACATGGACGTTCTCCGAATTGCAACAGCCCCCTTCTATCAGGCCAATGTCGCAGGTCTTCTCGAAGGTCTTGATGTCGTTGATGGGGGACTTGTGGAAATCGACCAGTTCTATCAGCTCAAGAATCCTTTCGTCAATGTCCAAGAACGACATGTGGCAGCCAAAACATCCTGCAAGGGAGGTTGTGGCGATGATGGGCTTTTGCTTGGGAGTTTCCATGCTTGTGGTTTTGCTGGCCATTGCTTAGCCGATGGGATTTAGGTCGTATTTTCGTGATCCGATGGGCTTGTTGAAGCCGATTTCCTTGCGAAGTATCGCCCCGACTGGGCAGATGTCCATCGCTCGTTGGGCCATATCATCAGACATGTTGGAAGATAGCTCAAGATCAATTTCTATTTCAACATGTTGCCCACGTCTTTTGAAGGCGAAGATGCTTTTCCCTTCTTCGTTCTTGATCCCGCGGATGCAGCGTTTGCAAAGAATGCAGCGGTTGTGGTCTTTGACGATCTTGGGGTGGGTGGCGTCGATCTCTCGCTTGGGGAACTGGAAGTCGAAGCGCGGCACCAGCATGCGGAAGCGGTACGCCAGCGCTTGCAGCTCGCAGTCGCCACTCTTCTCGCAGGCAGCACAGAAGTGGTTGCCCTCCACGAAAAGCAGCTCGATGATTGACTTGCGAATGTCGTTCAGTTCGGGGCTATCATTTTCGACCACCATGCCGTGCGCTACCGGCGAGGTGCAGGCTGTCGCGAGCCTGCCGTTGATCCTGACGTTGCAAATCCTGCAAGAGCCCTTGGGTTTAAGCCCGTCGAAATGGCAGAGCGAGGGGATGAAGATGCCATTTTCTTTGGCGGTTTGCAGCAAAGTGCTCCCTTCGTTGGCTAGGCAGATTTTGCCATCTATCGTTATTTCGAATTGCTTTGCCATGACTTTGTGTTTTGTTGGTTGCTTTTGCCTCTTCAGGCTTGGCGATTGGCGGCCAGCAAGCCCTCCTGCATGGCCGCCTCAAGGTTGAAGGCCGTGTTGAACTTCTTGTCCACCAGTAGTTTTTCGTATAGGTTTCGGAAGTTGCGCAATGAGCTGAGTATGGGGTTGGCCGCAGATTGCCCCAGGCCGCAGCGGTTGCTTTTCATGACGCTCGCCCAGTTTTGCAATTGGCGAAGATCGTCTTCCACGCCATGTCCATCGAGTATCTTCTTGAGCTTGTTGCGGTACAAGACCGTCAAACTTCGACAAGGAACACAAGAGCCACATGATTCGTCGATGAAAAAATCCATGAAGTTGAGAATGACATCCCGGAGCAAGTCGCGCTGCCGCCCGATGATCATGAGCGAGCCGCCTGTGGCCAGGTCCGAGTAGCAAAGCACTCGCTTGAACTCGCTGCGCGAGACGCAGGTTCCTGACGGGCCGCCGACCTGTACGGCTTGTACCATCTCCGGGTCGGCGCCTACCATGTCCAAGATATCATAAATGTTGAATCCCCATTCAACTTCATACACGCCAGGATGTTGGCAGTCGCCAGAAACACAAAGCAGCTTCGTGCCTGTCGAGTCCTTCGTGCCAAAGGCGGAATACCAATCACCGCCTTTGAGGATTATCTTGGCGGCGGCACAAAAGGTCTCGACATTGTTGACGACGGTGGGTTGGCCCAGGTAGCCTTTTTCGACTGGGAAAGGTGGCCTGTCGCGCGGCTCGCCCCGCTTCCCCTCGGCCGATTCGATGAGCGCGGACTCCTCGCCACAGACGTAGGCACCCGCTCCCGATTGGATGCGAATGTCGAAGTCAAATCCTTCTTTGCCAGCAATGTTCTTGCCCAAGAGGCCTTCTTGCCGCATTTGTTCGACGGTCGATTCGAGGTGTTTTCGCATGTAGTTGTACTCGTACCGAAGATAAACGATGCCCTCGCCTCCTCCTATCGCGTAGGCGGCCACGACCATGCCCTCTAGCACCAGGCGGGGGCGTTCCGTCAGGATGACTCGGTCCTTGAATGTGCCAGGCTCGCCCTCATCCGCGTTGCAGAAAACATAATGCGTTTTACCTTTCGCCCTTCTGCAAAATTCCCATTTTAGAGCTGTTGGAAATCCCGCTCCACCTCTACCGCGGATATTTGATTTTTTGACTTCCTCGATCACTTGCTCTGGGGTCATGCCGACGATCTTGCGAACGGCCTCGCCTTCCTGGTGGTCGTCGGCAAGGATGGGACCAATCAGGCGCACGTTGTTCTGGACGGTGCTTCGCATCAGGGGCGAGTCGTTGTTGCCATCGCCCCAGCCGGAGTTGACCAGGTCGTCCACTGTCCGACCTTCTTTGATTCCTTTGATGATGTGCCGGACTTTGTGCGCGGTAAGGTGTGTGAAAACTCGTCCATTGATGATGGCTGCGGGCTCTTGGTCATTCATCCCGATGCAGGCGGTGTCGAACAAGCCGATGAGTCCATCTTTCGAGACTTGTCCGAAGGCGCAGCCAGCCAGCCTTTCCAGCTCCCTGGCGACACGCTCTCGCCCCATCATGTTCGCTATGGCACTGTTGTTCAGGTAGATGGTGTATTTGCCTCGACTATCGCGGCTGAAGAAATGGTAAAAGGAAGTCGTTTGCTCCACATCCACTTTCGAGATGCCGAGCCTTTGCGCGATTTGCTTTACGACTTTGTCGGGCAGGCAGCTCAGCTCGTCCTGCACGTCAATCAGAATATCCATCAGGCGGTTTGAGTCAGCCCTGTATTTTTTGATGATATTGTCCACGATCGCTTCCATGTTGCTGTTCGTTGAGGTTATCGGAGCTATTTCTATAAAATTAAGGCCATTGGCTGCTGAATCATATGATAAAAGTCATGTTCGCGATTTTGGAATCTTTCTAAATTGATGGTTTAGCGGGTCGCTTTTTGGTTCTGTCGTAATTATATCTTCATGCTCAACTAATTGAAAATTAAATTACTATGAAACATTTTATGCGATATTTGGCAAATAGTGATAGCAAGTCTATTGCTATTTGACGGCCATTTTTGCTCGACGACCGTGGTGCTAATCGGAAGGAAAACGTATTTTTGAAGCGAAAAATCCAATTCGCAATTTCTTTCACCATGGAAAAAATGTATAAAGCCGTAAGTCCTGAAGAGGCCATCAAGCATGTCCGCTCGGGCCAGCGCATCCACCTGCATGGGGTGGCTGCCACTCCGCACCTGATGATCAAGGCTTTGGTAGCCCGGGCGCATGAGTTGCGCGACGTTACCATCCAGCACATCCATACCGAAGGCCCCGCTCCTTACACCGACGCCAAGTACGAGGGCATCTTCAACACCGAGTCGCTCTTCGTCGGGGCCAACGTCCGTCCTGCGACCCAAGCGGGATACGCCGATTACATTCCCGTATTTTTGGGCGAGACTCCGCGCCTGATCCGCGAAGGCATTCTCAAGGTGGATGTCGCCATTGTTCAAATTTCCCCGCCAGACCGGCATGGCTGGGTTTCCATCGGCACTTCCGTTGACAGCACCCGCGCCGCCATCCAGATGGCTCCGCTCGTCATCGCCGTGGTCAACCCGAACGTTCCCAGGGCTTTCGGTGATGCCATGATGCCGTTGAGCGACTTCGATGTTTTTGTTGAGGACAATACCCCCCTTATCGAGAACCGTCCTGCTGAACTTTCTGATGTTGAGCGACAAATCGGCCGCAATGTCGCAGCCTTGGTTGAAGATGGAGCCACTTTGCAAATGGGCATCGGCGGTATCCCCAACGCTGTTCTGGCCGAGTTGACCAACCACAAAAACTTGGGTGTCCATACCGAGATGTTCTCTGACGGCCTTCTGCCCCTGGTTGCTTCCGGAGTCGTCAACGGAAAGAACAAGAAGATTGACAAAGGCAAGATCGTCGCCTCCTTCCTCATGGGCTCGAAGGCAACCTACGACTTCGTACACGACAACCCCGGGGTGCTCATGATGGACACCGGCTACACCAACGACGTGGCAACCATTCGCCAGAATCCCAAGGTGACGGCCATCAACTCGGCTTTGCAAATCGACCTGACCGGCCAGGTTTGTGCCGACTCGCTGGGAACCAAGATGTTTTCAGGGGTTGGCGGCCAGATCGACTTTATCCGCGGAGCCGCGTACTCGGAAGGCGGAAAGCCCATCATCGCCATGCCCTCCGTCACGGAAAAAGGTGTGAGCAAGATCGCGCCAACTTTGATGCTCGGAGCTGGCGTGGTCAGCACCAGGGCCAACATGCACAACATCGTCACCGAGTACGGCGCGGTTGACCTCTACGGAATGCCATTGCAAAAGCGTGCGAAGGCCCTGATCAGCATTGCCCACCCCGACCATCGCGAGGCATTGGACAAGGCTGCCTTCGAGCGATTTGGGCCCCACTTTCATTTTGTTGGTTGAGCTTTTCCTCCGACATCTCTTCTTCGCGTCCGTCCCCTCGCGGGGCGGACGTTTTTTTCATTAGATTTGGGACCGAAACCAAACTATCGCCATGCAGAAAATAGCCGTCTTGATGTTGCTATTCGGATTGTTTTTGATGCAGTGCTCATATGCGCAACAGCATACTGACTACACCATTTTGTATCAGGTTGAAGACACTGAAGTCAAGAACCAGGGCCGAACCGGAACTTGTTGGAGTTTTGCGACGATTTCATTCCTCGAGTCCGAAGTCAAACGCTTGGGTGGTCCAGCGCTCGACCTCTCAGAGATGTTCATTGTGCGCCATACCTATCCCCTTAAAGCTGAGGCTTATATTCGGAGGCATGGAAACGCCAATTTTTCGGAGGGGGGCCAGGCGCATGACGTTCTGCGCGTTTTGACCCAGCATGGCATTGTCCCAGAATCGGCCTACACGGGCTTGCGCCAGGAGCAATTGATGCACAATCACGCTGAGTTGCAGGCTGTCATGAAAGGGTTCTTGGACGCTTTGCTGAAGGGACCAACAGCGGGATCTTTCAGCGATGTTTGGAAAAGCGCCTTGGCCTCAATTTTGGATGCGTATCTGGGTGCTCCGCCGACCGAGTTCACCTTCGATGGAAAGACCTATACCCCCCCGCAGTTCGCCAGTGATTTGGCCAAGATTGACCCAAACGACTATGTCGAGCTTACTTCATACCAGCATTTGCCATTTTACTCACGCGTGTTGTTGGAAATTCCCGACAACTGGGCCAATCAGCACTACTCGAATGTGCCCATTGACGAGCTGATGCGGGTCATGGACAATGCCTTGCAGAATGGTTTTTCAGTTTGTTGGGATGGTGACATGAGCCACCCTGGTTTTGACCATCAGTCTGGTCGGGCAGTTCTTTCGTCCGATTCAGAACCGACTATCGACCAAGCAGCACGCCAACAGGCTTTCGACCGCCTTCAAACCACGGACGATCACCTCATGCACATTGTCGGAATTGCCAAGGATGGGCAGGGCAACAAATTCTACCTCACGAAAAATTCTTGGGATGCCAATAGCAATTCATGTGGCGGATACCTTTACATGTCAGAGGCTTATGTTCGTTTGCAGACTGTTGCAATATTAGTCCATCGGGAGGCAATCCCATCCGAGATTGCTCGAAAATTCAGCAACTAAATCCGACCTCGATGAAAAAGTTAGATTTGTGGAAAGGTAACTATTTAGGTCATCTCGCATTTGACGGAAAGGAAGTTGTGGCCGTCAAAAGTGTTTTTGAGCTCCCTGAAAATGTTTCTTCC
>JFJP01006120.1_pt1 | contig 10050 bp, 16 predicted proteins | sample 431651 | NCBI WGS metagenome assembly JFJP01 (sample SAMN02602958, study PRJNA72255) | Microbial mat metagenome, whole genome shotgun sequencing project. | biome: fresh water; feature: sink hole; material: water; isolation source: purple microbial (photo- and chemosynthetic) mats found in...
AAAAGAATCAAGCCTCAAATACCGGAATGCCAACAGGGATAAAGCGAAGGAGCGTGGCCGGGGGTATTACGTGGCCAACCGTGACAAGCTACGGCTTCGCCAAGCTAGGTACTACCGGGCGAACCCAGAGGCGGTACGTCAAAGAAACGACGCGTGGATTAAGGCCCATCCAGAGGTGGCCAGGGTGAAAACAGAGAACCGTCGCGCACGAAAGCTCGCAGTCGGAGGAAAGCTGTCAAAGGGCCTAGCGAAGCGGCTGCACGAACAGCAGGGTGGCGCCTGCGCTTGCTGTGGGCAACTGCTGAACGGTAAATACCACTTGGATCACATCATGCCGTTGACCCTTGGCGGAGCGAATACCGACGACAACATCCAATTGCTGCTTCCGAAGTGCAACATGGAAAAAGGGGCCATGCACCCAGACGAGTTCATGCGCATGCACCGCGGTTGATCGAGAGGGGTTGCCATACGCTCCACGGCAACAGGAGCCCGTCATGGACGATTACCCAGCAGCAGACTACATCCCGCAACAGGGCGTCAATGGCGTGAGCTACAGCCAGCGCCTCTTCAGCGAGGAGGTGGCCATCGCTCTGGCCATGAACGGTGACCCTTTGTCCGATGTCCGTCAACCAGGCTACGAGTTCTCCAATGGAACACGATTCGACACCCCACCAAACCCTTATGCACCAGCTATCTGACCCGTACCACGCATTGCCCATGGCTGTGCGTCAGTATTACAGCGAGCGGGAATACCTGTTTTTGACAGACGACCAGAAGGCTGGCCTATTGCAAGCCGAAACGGAGCCAGACCAAGAATGAACGTCACCCCCAACATCCAGCTCCACGGTGAGCAGAACAACATCCTGCTGACCAACGAGTACATGTCGCCAGAGGACAGCGTGGCCGAGGCCTACGACCTGGCCAAGTCCAAGGACATTGGCGAGGCGCTCAACAACGCCTACCCAGGTCACCTGTGGGCCGTGCGTGTGCAGAGCAAGCAGGGCATTGCCACGGTGCACAACATGGCACTGAGCGACCAGTGGGGCTACGTGATCAAGCTGGACAACGTGTACAGCGCATCGCACCTGGTCAAGCGCGGCATTGATGCCGGCGGCGAGATTCTGGAGCGCTTCAAGGTCGCCCGTGGCCGGGTGGATGACGACAAGATGGACAGCCTGCAGCGCGACTTCGCTGGGCGCGTACTCGGAGACAAATCAAAATGATGGACGACAAAACTGCCCTACAGCTTGCGCGTGACGCCGAGAAGGGCAGCACGTCCTACTTCGACGCCAACATCAGGCCAAACCTCGAGCGTGACATTCGCCAGTTCAACAGCCGGCACAACCCCGACAGCAAGTACATGTCCGACGCGTACAAGTCGCGTGCACGCTTCTACCGGCCCAAGACCCGCAGCATGGTGCGCAACGGCGAGGCCACCGCGGCCGAGGCCTTCTTCAGCACGGCCGACGTGGTCGACATCACCGCTGAAGACGAGCGCGACGAAGCCCAGCAAGTCAGTGCCGAGGTCATGCTCGAGCTGCTGAACTACCGCCTGAAGAAGACCATACCCTGGTTCCAGACCTGTATCGGCGCCTACCAGGACGCCATGGTGCAGGGCACGGTCATCAGCCACCAGGCGTGGGAGTACGACGAGGCCAAGGGCATTGACCAACCGGTCATCACCCTGATCCCGCTCGAGAACTTTCGGTTTGACCCAGGTGCCGACTGGATTGACCCGGTAGGCACATCGCCCTACCTGATTCGCCTGATGCCGATGTATGTGCGCGACATCAAGCGTCGCATGCGGCCAGGCGCAGATGGCACGCCAGCGAAGTGGAACACCCTGTCAGACGGCCAGATGCTCTCGGCTGCACGCAAATACGACTCCACTCGCATGCTGCGTGAGGACAACCGCATGAACAGCGCGGACGCGGTCACGGCCATCACCGACTTCACGATCGTCTGGGTGCACATGGTCATCATGGCCGACGAGGACACCGGCGAAGACGTGATGTATTACACGCTCGGCACCGAGTTCCTGCTGTCAAGCCCAGTGCCACTGACCGAGCAGTATGCCCACGGCAAACGCCCCTTCGTGATTGGCAAGGCCGTCATCGAGACGCACAAGAACTGGTCGGCTGGCCCGGTTCGCCTGGCGCGCGACACCATCGCCGAGATCAACGAGATCAGCAACCAGCGCGTGGACAACGTCAAGCTGGCCATGAACAAGCGCTACTTCGTCAAGCGCAACAAGCAGGTGGACATTCGCTCGATCACCCGCAACGTGGCAGGCTCGGTTACCCTGATGGATGACCCCGAGCTCGATGTCAAGGTGGTCAGCACACCCGACGTGACGTCCAGCAGCTACCAGGAGCAGGACCGTTTGAACATGGACTTCGACGAGGTCACAGGGTCAATGTCCCAGTCCAGCGTACAGGCCAACCGCAAGCTCAACGAGACAGTCGGCGGCATGGAGATGATGGACGCCGGCGCCAACAAGGTCCAGGCCCTGCAACTGAAGACGTTCATTGAGACCTGGGTGGAGCCTGCGCTGTACCAACTGATTCTGCTCGAACAGTTTTACGAGACCGACGAGAACCTGATTCGCCTGGCGTCGAGCAAGTCCAAAGGCTTTCAGAAAGCCGGCATGAACGAGGTCACAGACGAGATGCTGATGGCCGCCATGACCATGACTGTGAGCGTGGGCATGAACGCCACCAGCCCAAGCCAGAAGATCAACAACCTGATGACCGGCATCCGCGGCGTCAAGGAAGCCCTGGCCGACGGCACACTGGAGAAGTACGGCGTGGACCCGGTCGAGGTCATCAAGGAAGTGTTTGGCGCGCTTGGCCACAAGGATGGCGGGCGCTTCTTTGCCAACGTCGAGAACCAGGACCCTCAAGTGCAGTCCCTGCAGCAACAGGTTCAGCAGTTGCAGCAAGCACTGGACGCGAAGCACCCGCCCGAACTGCTGGCCGCGATGGTCAAGGAGCTCGAGGCCAAGGTGTCCTACATCAACAAGCAAGGCGACAAGGTCGATGCCGACAAGGTGGCCACCGGTGTGACCAGTGCTTACGCAGCCATGCAAGCCGCTGAGGTCATTGCCTCCGTGCCGCAAGTGGCGCCGATCGCCGACAAGATCATGCAGGCCGCGGGCTACCAGGTGCCAAGCCCAACGGGCGTTGACCCCAACTTCCCCGAGACAGCGCAGATGGCGGGCGGTCTGGCCGCGTCCCCCCTGGCGCCGGCAGCCGCCGAAGCCATGCAGTCTGGCCCTGTTGACATTGGCCCGAGCAGCAACAGCTCGCCGATGTTCCCAGGCAAGTCGGCCATGCCGGCGAGCCCGATGGCAGGCGCCAAGGACGGTATCGAAACCCAGCGTGCCGATGGCATGCAACCAGGGGTGACAGGTGCCTAAATCCACACCCGGCAAGCTCGCCTACCAGGCTGCCTACAACGCCCAGCCCAAGCAGGTGGCAAAACGCGTGGCGAACAACGCCGCTCGCCGGTCGGCCATCAAGGACGGCAAGGTCAAGGTGGGCGACTCCAAAGACGTGGCGCACAAGACCAGCCTGGAGAACGGCGGCAAGAACAAGCCCGGCAACCTGATCATCCAGGCGGCAAGCGCAAACCGCGGCTGGCGTGCGGGCAGCGCGAGCTACAACCCGGATAAATGACTCTGCACGAAATGCGCGCATCGTGAGGGGCGCTGATAACTTCGCCCCATGAGTGAAACTTCCACACCCTCCGACGACCTGCAAAAGCAGGGTAGCGCGCTGCACAAGGCCATTGATTTTGGCTTTCAGGTGCAAGCGTTCCTGGACAGCGACGTCGGGAAGTTCCTGATCGCACGCGCTGAGGCGCAAGTCGACGGGGCCACCGAACAACTCAAGCGCGTGAACCCGGACAACCCGACTCAGATTCGCGCACTGCAGCACCTGGTGAATGTGGGAGAAGACATCCAGTATTGGCTGGCCGATGCCATCCATGCCGGGTACGCCGCTCAAGACGAGCTCATCGACCAATCCAACTAGGAACCACAATGCCCGAACTCATGCTGTCCGACGCTATCGATCAAGACGTGTCAGACGAACAATCCAACGAAGCCAAGCCATCTGCGCGCGAGCTCATGATGGAGAAGATCGCCGCCGATAACATGGGCCGCGTCAAGAACGACTTCGATGGCATGGATGAGGACATCGACCCGGAAGACCCGGATGCGGAGCAGGTCAAGCTGCAGGCGCCAAAGCCTGACGACAAGCCCACCACCCAGGTGCACAAGCTCAAGGTCGATGGCGAAGAGCGTGAAGTGACCGACGACGAGCTCATTCGCTCCTATCAAAAGAACGCGGCAGCAGACCGACGGCTTGAAGAAGCCACCAACCTGCTGCGCGAAGTGACTGCACGCGAGGCGCAACTGGCCGCCCAGGTGCAAGCACCCACCAAGATTCAACCGCCGGACACCAACCCTGATGTCCGTGCGCAGGTGAAGACCGCCCTCTCGAAGCTGTACGAGGGGGACGAAGACAGCGCAACTGAAGCATTGGCCGAATTGTTCATGAAAAACAACCGGGGCGGCGACCAGCCTACCCCTGTTGCTCCAAACATCGACATCGACCAGCTAAAGGTGCAGATTCAGCAAAGCATGGACATCGACAAAGCGTTTGCGACGATCCAATCCGACTACCCGGACCTTATCAACGACCCAGACTTAGAGATGCTGACGGCCATGAAGATCAATCGCTCTGTTGCAAGCGGCACGCCGCGCGCTCAGGCAATGATCGATGCCGCCAATGAAGTCTACAAGTCGGTCGGCAAGGTACCCACCGGGCGCCAGGATGACGCGCAGAAACCAAGTCCGTCCAACAGGCTGGGAAACAAACAGAGGCTGGACCTCGTTAAGCCCGCCTCTGGGGTAGCAAGCAGCAAGGCGACGCCAACCGAGGAAAACGCCTCGGACGTTATCGCTGAGATCGCTGCACGACGCCTGGGCCAATCAATGCCCCGGCGTGGAACGTAACTTTTATAAATTTGGAGAAATATCATGGCTGGTCAAGTATGGGTAACCAACAACCTCGGGGGCTACATGTGGTCCCCCAATCTGTCCAAAGTCCTGCGCCAAGCGCTGCAGCCTTTGGTCAAGTTCCGCCAGTTTGCGGACGTGAAAGACGCTGCCGTTCAAGGTAAGGGCAAGGGTCAAGAGTACCACTGGAACGTCTACAGCAATGTGGCCACCCAGGGCGCAGCACTGGTGGAAACTACGGCCATGGCCGAGACAAACTTCACCATCACCCAGGGCACGATGACCATCACCGAGTACGGTAATGCCGTCCCCTACACCGGCAAGCTCGACGACCTGTCCGAGCATCCGGTCAAGGAGATCATCCAGAAGGTGCTCAAGAACGACGCCAAGAAGACGCTGGACCAAGCTGCTTACGACCAGTTCGCAGCCACGCCTCTGCGTGTGATCGCGGCCGCCGGTACTGACACCTCGGCGGTGACGTTGTTCGTCAACGGTACTGTCACCGGTGTCAACAACGTGGCGATGGGCAAAGAGCACGTCAAGACCATTGTGGACACCATGAAGGAGCGCAACATCCCGCCTTACGAGGCAGATGACTACTTCTGTATTGCGCACCCCACCACCTTCCGGAAGTTCAAGAACGACCTGGAAGGCATCAAGGTGTACATCCAGGAAGGCTTCCAAATGATCATGAACGGCGAGATCGGCCGTTATGAGTCCACTCGTTTCATCGAGCAGACCAACATCGCCAAGGCCTCGTGGTCGAACGCCAAGTCCAACTGGGCGTACTTCTTCGGCGCCGACACAGTGGCCGAGGGTATTGCGGTGCCTGAAGAGATGCGCGGCAAGATTCCTACCGACTATGGCCGCTCGCGTGGTATCGCCTGGTATTACCTTGGTGGGTTCGGGTTAGTTCACTCGGTAGCTGCTAACGGTCGTGTCCTGAAGTGGGACAGCGCGTCTTAAACGCCACAACCCAAGAGAGAGCCCACTTCGGTGGGCTTTTTTACGCCCGCGATTAGGAGGGGCTGCGGGAGACTTGGGGCATCGAACAGGAGCTGCCATGTCAAACACCCTTCAAGACCTCACCACATCGCAGGTGATGGTCGACCAGAAATCCACTTTCTCTTCCGATGGCCTGGCTTCTGCCGGCGTCACCATGGCCGACATGAACCGCGGCTTCACAGCCGAATCGCTCGGTGATGAGGGGCGATGCGATGCTGACGGCACCAACTATGTTGGCGACCAGTTTGCCCGCGAAGGCTTCGCCGGCACCAACAGCAAATACAAACGCATCTAAGGGCACACCATGAACGAAGACATCAAAACACGCGCGTCTCTCAACGCAGTCGGCAACGGCGCCCTTGGCGGCCCCATGGGCAATGCCGGCACCGGCACTGGACTGCAGGCAGGCATGGGTTGCGACATCGGCATGGACGCCACCAACAGCATGGGCAGCATCACGGCTGACACCCTTAGCTGCATGCCAATGGAGGCGAGCGAGGAGTCCTACCAGTTCAGCGCGCCCCAGCTCCCCATGGCCACACCTGGTCGCATGGGCTCGCTCAATCTGGGCGACTGACCATGGCCAAGCTGGACAAAACCAAACCTTACGGCGAAGTCGCTGGTGCTATGGAGTGCGGCACGCGCTTCTTCCAGGACGACAAGCGCTTTGATGTGAACGGCAACGAGATCGCCACCGGCGCCCCCGCCAAGGCCAAGGGTGGCAAGCCAGTGCACTCCAAGCAAGCCGACCTGGCCGACGAGCAAATCGCAGAGCAACTCAAGGACCTGACCTGACATGACCTGGAATGCCGCAGACCCACAAGGCCAAGAGGCCGACAAAGTCAAGTACGAGCTGATCCCCTACACCCGGGGCATCGTGCTGGACCTTGGCTGCGGCCCGCGCAAGGCCTTCCCCCACTTCCTCGGGGTCGACTCGTGCAAGGACACTGAGCTGTTTGGCATCCCAATCCGGCCAGACCTCAAGGTGGAAGACTGCGCAGACCTGAGCAACACTATCGAGGACGCCAGTGTCGACGGCGTGTTCTCGAGCCACCTGCTTGAGCACATTGTTGACTACAAGGCAGCGCTGAAGGACTGGTGGAGGTGCCTCAAGGTGGGTGGCTACCTGACGCTGTACCTGCCACACAAAGACCTCTACCCGAACGTCGGCACTGCCGGCGCCAACCCCGACCACAAGCACGACTTCGTGCCACAGGACATCATCGATGCGATGGCTGACCTGGGGGGCTGGGACTTGGTTGTCAACGAGGAGCGCAACGAGCGGCGTGAATACTCCTTCTTGCTGGTGTTCCAGAAGTGCAAGCACGACATGCACCTGCAGTCCTGCCAGTTGCCCAAGCCCAGCAAGACTGCTTGTGTCGTAAGATTTGGGGGATTTGGCGATGTTTTACAGGCCGCCAACGTATTACCCACGCTCAAGGACCAGGGCTACCACGTCACCGTGATGTGCACCCCCAAGGGCAAGGACGTGATCAAGGCTGACCCCCACGTCGACGCCTGGCACATCCAGGACACTGACCAGGTTCCCAACACCGAGCTGGCCATCTACTTCGACGTGATGGGCAAGAAGTTTGACCGCTTCATCAACCTGTGTGAGTCTGTTGAAGGCACGCTGCTGGCCATGCCGGGGCGTATGAACCACACCTGGAACCACGCTGCGCGCGACAAGCACATGGGCGTCAACTACCTGGAGTTCACCGCCGACCTGGCTGGCGTGCCCTACGAGAGTCGGCTGAAGTTCTACCCGACCAACCGCGAGGCCAAGGACGCCAAGGCGCGCCTGGGCCGCGGTCTTAACGTGGTGTGGGCGCTGTCGGGCTCGAGCCAGCACAAGTTCTACCCCGGGCAGGATGCTGTGATTGCCAACATTCTGGCGAACCACAAAGACTGCCGCATATTCCTGGTGGGCGACCAAGCCTGCCGACTCCTGGAGATGGGTTGGGAAAAAGAGAAGCGCGTCGTACCCCTGTCGGGTGCGCTCAACATCCGCGACACCCTGGCCCTGGCCAAGGTCGCTGACGTGGTGGTTGGGTGCGAGACGGGTGTGCTCAATGCTGTCTCGTTCGAGGCCAACCGCAAGGTGGTCCTGCTGTCGCACTCCAGCCACGAGAACCTGACAAAGCACTGGGAGAACACCTTCGTGATGGTCCCGCCACCCACGCTCAAGTGCTACCCATGCCACCGGTTGCACCACACGATGGAGTTCTGCCACGAGGACGCCGAAACAGGATCGGCCATGTGCCAACGCCTGATTGACCCGATCGACGTGTACGGGGCCATCGTTCATAAGGATGCCAAATGACACTCGCAGAACTGCGCGATAGGTTCAGGCTCGAAGAGTTCGATACGACGCTGCCCTACCTGTGGTCGGACGTTGAGCTGAACACCTGGATCAACGAGGCCCAGGATGAAGCCTGCCGACGCGCGCTGCTGCTCGTGGACTCCAAGTCGCGTGCGGCCAAGGTGGCCTTCCCCGCCGGGGCTACTGGCATCACCCTGCACCCGTCAGTGATTTTCATCCGCCGCGCCACGCTTGCGTCCAACAACATACCGTTGCAGCCGCGGGTTTCGCGCTACATGGACGAGGAAGTGCCAGGGTGGGAAGGCTCAATGCCCAGCAAGGTGCGCGTGTTCGTCCCCGACTGGCAGACCGGCTACTTGCGCTTTTGGCCACCATCCGTCGCCGCCGACACGGTCAACATGACTGTGGTGCGCGCACCAATGGCCCCGGCAGAAGACGGTGACCAGATGGAAATACCGCTGCGTTATCAGCCGTTTCTTCTTGACTGGGTGCGCTTTCGTGCCTACCGCAAGCAAGACGCTGAGGTGTTCAACGCCGACAAATCAAAGCAGAGCGAAGCCTCTTTTGTGGCTCAGTTCGGCCCCGCGTCTGCAGTGAACGAGCACTGGGCGCTTGAGCAGTATTACGACCTCGGGCACAACTGATCATGGCCACCATCCAAGCTCGCGCCCTCATGATCTTCTGGGCCATCGACCACCTGCTGCTGGCCCTGTTCACGCTCGGCCGCTGCAAGCCGTATGAGATGGTGAGCAGCGCACTGTGGGCACTGGATTGCCAGGGTAAGTTCTTCGGCAAGCTGCTGCGCCCGGTCGTCGACTTCCTCCTTCGCCCACTCGGGCCTAACCACTGCCGAAACTCATATTTCTGGCAGATCAATCTTTACGAAGGTGTGAAGTCATGAGCGATCCCATCGAACACCGCGTAACGCGCCTGGAAGACGGCGTTGACCGCCTGGCTGACACGCTCTCGCATCACAGCGCCCAGATTGACACCAAGCTCGACGGCATTGCCACACTGCTGACAAGCCTGGTGCGGATCGAAGAACGCCAGGGTGTCGTCAATGCGCGGCTCACCGAAGGCGCTGAGACCATGCGTGGTCATGAGGTGCGCATCCACAACATCGAGGTCAAGATGCCCGGGTTGTTGGAAAAGTCAGGCTGGTTCATCGCGGGCATTTTGGGCATCCTCGCCCTGCTCGGCACGCTGGTTTTTAACAAGGTGGTTGCATGAAACAACTCTACGACCTATACGCCGAACTGTGGCGCGAGTGGCTTGACATGTGGGGGTTCTCAGAATGAACGCCATCCTCCAACGCCTGAAAAGCAAGACCTACTGGACGGCCATCATTGGCGCTTTGTTGGTCATCATCGAGCAAAACAGCGGCGTGTTTTCTCTGTACCTGCCTACTGAAGTACGCACTGCTGCGGTGATGCTCTGGCCGGTGCTGATGATCGCCCTGCGTGAAGTTACTACCTCTGCACTGGGGGACAAATGAGACTCACCGAACACTTCAGCCTGGAAGAATTCACGCACAGCCAGACGGCTGACCGTCTTGGCTTGAATAACGTGCCTGATGCCCTTGTGATCCAACGCCTGCGCAGCGTAGCGCATGGGCTTGAAATGATCCGCACGCTGATCCAGTGTCCTATCACCATCAGCAGCGGCTTCCGTAGTTTGTTGGTCAATCGTGCTGTAGGGG
>JFJP01041238.1_pt1 | contig 10050 bp, 12 predicted proteins | sample 431651 | NCBI WGS metagenome assembly JFJP01 (sample SAMN02602958, study PRJNA72255) | Microbial mat metagenome, whole genome shotgun sequencing project. | biome: fresh water; feature: sink hole; material: water; isolation source: purple microbial (photo- and chemosynthetic) mats found in...
ATTATGAGCTTCTTCCATATGTTGAGGAGAAGATAAAGAGCTACGATTTTAAACTTGCAATTCATAACCATGGTCCTGATAATCCTCTTTTCCCTAATGCATCAGATATCTGGGATCATATTAAAGATCTAGATTCCCGTATTGGTATTTGTATTGATATCGGGCATACAACGCGTGACGGACAGGATCCTTCAGTTGACATTATGAAGTATAAATCGAGAATATATGATGTTCATATTAAGGATGTTGATAAGGCTACCAAGGAGGGTAAAACAGTGGAGATAGGAAGAGGCATTATCGACATTCCGAAAGTTGTAGCCACCCTGCGAAAAATTAAATATTCCGGAAGCTGCAGTCTGGAATTTGAAAAAGATATGAATGACCCACTTGCCGGAATAGCAGAATCTATCGGATATTTTAAGGGGGTGATGGCATGTAAGTAGCATAGAGCATGCTTCGGCTTCGCTCAGCATACAGAGCACAGGGCGAGGAGTGAGGAGTGAGGAGTGAGGAGTGAGGAGTGAGAAACGAGAAACGAGAAACGAGAAACGAGAAACAACTAACCATTTATAATGAATAATATGGCTAATTCAAGGCGTGATTTTATAAGAAAAGCGGCTGCTGGTACAGTAGGATTATCAGTTGGCGGCAATCTGTTTTCTTCAGGGGCCCTTAGTTATAAGAGCATTCCGGGAGCAGGTGAGGTTATCCGTGTTGCAGTTATTGGCTGCAACAGCCGTGGAAATGCAATGGCTGGAACATTTGCAAAACAGACCGGTGTAGAGGTTACTTATATCTGTGATGTTGATGATCTGGCAACTGCGAAGACAGTTAAATATGTGAGCGATATTACAGGAAAAGCACCAAAAGGGGTACGTGATTTCAGAAAAGCTCTGGAAGACAAGACTTTAGATGCCGTATATATAGCAGCTCCTGATCATTGGCATGCCCCTGCGGCGATATTGAGTCTTAAAGCAGGAAAGCATGTTTACGTTGAGAAACCACTCAGTCATAATCCAAAGGAAGGTGAACTGTTGGTAGAGGCAGCAGGAAAATATAAAAAGATAGTTCAGATAGGAACACAGCGTCGTTCATGGCCCGTTCTTACTCAGGGTCTGGCAGAACTAAAAGGTGGTGTGATAGGTAAAGTTTATATGGCAAAAGCATGGTATGCAAATACCAGGGGACCAATTGGTGTGGGTAAGCTTGTTCCTGTACCTGCCAGTCTTGATTATGATCTCTGGCAGGGACCAGCTCCACGCCGTCCGTATAAGGATAATGTTATTCATTATAACTGGCACTGGTTCTGGAACTGGGGTACCGGTGAAGCCCTGAATAATGGTACTCACGATATTGATGTTATCAGATGGGGACTCGGCCTTGATTATCCCACAAAAGTAAATTCTGTCGGAGGAAGATACCATTATAAAGATGACTGGGAGACTCCTGATACACAGGTTATAACATATGAAGCCCCCGGAATTACAGTATTATGGGAGGGTAGAAGCTGCAATGGCAGCAATATTGATAATCGCGGACGAGGTGTAATTTTTCATGGCGAAAACGGATCACTTCACACAGGCGATAACAGTTATATAATCTACGACAATAAAAACAAACTTGTCAAAGAGGTGAAATCAGATGTTGTTACCACTGAAGGACTAAATACTACTAGTCCGGGTGAAGCCCTTGATGCATTGCATGTTGTTGATTTTCTGGGAAATATAAGAAACGACAGAAAACCATTTGCTGATGCTCTTAACGGCCACAAGAGTACTTTATGGATGCAGCTGGGAAATATAGCTCAGAGGGTTGGACATACAATTAATATTGATCCTTCAAACGGTCATATCATTGCCGATTCTGAAGCTATGAAATTCTGGACCAGAGAGTATGAAAAAGGCTGGGAACCGACTCTGTAAAGAAGTAAATGCAGGAAATGCCGGTTTTTTTAGTATCTTTGCCGGATGAAAGATGAAATAATTATTCCGGTTCTTAAAGAGGAAGATTTTGTTGCTGCCAACAAGCGCAGAGACACTTATGCACTTAAAAGAGATTTACAGGCTCAGGAGTTTAATTCAGCTATCATCACAAGGATGATTGCCGATGCGAAGAATCAGATCAAATGTGATAAATGCGGAAAAGTATTTGACGCGGGAACCACAGTAAAAGAGTCGCTCACCTGTCCAGATTGTAAATAGCCCACTGAATAAAAAATGCTGCCCTGGCAGCATTTTTTATTTCAGGAATTTTGTTTTTTGCTGTATATCATTGACTGGTAATTTTATAACTTTACATACGTGTTTATTGTTTAAAAGCAATATAGAGTTATGAAAATCAAAAATTTGTATGGAATAATCGTTCTGCTTCTGATAGCCTTGTTTTTTTCACCTTCCTGTAATAAGGATACTGTAATAAAAAAGGAAAAAATTTCAGGAAATGTTCAAAAGGGTCCATATTTAGTCGGTACTTCAGTTGAGATGTACGAACTGAATTCCTCATTGGAACAGACAGGTAAGGTTTTCAGGACTCAGGTAAGTGACAATTCCGGACTCTTTGAGATAAATAATGTGAATCTTTCCTCAGAATATGTAGAATTCTTTGCCAACGGAACCTATTATGATGAGGTGGCAGGAGGTATTCCTGTAGCTTCACTTGATTTAAGTGCAATTTCAGATATCACAGATAAGACCACTGTTAATATAAATATCCTTACCCATCTTGAAAAGGAGCGGGTTAAATATCTTGTAAGTCAGGGTAAGAAATTTTCAGAAGCAAAAGATTCCGCGCAGTCTGAGATAATGGCAATATTTGGCTTAAAAAGAGAAGGTTCAGAACCTTCGGAAAATCTTTATATTTCTCAGGCCAGTCAGAATAATGCAATTTTAATCGCAGTATCCATGATTCTCCAGGGAAAGAGATACCCTCCTGATCTTGCAGTTCTGCTTACTAATATTTCGAGTGACATCAGGGAAGATGGTGTTTTAAATGATGAGAATATTAAAACAAGTTTAAGAACTGCAATGCTTGAGATTAACCCTGTAAATATTCGCACGAACCTCGTTAAACGTTACCAGGAACTGGGTGTAGAGGCAGCTATTCCTGAATTTGAAAAATATCTGCTTGCATATATGGCGTTGAAACCAGGTTTGCCTGTAGCCTGGAATCAATGGGTTACCAATATAAATAGTTCAGGGGCAACCTTAAACGGCAAGGTTAATCCAAACTCATTAAGTACGGTAGTCACGTTTGAATATGGAACAACACCTAATTATGAAAATTCTATCCCGGCAACCCAAAGCCCTCTTTTAGGTTATCTTGTTTTTAATGTAGATGCCAGGATTACCGGACTAACACCTGGTACTACCTATTACTACAGGATTAAGGCAGTAAATGCACTTGGAACAGTATATAGTACAGGATGGCAGTTTACAAGATAGCTGTCACACTACTGTTATAAAATACTAAAGCCTCGCAAATGCGAGGCTTTTTGTTTTCGTTTGCGGTGCGGACGGGACTCGAGTATATTTATTAATTGCCATTTAATGAGCATCTTAGCAATACGCTGTGGCGGATTCTGTGGCGGATTTTGTGGCGGATTTTAATTATATTTGTAGAAATCTCACTTCCTTATGAAAATTGACAATCTTGAAATTCGTACTAATCCGTTTAAAAAGTCTCCAGTTCGCAAAAAAGATGGTCTTCACCAGGTTAAAATTCGGGTGTTTATTGGTTCCAATGATTATGGAAAGTTTCGAAATAAGATTACTCTGGAGGTAACTATCCTTGATGAGTCAAATAATCCGGTTCTTGCATCTTCGTCGGATTTTGATAACAGAAAATCCAATAAAACGTTGAACTTGACTATTCTGAAAACGGAAGTTAAGATCAAGGATTCCGTTGTCCAGATGATAAATGATAATACGAAACTGACTTCAACTAATCTCTTTAACTATTTGTATAAAAAGAGAAAGTACCAAAAAACTGAAATTACAACTGATACTGAAGAGACTGTATGGAATGATGAGGTTAAAAAGTTTTTTGATGAGCCGGTACCGGTATCAGTATGGGAAAAGTATAAACTTGCTGTAATCGCAGATGGTACTGAGGATATCACCGAAGAAGAAATGCAGGATATAGCAGAAGGGGTTTACTTAAGTCATAACAGCGACAAGGAAACCAAAGAAATTAAAAGTATGAATTTTAATGAGAGATATAAAACCGAAAATTATGACAAGTCAAATATTTTTGAATTATTTGGATTCTGCTGGTCTCTAAACTCTAAAAATGGAGAATCACTTGTTACCGGTTCATATAAGTCACTCATTGTCCAACTCAATGATTATCGCTTTAATGCAAAGCCTTCAGAGTGGGTAAAGGATTTTAATGATGAATGGATTGGTAGATTTTTTAAGTATTTGATAGAGAAAGGGTATCCAGTTGTTCACTTCCGGGGTTATGATCCTTTTACTATTGTGAAATACCGCGATCGTTTGATTAAATCCAAGAGGTTGCCATACAAAGAAAAATCATTTCAGAAAGTTGTCAAGCATTTGAAAAGGCATATTGACATACTTCAGAAATACGATTTAATTCCATATAAGAAGAACACTAAACTACTACAAGCTTCAGACTACCTTAAAAGAAAATCGAAAAACCAAACATATACGAGGAGAGAGCACTCACTGACATTTCAGGAGTTTAATCTTATAGCTGATACCGATTTCAAGGATTCTAAATTAAACCTTGCCAGGGATATGTTTGTAATCGCGGTACTTGGCGGTGGTTTTAGAACTCAGGAACTATATAACGACCACCTTTATATACAGGATAACCGATTGCATATCTACAGAACTAAAACGAATGAGACTAGCACTAATCCTATCATTTTACAATTAAGTGATGTTGTCCGGCGACATAACGGATTACCTGGATTTTTAAAAGTAGATGAGTTTCGTTCTTGTCTTCAGACTATTGCAAAGCAAATTCCTCTTGATAGAATAATATCAATTCCAGATACCTTGATTAATTCGAAAAAAGATATGATTAAGGTTCGAATATGCGATATATTTAATCCCTATTTCGCTCGAAAAACTTGCGTTTCCATTCTAAACCATTTAGGCCTTAGCGAAGAGCAACTTATTGAATTTACAAGTCATTCTGATACACGTACCCTGAAATATTATAAGGGGAATATGACGATTGATGATAAGGAGCGGTTGATAAACTCAAAATTATCTTCTATGCAATCGAATTAAGTTATTTTTCAAAGCCTGCTGAATCAGTTGCCGGGTATAGGCAGCAATTTTTTAAATATGATTCAGCTGGTCTCTTTCTATTTGCGACTATTAAAATCATATATCAGCTAAACTTCCTCATTGCTTATTTGAATCATGACATTCTTCAATTTCAATACTTATATAATCTGTATTGAAATATTTTCTCATGGCTTTAAAGCGAGATTTTTTAGTTTCATATGTAACAACATAAGATAAACCTTTAATATTTACTTTATCCCAGTCAAGTGGAATTTCCACATTGATTCTATCATAACTTCCCGAGTCGATTATTCCATAAAACTCTGCAAGTTTCTTTTTAAAATCTACAAGCTCATTCACATCATAGTTTTTGTTATCAATTACCAATATTTCATATGTGTATTCATGACCAGCATAAATCAATTCTGTCCTTCCATTCTTAATCTCAAACAACTTTTTAAGGAAGGAATCATCTGTTTTTAAACGAAATTCATAATCTGGATACTCTTTTGATAGTTCTATAATCTCATCCATCACATCCCGATAATAATCTACACTTATTACTATTTCATTACCATTTATTCTTATTGCTTCATAGTTAGATTTAAATTGGAATTGCCCTGAGAATAAGTCTTCCCAAAATCCATCTGGCGCTTTTACTGTTATTGAATCATATTCTCTCATAACGTTAAATTTTTAATAGAGTTATTTTTTAATGCTTGCTGAAAGTGTCGCACTCCTATAATTTTTATTTAGCCCTGTTTGGTTTAGTCGGTATCGGAAATATCCTCCAGGTTTTGTAGAGATTCTAATCTATCAAACAAATGAAAGTAACTTTCAAACTCAATCTGTTCAATATTGTCTCCAAGAATTGGGTCGTAGCCGTTATCTAATTGATACTGTTCATAGTCTGTTAAGTATGTATATACATGGTTGCCGAATCTATACCATGGAAACCAATATAGGTTTTCACCGAAGTATCTTGAACCAAATAGGTCTGTCATTTCTTCTTCAGTTATAAATTCAATATCTTCCATCTCTTCCATCTCTTTGTACTCCTTAATTATCCTTTCCTGTTCATTGAATTCATTGATAATCTGAAGCATTTCTTCAATTGTATATTTATATCTTCTCATAGTTATTTGTTTTAAAATAGTCATTTACATTTGACATTAATTTTAATATGTTATTAAATTGAGGTAGAATTATTTCATTTTTAAAATTCAACCCTGTTTTTTTGCGTTAGAGTCCTGATATTGATTTTTCTACTTTAAAATGGGAGATCACCATATTCCTCTCTCTTGGACTACTACTATCTTCAAATTCTTTTAATGGGTCAACAACTGGTTCCTTCTTTTCACATGTAATTTCTATCCATGAAATCCATTTGTTTGTAGCTGTCCATTTGTACATGTCATTCTCATATGTAATGGTGACGTAGGATTCATAGCCTTGCTGGTCTTTATTATTATTAAGCTTATAAATTTTATATTTTCCAGTTCTGTATATATCTCAATATCTTCATCAAGTTCAAAATAGTCGTCAATTTTTATTACTTCATTATCCATTTGTTTCATTTTTTGATTTCATATTATTTTCTTGATGCAATTGTTTCCTGATGAACTGACGTGTCCATGTTCCGATAGGAAGAAATTCATCAATTGCTTTTTGTTTTATTTCATTATAGAGCATCAAATCCATATAGAGGTTAATTCGCTCAGATGGTTTTTTCTTCATGTTTTTCATGTTTTTAAAGTTTTAATAAATTTATTTTTCACACATTCAGTGTTCGCGTGTACATATAAATACTTTCAAACTATTCAAAAGCATCATTTGGCACAAAATTTATTTTTGAGCTATTGAAAAGAGGGTATATTGGATCTGTCCTTCAGCTTAATAGACTTGTTATATGTTTTATATTGCTCTCTGATTGAATCAGTTAGATTCCTGTCAATTGTTTTTTCGTTATATCCAGTTAATTTAGCGATACGGGGTATTGTTATCTTAATTCCATCTTTTAGTTTATCAATTGCATTAAGGATAATAATTCTCATGGAGTCTTTTTTACCGATGCTATATTCCTGACAGGCAATTTTGTGCTTTTCATTTATGTCATCTATTTTAAAATCCTGGCTAAAAAAAACGAATTGTCTTGATATTCCATTTTTATTATGACGGATTACTTTGCTAAAATCAAGATTTCCGGTAAGGAATCTATCATAGTTATATTTTACAATGGCCCTACATTCTTTTTGGAAAAGTGGTTCTTCACAATATTTTTCGTTTAAAAACAGAATTTCTTGCTGGATTCTCTCATGCAAGGCAAATGGATTATTGAAGATTAATTTAAGAGAAATACTCCCTAGAGTTCTGTTCCTACTGCCAGTTTTGATTTTGAATGTTTTGCTTAATCTAATCTGGCATACAGGTATTCCTCCTTTAACATAATATGAGGATTTATTATCTGAAAAATTTGATTCATCAATTTTTGTAAAATAATCTAAAGATTTCTGTTCTATGTAGCTCTGATAATAAAGGTCAGGAATGCTCATTATATATTTATATCTGTAACTATTAAATATTATGTCAGCATATACCCCCTTTTGGATTAGGGAATCAATATTAAAATCAGTCTCATTATTATAGGTACTACTGTCCCTTATTTTAGGTAAAGGATTTACCGAAAAATTTGATACACATCTAGTAGTATTAATTTTGACTGATTTTGAATCTATAGATGAAATTGGGTAATTGGTAGTAGACACATTGTTGTCCCTCTTAGATATCTCTCTTTTAAAAATTAAGAGATCATTTGTCCCTTTTTTAAGAGTAAATTTTTCGGAGCATGGATTATTGTAACTGTTTTCATCATATGGCAAGAAACAAAATCGACAAATGTTTCTACATCTGTTATCACATGATATGGAATATTTGCTTGAATAATAATTTGATATAGCATCATAGTATTCAGAATGTTCTTTTATATCACGGATAGAAGTATAAACGCCAACTTTATAGCCTCCGTTAGGAGAACGAAAAGAGAAATATGTGAATTTATCATTATTAATGTCTCTGATTTTTCTTTCTATATCCGGATTATCCTTCTTGTCCAGGTCAAGAAGTATTAATCCACTATGTAGTTTAACATTTTGGTTGGTTTTCTTCCCTGGTTCAACCTGACCACTGGCTACGATTATGGGCAGTTGTTCTTTGGTAATTTTGCCACTTTTAAACTTCTCAAAAGATTCTTTGGTTGTTCCAGAGATTAGTAATGATGGAAGCTCCCACAACAAAAAATAAGATGGAGTGTAACTTTCTATATTTGGATAATAAGTAATAATCATTTCTGTGCGGGATTAATAGTGTTATGTATTAGGCAGTTTTATAAAAGAGAGGCCTCAAACCACCTGGCAAATCAGCCTCTCAGGTAAGATTATACTATAAATCTCCATGACTATAAATAGTTGATGTTTGGAAAAAAATAGATTATTGATAAATTATGACAGCTTTTATTTTATTCACCTCATTTAGAGTTCAGGCCAAATTCTGAAACAGAGAATTCAGATCAAGGTCAAAAACTGAGATTACTTTGATGAGACTTTTTAATGAATAGTTCATCTTTCCACTCTCAATATTTTGTATTGTCCGGTAATGAACATTTGAATCTTCTGCTAATTTTTTTTGTGTCAAACCGTAGCAAAACCGAGACTCTTTAATGTACAATGCAATTGGAGCTAATTGGTGAATTTCCGAGAGCGCTTTTTTATTGTCAACCTTACTATTATCTGTATTCATTGTAAAATCTATTTACCTATAAATACAGACATAATAAAATGTATCTCAACAATGTAAAAAACCTCTGATTATAATGCTACCAGTGTACTTTATTGCCAAATTATCTTCCCGATTTTAAACTATAAAAATTTGAAAGCACGAGCCATTGAACGCTGATCAAGTCATTTTCAATAAGAAATGTAAGAAATTAGGTGCCTACACAGAGATTTCTTATGATGGATTTTCAACTTCGATGACGACTCCCTGATTATCTACATAAAAAATCAGTGAAGAACCAACACTATACTTGTCAGCTTCAATGTATCTGCCTTCTGGGACAAAATATGCTGAAGACTGAAGCCAGTCATCTTTATATTCAGATGAGACAAGAATGCATTCATTGAACCAATCTTCCTCCATTAACTCCTGAGATTCTGGCCAAAGTACTATGACATATCTATTCATATTTTTAGGGTTAATATTTTATCTTTATTTTATGTGTTCATATGATTTGAACATTTCCTAAAAGGTATATTCAATATAATTCTCCCCGATAACAGGTATAATTATTTTATTGTCAAAACCTGTTACAATTGTGTCTTTAGTAAAAGAATTATCCCAAATACAGCTGAGCATGTTGGGACTGCACTCTATGGTAGTCTTTTTCTTTGGAGACCTTAATGTATTGCGGTTATCTGATAACCAAATTCTACTCCTTGTTTTTTGATTCATCTTTTTCATAATTGTTACTTTTTTAAGATAATTGTTATTATTGTTTATCCTAAATACTTATCGTAACACGCAAAAGGATAAAAAAACACAAAAAAAGATGAAATATTTTATCTAAATAATGTTATATCATTTATATTCAGCTGATTAAGTAATTTAAAATATTTGATTTCAAATGTTCGGTGTATCAGTTATAGAGTATACTTCAAGTTGATACACTTCTCAGATCAAATATGCCATCAAACTAGCCGATATGAATTAAAAATAGGGTCACACTAAATATGATACA
>JFJP01041239.1_pt1 | contig 10050 bp, 6 predicted proteins | sample 431651 | NCBI WGS metagenome assembly JFJP01 (sample SAMN02602958, study PRJNA72255) | Microbial mat metagenome, whole genome shotgun sequencing project. | biome: fresh water; feature: sink hole; material: water; isolation source: purple microbial (photo- and chemosynthetic) mats found in...
TATTGGAAACTTTTACAACGTAAAAATACTAAAAGCCGAAGATTTTGACTTATTTGGCGAAGTAAATAAATAGCGCAACTTAATAGTAACCGAAATTCTAAGAAAAGCAAAACTACGCAATTTTTTCTAAATTCTAATAACAAATTGTTACATTGTTAAATTGTTGATAGCGTAACTTGATAGCGACCGAAATTCTAAGAAAAGCAAAACTACGCAATTTTTTCTAAATTCTAATAACAAATTGTTACATTGTTAAATTGTTCTATTGTTGTTATATCACAAACAATTTAACAATTTAACAATTTAACAATTTAACAATTTAACAATTTAACAATTTAACAATTTTACTACATAAAACTGCCATAAAATTTTCGCAAAAACCATTCGACAGTTAAAAGAATGAGAATCAAGAAGAAAATCCATTTGAAATTGATAAAGCTCAACAATTTCTCTTCGCTATGATAAATGGGTTTTATTTTATTGTTTTGAGATATTTCTTGTGCAAGTGCATCTAATTGGCTCATATAAAATAGTTTTCCTGAATTCTGTTGAGCCAATTGATATAAAATTTTATGATTTGCTTGCAAATTAGCTGTTTCAACATCGAGAGAAGCGATTAAAAATTTATCGGAATACTTGAAAACTTCTTTCTCTAATTCTGCTTTTGCCGTAAATGAATATTCGCCTATCGGAAGCAAGCCAGCATTAAGGTTGTAGGTCTTATCGTTCTCTGTTTCAGGCTGATTGAATGTATATTCGTAAACTCTGTCGGCAGAATCTTTAATTTGCAAACTCACTTTCGCACCCGAAACAGCTTCGTAGCTTTGATTGTAAACTTGTGCCTGAAATTTGACATGCTGATTTTCGGTAAAAATGCGTTCTGTTTTTACAATAAATCGCTCTTTTTTGACCTTTAAAGCCAAATATTGAATCACTTTTCCCATAAATTCGCTAAACAATTCGTGCGTTTCATTCTGTTTAAAATCGGTCAAACGCCAACGCCAAATTCCCTCGCCCATGATAAAAGCCGCCTTTTGAGTTTCATCAGCCGATTTAACAAACAGAATAAGAGGCTTTTGAGTTGCAATTCCTTTCATTTTTTGATAAAGAAAAACTTCGCTTTGTGCCGACAGTTCGTAATCGGCAAAATGGGTGAGCAAAGGAGCCGAATTTTCGATAAATTTAGCAAGCGGTTTGCTTGTTTCAAAAAGCTTAAATTGCTGATTTACAAAAGCAGAGCTTTCTTCAAACGAATTTTTGTGCTGATTTACCCTCAAATCCATTTCGGAAGTAAAGCTATTGAGTGCCAAAATGTCAGTTTGCGCACCTAAAATAAAAAGAGTTGGACGATTTTCTTTTTTTACTTGGCTCAAAATATCTGGAATTTTATTTTGAAAAGACGGAAGTTGGTGTAAAATAATCAAATCAAAGGCTTTTACATTGGCTTTGATGTTGCCTACAAATTCAATGGTTGTTTCGTAATTTTGTTGATTATCAAGCACCGAACGAATTGCGCCCAAGTCGGGGTGCGGCGAATTAGCCAAAATCAATATCTTTTGTTTGTTATCAAGCACATCTACAATTATCGTTTTGGTATTATTTTTCAAGTTTTTTTCACCATCAACAGCCCTTACTGAAATTTGAAATTGCTGTAAGCCTTTTTTCTCGGCAAGCAATTCAGCATCAATTGTTTCGATGTAATTATTCTCCAAAATCTTAACACTTTTAGTAAAGAGTCGTTTTCCGTTGTTGGTAATTGTAACCTCAGTTTCTTTTCCTTTTAACTTATTGGCTAATAGCTCAATGCGAATAGGAAACGTGTTTCCGGTAAATGCTATTTTATTGGCTTTTACCTCCGAAATGAATGCATCTTTTTTGATGGAGGTATCGCCAAGTGCAATTGTATAAATAGCTGAATTTAAGTCGCTTGTAGAATAAATAGGATTTTTGCCTTTGTTGTAAATTCCATCGCTAGCCAAAATCACTGCGCCTAAGTTTCTATTTTCGTAACGCACCGAAATCTCTTCGAGCATTTCTGACATATTTGTCTGTTTTTCAGCAAATAAGAAACTATCCGATTGTGCTAATTTTTCGCCAAAAGTATATTTTACAATTTCAAAATCAGAACTTAATTTTTGAAAAAGCTTATCTTCAAGTTCTTTAACATATTCATTTTTAATACTTAACGAATCGGAATTAGAAATAATAGACTCGGAATTGTCTTGAGCAAAAACTAAAATTGGTTTTTCTACACTATCACTAATGTATTTTAACATAGGCGAAATAAGTAAAAAACTGATAAAGAAGACAGTAACAAAACGAAAAGCTGAAAGCATATAAATTTTCCATTTTTTTGTTTCAAAAAACTGCCTGTCTTTTCGATAAAATAAAAACGAATACGCAAAGGCAATTAATAAACACAACAAAATGAACCATAAGCTATTAGCAGAAGTAACACTTACATTTAAAACAAAAAAACTATATATTGAATTGAGAATAAAATTCATGGTATGTAAGATAATTTTAAATTTAATATACAAAATTAGTATTCGATGCAAAAAAAGAACAATTAAATAGTATATTTTAAAAAGTAATATTGGCAAATTTATAAAATAAATTCTACTTTTTATAGTTTTTATAAAAAAATGGAATTTAATTTGCGTTTTAAATAAATATACGCTAAAAATTAAAGTTTAATTTTAGTTTCCAAAAAAATAGAATAAAAACGAACTTATAACTAATTTAAGATATGATTTACAGACTATTAACATTCATTTTACTGGTTAGTTGGGCTGGTGTACAAGCCCAATACAAAATAGATATAAAAATAAAAGGAGCCGAACAAAAAAATGTTCAATTTGGATATTATTACGCTGATAAACAATACGTTTTGAAAACAGAAAAAGCTGATGAAAAAGGAAAAATTGTTTTTCAAGGCAAAGAAAAATTAGCGCGTGGCTTGTATTTGGTAATGCTCGAAAATCAGATGTATTTTGATGTGTTAGTTTCTGACGACCAAGAGTTTAGCATAGAATGCGACACAAGCAATTTAACCCAAAGCATGAAAATAAAAGGTTCGACCGAAAATGCTTATTTCTATGAATTTCAGCAAGAAATAATAAATCCGGTGCAAGAGCGTGGCAAATTGTCAGTTCGTTTGTACGAATTGCCAAAAACGTCTGACTCTGTGGCTATAATCGAAAAAAGAATTAGCGAAATAAATACGCTCACCGAAAACGCGTGGAAAAAGTACGCACAAAAGTCGGGCAATAGCTTCTTAACCAATCTATTAACAGCTTTCAATGGCGAGCCTGAATTTGCTTACAGCAATGAAGTTTTCTTTGAACACATCAATTTTGCCGATAGTGGTTTGGTGCGTTCGCCTGCGCTCAATCGTGTATGTAAATTATTGCTAGCCAGAAATTTAAATGCAAACAAACCCATTTCGATTATGAAAGCAGAAATAATTCAACTGCTCGAAAAATCGAAAGCAAATAAAGAAGTTTATGCTTATGTTTTTACGCATTTTTTGAGCTTTTTCCACTCTTTCCAGCGCGATGGAATTAACGAACTCTTTGTGTTTCTGCACGATGAATACATTGCAAAAGGCAAAACGCCTTGGTTCGACGAAAAAGCGCAAGCCCAAATAAAAGAAGAAGCCGACGTTTTTAGATACAGTTTGATAGGAAGCAATGCCTATAACATTAATTTAGAGAGTCTTAGCGGAGAACAAATCGCTTTAAACACACTCGAATTTGAGCATATTTTTGTGTTTTTTTGGAGCACAGGCTGCGGGCATTGCGAGGAAGCCTCCAAAATACTACGAGATTTTATGGTTCAAAACAAAACGCTCGACTTGGCTATTTACTCTGTTTACGTGAAAGAAGATAGAAAAGCATGGGCTGATTTTGTTAGTCAATACGGTAGCAATGAGTGGTTTAATGTTTGGGACCCTAAAAATGAAAGTCTCTACAAACAACATTATTACATTTCGAGCACGCCTATAATGTATGTGCTAGACCGCAACAAAAAGATTATCAACAAGTTTTCGGGAGATGCACCTATCAAAAGTTATTTAGAAACAATAGTGAAAAATGAAAAATGAAGAATGAAAAATGAAAAATGAATAATAAAATAACAATTTAACAATTTAACAATTTAACAATTTAACAATTTAGCAATTTAAATAGATGAATATCAAAGAAAAAGCTCAAAAATATTGGAAAGAAAAAACGGTTTGGACAAAAATTTCCGACTTTATCTTTATCGCATTAATCGTGGCACTCATTTTTCCTGCCAGCCGAATGCAAGTATTAGTTTTTGTAAAACAACTAACTTCGTTTTCGCCCAAAGCAATTGATAAAGAGGAACGTAAGGCAATTACAATAACCGATTACGATTGGACATTTGAAACGCTCGATGGCAAAATTCACAACATGAAAGATTATGCCGGAAAAACTATTTTTATCAATCAATGGGCAACTTGGTGTCCGCCGTGTGTAGCCGAAATGCCTAGTATTCAGAAGCTTTACGACCAAGTAAAAACAAACCCCAAAATTGTTTTTGTAATTATTACCAATGAAAAGAAAGAAATAGTAGAAGCATTTTTAAAAAAACAAGGTTATACTTTTCCGGTAGTATTAGCACGCACCGAAACACCCAAAGCCTTTGATTCTGAATCAATTCCAGTTACATTTGTCGTTTCGCCCAAAGGCGAAATTGTGCTCAAAGAATATGGCTCGCGCAAATGGCATGGCGAAGAAACTGTTAAAATTCTCAATTCGCTGAATTAATTTTTTATTTTTACAAAATAAACAAAATAAAACTGCGTTAATAGAAATGAAATAACAAATAATAATTTTATTTAACTTAAAATTTTAAACGTATGAAAAAAATTGCTTTATTACTCATTTTGTTTGTATCGCTAAGTGTAGCGTCAAAAACCAATGCGCAAGTTTATTATGTATATGATGGCGATACTTTTAATATTTTATTAACCTGCAACGACAATAGCGTTATTGAAAAAATTTCTTTCTCGTCAGGAGATGAGTGGGTTGATTTTAAAATTGTAAATTGGGTAGATACCGATAATGGGTTTTTATACACAGTAAAAGACGGGAAAAATAAAGTATTTACAATTTTATATCAATCTGATTACGACTACGTTACAATAACAAATGCTTCTACGGGCAAAAGTTGGTATCAATACAGAAGAGAAGAATAAAAAGAATAGAACCAATTTATTTTGTTCAAAAAAACAAGTGAATTTTAATACAAACCTTGTTTTAGCCTGAACAAATAAAACATGATAAAGAAGAAAAAATAAAAATTTATTTTTTCTTCTTTTTTTTTGAACCCCGAAATAATAAGTAAAAAAACACCTTCTTTACCTAAAGTTGAATCGAAAAAACTTGTTAAAAAGCAGATTTGCCAATATTCTCTCTCCAATTTTTTTTTATTATTTTTTTTAAACCTAAATTTGCAAAAAAAATAAGCTCCTTTTACTATTTATTCCACAGCAAGTATTCTTTTTTTTTTGAGCTTTTTTAGAAAATTAACACCAATGTAGTTAAGTTGAGGTTATTTATAAAACAGCCCTTCAAGGGTTTAAAACCCATGAAGGGCTTAATTTAACGGCATTGGAATTGATACAGTAAAAAAGCAATTTTAAGATAATAATTTTTTTATTGCCTTAAAATGCGAAATTTAATAAGCTCTGTTTCTATGAAAAAACAAATTCTTTCGATAAGTATAGTAGCAATTACTATTCTATTTGTACATTGCAATTCTACCAAACAATTTAAAAATAATAATGTAGATTGGATTAATGCACAAGCTAGTAAATTATATGCAAACTACGAAACAATTTACAACAGCGATTCGAGTTTTGTAATTATCAAAACAGACAATAAACAGTCAGGTATTCCAAACTTTCGGCTACAATTTTCGGTTTATAACGCAGCCCAGAAAAAAAATATTTTAGAAAGAACAATGGACAATACAACTGTTCGTTGGATTTCAACTCACGAAATAGAAACAGTAACCCAACTAGGCTTTGAAGATAAAAAAACAGGTAAAAGTACTAAACGCAATATCATTATAATTAACGATTAATGCTTTTTTTAGAATTGATAAATAATATTTTACAAAAAAAACATATATCTCTTTTATTCCGATTCAGTTACTTACTTTACCAATATTTAATTTAATTTTTTTTAAAAACATGAAAAAACAAATACTCTTAAAGATTTTCATTCTTTTCTTAGTTTTTTCCAGTGGAATTTTGATGTATCAATCTTTCGATAAAAAAACTGAAAACGAAGTAATTACAAAAAAAAATAAAGTAAAAAGAACCAAACGAGCCAAAGAATATTCGGAATATTTCAAAGGAATAACCACTGGACTCGATGCTAAAGAAAGTAGCTACACCAATAGTTACCGCTACGATGAGTTACAAAAAGCCTTGCAGCGAAAATCGCCAGCAAAGTTTGATTACTCGTGGATAAATCGTGGACCTGCCAACGTGGGCGGCAGAACACGCGCCATAGTTATCGACCCCGACGATGCCACCAAAAGCACTTGGTTTGTAGGTGCAGCCACAGGCGGAATTTGGAAAACAACCAACAAAGGCAACAATTGGACAAATATTTCGGCTAGCTTACCAAATCTTTCTACCAATGCGCTCGAAATGGCAAAATCGAACCACAATGTAATGTATGCAGGCACTGGCGAATCGTTTCCGGGTGGTACTTATCTTTATGGTTCGGGAATTTTCAAAACCACCAACAAAGGAACAACTTGGAGCTTGCTCTCCGCTACAAGTGGAAACAAAAATTTTGAATATGTAAATCGGATTGTAATTGATTTTCAAGATGAAAACATCTTACTTGCGGCAACCAACGGCGGTATTTTTAAATCAACCGACGGCGGTTTAAGTTTCACTCAAAAATACTCGTCGGCTACAAACGTGGAGCAAATTATAGCCGAACCAGGCAATTTTAACATTCAATATGCAAGTGTGAAAGGTGTTGGAGTATTAAAATCGACAGATGCCGGCGAAACATGGGTACTTTCCAACAACCAGCTTACCGTTACAGGTAGAATAGAATTAGCCATTTCGCCCGTTAATACGAGCAATCTATTTGCAAGTGTCGATGGCGATTTGCCAAGTGTTTATATTTCGAGAGATAAAGGAGCAAGCTGGGTTATCTATAAACAAGGTCTCAATCCAGAAGATTTTTTAACTCAAGGAGCTTACGACAACGCAATTGCAGCTCACCCTTTCGACCAAAACTCGGTATATGTAGCGGGTGTAAACATCAATAAAATTAATTTTAGTGGTACACAAAGCCAATCGGCTGCCAAAGTATTGAGCGCATCGACCGAAAATACCAGTTCTTTTTTATCGTTTATCAATTTTGGTGGCGAGTTTCTAAATGGAGGAATGGCTTGGGAAGATGGCACCAATCCTATTGATGTAGTAGCTTCTGATTGGTGCTCGATTGAAATTCGATTTGGAGCAGGCAAAAAACAAAAAGCGCACCGATTTACAGTGGGCGGACAAGGCTCTGGAGTTGCTGCAAGCGGCTATTTTTACAAAGATTATGTAGATGTTCCTTTTGAAGTTTGGGACATCACCAACAACCGACAATTAATGGTAAGTTTTCGCGACCAAGCCGAAAATGGCGTTTTTGATTTAGTAGAAAGAGATGACGCTGACGATGCCAAAGGTCGCGAATATTTCTTTATCAATGCCGTAGCTTATTCTCCAACAACGCCCAACTCAAACATAGCCAAAACAGGCGGAAGAGCTTACAAACAACTTTATTTCTTCTGGCCTACACTGGCAAGTGGCGGAACATGGGATGCAAACAACTTGCCAGAATCGAAAATAATAGTTAAATACGGAACACAAGCACAGCAAGCCGGAACCATAACAAAAATAGCTGATGCTTACGGTACAACCAATAGCTACGACCAAGGGAGTGGCTTTGGAAAAACAAAAATACCAGGTTTACACCCCGACCATCATCAAATAGTAATTATTCCGGGTGCTAGCTCTTCAGTTCCTTTTACTATAATCAATACCAACGATGGAGGTATTTCTATTTCAGAAAACAGCGGTACAAGCTTTGAAATGAGAATAAACAACTACAATACCACACAATTTTATGGAGTATCAAAAAAACATGGTGCTAGCGAGTACTTTGGCGGTATGCAAGACAACGGAAGTTGGCAATCAAAAACAGGCGAAGCTGCCCATTCAGATTCGTACTATTATTTCCGAATTGGTGGCGATGGATTTGAAACGGTTTGGCACTACACCAACCCCAACAAAATGATTGGAAGCGTGTATTACAACGACTTTTCGGCATCAAGCAACGGAGGAATAAGCTGGTTTGACGCAAATCAAGGCATTGATGTTGATGCTGAAGGAAACGGCGATGGTCCTTTCTTAACAAAGCTATCCTCGTCAAAATCAAAAGCAGACATTCTCTATGCAGTTGGAAAAAATGGTGTTTGGAAAAATACAACATTTGGCTCTACCAATTGGATAAAAAAACTTATAACTACCGGCTGGTCAAATGGTTCGGTAACAAGTTACCACAGCGTAAAAGTTTCGCTGGCAAACGACAATATTGTATGGGCTGGAGCTGGAATGGCAAGTGCTTATGGCTACAATATATTTGTATCAACCGACGAAGGCGAAAGCTTCAAAGCAGTAAAAGAATATAGCGATGTAACCATGAACGCTTATTTAAGCGGCTTTGCAACTCACCCAACCCTCGACAGTACAGCCTTTGCACTATTTTCGGTCAAAGGAAAACCCAAAATTTTGAAAACAGACGATTTAGGCGAAACTTGGACAGACATAACCGGATTTTCGAGCGGAAAAGGAAAAAGCAACAACGGATTTCCCGATGTAGTTGTAAACTCATTATTAGTAATGCCTTACAACACCGACATTATTTGGGCAGGAACAGATATTGGAATGTTTGAAACCACCGATGGCGGACAAAGTTGGCATATTTTGGCTGGCGATTTTCCTTACGTTTCGGTTTATCAAATGCAAATAGTTGACGACGAAGTAGTTGTAGCCACTCACGGGCGAGGCATTTGGACTGCAAACATTCCCGAAATAAGAAAAGTTCCGGTTGTAACCAGCTTCTCCAACCTAGAAATAAACAAGTTTAAAGTTGATTTTGAACTGTTTGACCAGCCCGACTCGGTTGCTCTTTTTGTAAATGAAAAAAGAGTAAAATCAGCAAATTCCTACACAAACAACAGCAAGAATACTTTTCAGCTAGAGAACTTAGCCAGTGGACATTACAACGCATACGTTGTCGCGTACATTAGTGGAAAATCATACAAATCAAACTCATCAAGCCTCAAATTTTTTAAAGTAGGTATCCCAATCTTGCAACACGAACTAAAAACCCTCTCAATTTATCCAAATCCAAGCAAAGGATTCATCAATTTTGAGCTAAGCGAAAGCGATTTTGACAAAGAATACTCAATAAAAATAGTAGATTTATCTGGAAAAGAAGTGCTTGCAAGCAAAGGACAAGCCAATATCCAAAATCAGCTAGATGCTTCGCATTTAGAAAACGGACACTATATTGTGATGGTTTACATCAATAAAATGTTCTACGTAAATAAGTTAGAATTACGAAAATAGCAATATTTTAAAAAATGAAAACTACAATTTAGAATAAAATAAAAAAGAGCAAAAATTTTGCTCTTTTTTATTAAATTTGATACAATAATAATATTTATTTTAAGTTTTTATAAAGAAGAGAATTTCTCAATACAAAAAAACAAATACTAACATTTAAAAAACAAAACAATTATGAAATTTAGAAATTTAAGTTCACTTTTAATGATTTTCGCACTTTCGTTTTTCATGTTTTCGTGCGAAGGCGATATTGCCGAAACCGATGCTGAAATTATCCAAAATATTTCAACCAAATGGACTGTAGGCGAAACCGGTGGCGCTGAGTACGATGTAACCATTAGTGCAGGAACAGGTACAAACGAAATTAAAATAGC
>JFJP01041240.1_pt1 | contig 10050 bp, 3 predicted proteins | sample 431651 | NCBI WGS metagenome assembly JFJP01 (sample SAMN02602958, study PRJNA72255) | Microbial mat metagenome, whole genome shotgun sequencing project. | biome: fresh water; feature: sink hole; material: water; isolation source: purple microbial (photo- and chemosynthetic) mats found in...
GTACAGGAACCGGTTCTTTTACCAGAAACATTACAGGACAAGTCCGAGGATCAGTATTCTATTTTAGAGGATATGCAACTAACGAATGTGGCACTATCTATGCAAACGAATTAACCTATGACAACATACCGGTATTTTCTGGTATTGGTAACTGGGAGGACTATACAAAATGGGACGTACTACAAGTGCCTGGCTCAACCGGTAACGGTGGGTTTGGAAATGTTGCTGATAGTCCGATAATAGATGGAAACTGTACACTTGGAGCAAGTAATAGTGTAACTAATCTGACCATAAATGCATCTCGTAAGTTGACTATAAACAAAGCAACTACCATGCAAGTTGTTGGTACATTAACAAATAATGCGGAAACAGCAGGTATCCTTATCAAATCAATTGATGTAGCCTCCGATGCATCGGCCAACGGTAGTCTAATTTTTGCCAATGGTTCACCAAAAGGCACTGTCGAAATGTTTTCGAAATCATCGTGGAATACTTCAAACCCTGAAGGAAGTAGATATAAATGGCAGTTTTTTGGCATACCAGTTTCATCTGTAACTTATAACTCGTACTTTCAAAATACAATTATACGTCAATGGGATGAGAGTGTGACTGATTATTATGATGTATGGTACGAAAGAAATGATAACTCTTCATTGCAGTTAATTCAGGGCGACGTATTGAGTCCAGGTCTTGCTTACGAAATTTGTCAACAAAACAATCGGAAGTATTCTTTTGCAGGAAATCTTAATACTGGTGATTTTAGCAAGACACTACAATACACACCTACAGCTTATTTCAAAGGTCAGAATTTGTTGAGCAATCCATACACAGCAGCTATGGATATTTCGGCAATGGTTTTTGGAGCAAATACGGAAGCTGCCGTTTATACATACAATACAGGTACATACAACGAATGGTTATCTGCCAATGCACAATATGATCCGGGAACAGGTCCTGGAACTTATACTGTAACAACAAAAGGAGCTGGTGGATTAACTGGTATTTTAACACAAATACCGTCGATGCAAGGATTTATTGTAAAATCGACCGATTTGGCTGGAGGTTCAGTAAGTTTTCCTTATGCAAGTTTACTTCAGAATACCGAAAAACAAAAAGCGAAAGCTAGTTCAAAAATGGGTAGTATGATTGATGTAATTGGAACTCATTATTCTGACCGTATGTGGATATTGGACGACGAAAATTGTACTCCTTCATTCGATAATGGTTACGATGGTAAAAAAATGTTAGGATCAGCATTAGCATCTCAACTTTATGGAATCCAAGATAATGAACCTTATCAAATTCAAGCCGTTAAGAATCTGAATGAAACACACTTAGGATTTTTACCTGGCACGGATACTTCATTCAAATTGGTGTTTAATCATCAAAATTTAGATACAAAGTACACAAAACTTTATTTGGTAGATTTGGTTGAAAACCCAAACCAAGCAATTGACATTACAGCAACAGGTTCGACATATAATTTTACGGCAACTGCTTCCGACCCTGCGAAACGATTCAAAATAATTGGTAACACTGGCATGACAACATCTATTATTGAAAATAAAAATGATAATTTAATCTTTTTTAATCAGAATAATAAGTTGATAATTGACAGTAAATTAGCTGAAGCAGGTAATCTTCAACTATTTGACCTTGCAGGTAAATTGCAAGCGCAATTCAAATTTGCGGGTAATACAATAAGCACGATGGATTCAAACCTACAAAAAGGTATTTACATAGCACGTTTATCAGTAGGTTCAATAGAAATAGCACAACGCGTAATTATCAAATAAAATAATGAATATGAAAACAACTAAAATAAACAAGTATAGTAACATGACACTTAAAATAGCGTTTGTGTTTGTAGGATTGTTAATGGTAAATATAATATTTGCACAAGGTACACACCCAGGGCATGATCCTATTCCTGTTCCTATTGATGGCGGAATACTAATGGCAATATTAGCTTTAGGAGGCTTTGGCTCTCTGCTTCTAAAAAAGAAAAAAGACAAAAAGTAATAGTCTAAATTTCTTTCTTAAATTTGATATTAATCGGTTAAAATTTTAACCGATTAATATCTATTTTTTTTAAATTAAAACAATAATGAAAAAACCGTCGATTTGGAGATTTAAGAATAATCAGCAACTGATACTATTCTTTTTGGTGATTACAATAAGTATACTTGCCTCTGTTTTTTTATTGCCCTTAGTTGAAAAATCCTATTTTATTAAAGTATTTGCTCTTTTTACAGGCAAAGTAGTAGTTGCTATTTCTTCTATCATAGGTTTTTCTGTTCAATTTGATAGCGCTATTGGAAAGGTACAATTTTTAGAAAAATATCAAAGTTTAGTTTTGCCCGTAGGCGCTTACAGTTACTATTTTCTAATTCTCTATTTATTTTTTTTAGTTCCGCTTAAAAATTACCTCTCTATAATTGGTTTATGTATTTTTACCTTTCTATTTTTGGCCTTTAGAGCTGCAAGTATCACCTCTATTTTTTTACTTAACAATGGAAAAGTTCACGGCGTTTTGCCTTTATTTTTAGATCCACTTGTATATATACCTATGTTTTTTTCGTTGCTTTTTATCATTAAAAACAACGAAATACTTTATATACAGTATAAAAAAATTGAAAGTCTATTTGTACCAATCATACATGTACCTTTACACAAAGTAGTTCTTTTTTTAATTCTTATTCCACCACTACCAAGGGTTTTTCTAACCTATCTGAATGTTGATATTTTAAATTTTATCGTTTCTTTCACGCTCAAAGGATCGCAAATTATTCTGCATCAGCTTGGTTATATTGCTACTATCAGCACTAAGTTCCTCATACTTAACCGATACTCCATACAATTGGAATATCCATGCTTAGGATTAAGTGTTATAACGATTATTTATATTTTTGTGTTTGTGATAAGAGCAAACTGGCTGAACAAGCTTGTTTTTTTAGCTCTATTTACAGCATTCTTTAGTCTGATGAATTCCTTCAGGCTGGCTATGGCATTAGTTTATTTACAAAATATATCTAAAACTGCACAAATAGACAAAACCACCATTCACGATATAATTACGTATTTTATGTATTTGGTTGCATTTGCGTCCCTACTACTTTTTCATTTTTGGTTTCAGGATTTGAATTTAAAGAAAATATTTAAACCTAAAATGTAGTTTCTGGGATTTTAATTCGCTCTCATCTTTGGTAATCAAACGATCATCACTATAATAAAAGAGGCTGTAAACAATTGTTACAGCCTCTTTTCCGTTTTTATACAACACAGTTTAATTCATAATAATTCTTTTACTGAAATTAGTAGTATCAATTCTAATTTTGATAATATAAACTCCTTTTGCTAAAGCTATTGGAATATTTATTTGACTATTAGGTAATGAATTGGTATTTGTAATACAGCGTCCTATTTCATCATAAAGTCCAATTTGTGCATTCGTTGAGTTACGATTATTAATATAAACTACATTTTGCCGCACAAAAACATCTATATTATTATCAAAATCTACACGCTCAACTCCTGTGGTTGCAGTTGAAATTTTAAATCGTTTTATGGGGTCTCCCGATTTTGCAGAAAACGTATAAAACGAACCATCAGCCGTAACATCAATGGTTTTATTTTCGGGCATATCAACCAGATACAATTTACTATATAATTTCTGAATGTTTTCATGCGTAAATTTGATCGTAAAATCTTTATCATTTCCGGGTTTAAAACCAATTACAGACTCATTAATATCATTTACAGCATTTATTTGATATTCAGCTCCATCGCTTTCGATGCCATAAATTTGAGTTACAGATTCATCGCCAGGTAGCTTCACTCCATCCCAACCATTATCAAATCCAGGTGTACAAGCAGGATCTACAAATATCCACATTTTATCCGAGAAATTTGTTCCTTTTACATCTATGCGCGTAGCCACAACATCTGCGTTTAACTCTTGTTTTGCACGTTGATGAATTGAATTTTTCATTACAGTAGGATAAGTAATTGTTATAGAACCTCCTGCAGCATTTGTTGCCTTAACAAGGAAGCCTTGCATGGATGGCACTTGACGCAAAATACCAAGTACTCCAGCAGTTTGTTTAGTAGCCACTGCATAGCGCGCCGGTGTTAGTTCAGTACCATCAATTCCTATATTTTCACCATGATTATCTATCCAATCAGTATATGTTCCGCAATTGTATTGATATACCGTATGCTCCGTGTTAGCACCAAACTCAATGGAACGTATATCAATAGCTGCAGTAAATGGATTTCCAAATACATGTTGCCCTTTGAAGTAAGCAGTAGGGGTATACGATAGAGATTGAACAAAATCATCGTGTTGTAAAGTGCCTTTGAAGGTGTAAATTTTGGGATATTGCTGTACCAATTCGTATCCTTTATTGTTTGTCAAAGTACTACCTGATCCTTTCTGCAACGATGTTCCATCATTTCGGCGTGCCCAAACATCATCGTAAAGCGTTACGGTTTCGTCCCACTCGCGTAAATAGCAACTACTAAATGTTGTATTATAAATTGTCGATTTAACAGGTATACCCATAAACTGCCATTTGTATTTATTATTTACGGGTTTAGATAAATCCCAACTTGCTTTGGAATACATTTCGACTGAACCGGTAGGATCTCCTGTTTTCCAAGTTAGCGTTCCCGTTGGTTGGGTTGCACTTGCTTTTACGAGCAATGCGTTCACACCACCTGAATTAATAAATTGACCACCTAAAGCTCCACCTGTAATATTTAACGAACTACCAGCGGCAATTGTTAGTTTTGGAGTTACCGCTCCATGTGCAGCTTTAATTGTCAGATTGTACGAGTTTTCGTCGTTGTTTACAATACAATTTCCATCGATATAAACCAATACTGCTTCGTGAAGTCTGGTTATTGCCGGAATAGTATCGTGATCCCAGCGTGCAGAAGTATTCCAGTCTTGTTCCGAAGTAACACCCAACGAATTTGTAAAAGTTGTAGTTGGCCAAGGTACAAAAGTAGTCGGATTTTGGGTTCCAGTTAAGTTAGTTAAATAGACTTCACTTCCTGAATTTCCATCGTATTCGAAAGCTCGAACAGTATAAGTTCGGCCTGGATATAAACCAGTTAAGTAAACTGAACTACCTGTTCCGCTATAAATACAGTAATATCCTGTTCCGCCTACTTGTGTTCCTTTATTCAGCCAATTAACTGAAGGAGAGTACGTTGTTGAATTGACAGGATTTGTAATGCTTCCTGTCCCTTCTTTCATAAAAACAACACGCGATGTTTTACTTCCATTCGACCAACTGATAGTACAAGTTGTAAATGTAGGATTTGGATTAATGTTATAAGTTTGTAAATCCGAATTATTGATAATTACTTCATCGTAGCTTGTACAAGTTCCATTAGTTGCTGTCCAACGATAAACATAAGTGCCTTGAATTAAACCAGTTATTGTAGTTGTTGGTGAGTTTACATTTGTAATTGAGGCGCCAATTGGGCCACTAATTTTCGACCACACACCACTTCCCGAAGTTATTGCATTTGCAGCCATAGTTGCAAATGTAGCAGATGAACTTATGTCATCTCCCGCATTCGGTTCGGTAACAATGGCATCGACAATTAAATTCACATCATCTGTAGTTGCAGTACAATTAGCACTCGAAATTGTCCATCTGAATGTGTAACTACCTGCAACAGCTCCAGTAATAGTTGTGGTTGGCAGTGCTGGGTTTGTAAAATTCACCGTAGAAGTTCCTGAAACTTGCGACCAAGCTCCTGTACCTACCGAAGGCGTATTTGCCGCCAAATTAAAAGGTGCATATAAACAAACTCGTATATCAGAACCAGCTGCGGCAGTTGTAGGAGGATCGTTATTTATAATAGTAAGCTCATCAGTCAATTCGATACAACTTCCATTCGATGAAGTCCAACGGAATATATAATTCCCTGGCAATAAATTGGTTAAAGTAGCATTACGATCATTTATATTAGAAATTGTATATGTTGGTCCACTCACTTTAGTCCAAGTTCCCTGACCAGTAATAATTTCATTACCAGCTAATGTTGTTGTTGAAGCATTACATAGCGTTTGGTCATCACCCGCTAAAGGTGTTGTTGGTGCTGTATTTACATACAAAGTCATATCATCATATATACTATCACATGAACCATCTTTTATGCTCCAACGAAATACGTAAGTACCATTTTGCAAGCCAGTTACTAAGGATGCATTGCTAATTTTGGATGCAAAAGAAGCTGAATTAGGACCGCTTAGCTGCCACCATGTTCCAACACCTGATGCAGGAGCTTCGGCAGCCATTGTTGCTGTTGTTCCGCAAATAGTTTGGTCGTCTCCAGCCGAACGAGTTACAATGCGCGACACATTAACTACCATTTGATCGGCAAAGGTACATGTACCATTAGTAGTAGTCCAAGTAAATACGCTTATCCCCGGGCTTACAGCGGTAATAGTTGCATTTGGTTTACTCTCCTCTGTAATAGAAATAGTGCCTGTACCAGAAGTTTTTGTCCATTTGCCGGTACCTGTGGTTGGAGCAGTAGCAGCCATTACTATTGATGTTGTAGCATTTGTAATACAGGTATTTTGATCGGGGCCTGCCACAGCGGCAGAAGGATTTTCTAATACATTTACTGTAACTGTAGCTTCACTTGCGCCACAAGTGCCACCTCCAACTAAAGCATATTTAAATGTGTAATTTGTACCAGGGCTGAGATTACTAACTACTGCGGTATTGCCTCCAGCACCCTGAGTAATAACTTCTGAACTTTGAATTGGAATGGTTTGAGTCCAAACTCCTGCTGTATTTACATTTCCAGTAAGCGTAGTAGCAGTAGTTCCGCAGAGTGTTTGAGCAGTTCCAGCCGTCGCTACTGGGATTACATTTATAATAACTTCGTTGCTCAATGTACTACATAGTGTTCGGCTATTCCATGTAAGTATATATGTACCTGCTATGAGATTTGATACTCCGGTAGTTGGTGATAAACTATTAGCTATTACTGGTGCATTGGGTCCGCTTATGACGTTCCAAAAACCAACGCCGCTATCAATTGTATTAGCTGACATAGTAGATACACCACTACAAACCGTTATATCAATACCGGCATTGGGTGCTGTAGGAGGATTTGAAGCATATATTATAACATCATCGGAATTTGCAGAGCACGATCCATTTGATATTGTCCATCTGTAAACGTATTGTCCTTCCAACATACCTGTTACAGTACTTGTATTGCTGCTTGGAGTAGTAATTATAGCAATTGATGGGCCCGAAACTTGTGTCCAAACTCCACTTCCAATAGTCGGTGAATTTGCACTTAAAGTAGCCGAGCTACCACAAATTTTGAGTTGGTCGGGGCCTGCATCGGCCAGTGTTGCAGCTGCTGATATAGTTACAACAACAGTATCGGAAGATGACGTACAGGCATTTCGAGCAATAGTCCACACAAAGGTATAAATACCATCACTTAATCCATCTACAAGTGTTGTGGATGCAGTAGGTGTTTGGATATTTGCTGCAGGTCCGGATAATTTTGTCCATAATCCATTCCCACCTGAAGTGGAATTTCCTGTTAGTGTAATATTAGTTGTACCAGAAGACAAACACTGATCTGAACCAGCCAAAGCAGCAATAGGTCCTAATAGCTCACTAGTAGTAATTATTGTATTGTCGGCCGAGGTGGAACAACTATTTGCAATTGTCCAAGTAAAAGTGTAAGCTGTATTTGCTGCCAAGCCTGTTACAAAGGACGAAGGGCTGTTTCGGTTCGAAAATGTAACTCCCGCAGAAGGCGACACAGTCCAAGTTCCAGTTTCGGTAGCTGCAATTGCGTTTCCGTACAACCTTAAAGGAGCTGTATTACAAACGGTTGAATCTTTTCCAGCCTTCGAAGTTGTTGGATTTGTAGAAGCAATGCGCACCCTAACTTCATCGCGCGTTGTAGGGCACGCTGCTCCATTGCTAATAGTCCATCTAAATTCATAAAGTCCACTTGTGAGCCCTGTAACATTAGTTTGCGCATTGGTGGCGGCGGTTATTGTAGCAGTATTAGGTCCACTAAGCTGTGTCCATTTGCCTGTATTTGGTGCTGTAACAGTGTTTCCTATAAGAGTAGCTGAAGTTGCATTACAAGGTAAAACTGGATCGGATCCTGCATTGGAAGCAGTAGGTGAATTTGAAACAATTACTTCAATATCATCATAAATAGTAGTACAATTTCCAACCGTTTTCTTTATTCGAACTAAATAAGTTCCAGACTTAGATAAATTAGTTAGATTAAATGAAGTAGCGCTTGTTGATAAAGTTGCTTCACTTCGTGGTGTGTATCCAGTTGGGTAACTTACCATAACCCACTTTGGCTGCGTTAAACCTGTTTGAGCTATGTTTATTGTCGTTGTTATGGTGTTACACGCTAACACAACTGGACTAGGCGTAGTTATAGCTAATGTTTGACCTGCTTCGAAGGTAATGGTTAAATTTGCACTTGCTGAAGAACAGCCTGTAGTCGAATTTGTAATAGTATATTTGAATTGAGAACTTGAACCGTTCAAACCGGTAACAGTTGTATAACGGGAGTTAGGCGAAGTTATAGTTCCTGCTCCACTTTCTTTTGTCCACAAAACTGTTTCTGTTGCAGCATTATAAGCCGAACCTGCAAGCGATAACGAACCAGGGTTGTCGCAATAGGTTGAATTAGTAGCATTACCTACAATTACAGCAGTAGCCTGAGATATAGCAGCTCCTTGAGGATTTACTATTAAAGTTACGTCATCGGAACCCGAAAAACAGGGAGTCGTAACAGTCCATCTAATAATATAAGTTCCTTGTATAAGGTTACTTACAGTAGTAATATGACTATTCGGACTGTTGAAAACTGGTGTATTAGGACCCGAAACTGCTGTCCATCTACCATAAGTACCACCACCACTGTATGTACCACTCATTGTACCAGAAGTGGCAGTTGATGTGTAACAGTTATTTATTGTTTTGTCAGCGCCTGCACTAAAATTAGTATTTACAGCAATTTTAGTTACAACAACATCGCTATACGCAGTACATCCACTACCTGTTTTTGTAACTGTCCATCGTAAAGTTACGTTTCCAGAATTACTGGTGCCTGTAACCAATGTCAAGGGTGATTTTGGATCTGTAGGATATTTTATTGATAATCCACCTGTGGTAGCTGATGTGCCAGTCGATACAAATGTCCAAACTCCTGATTCGTCGCCTTGAACAGCAGTGGCATTTAAGCTTGCTGCATCAACGCCTGTACATATTGTTAGGGCATTTCCAGCATTAGCAACAGGAAAACTCTGAGCTATTATCGTTACAGAATCCTTGGCAGTTAATCCATCGCTACAAACCGACGATAATAAGAATTTGTAGGTATTACCACCTACTAAGCCCGTTACAGTTGTAGTTTTAGAACTTACGCTTGTAATTGTGGCAGTTGGTCCTAAAATTTGCGACCAAGTGGTTGCTCTGTTTTCGGGCTGAGCACCTACCAAAGTTACAGAACTTGTACAAACCGTTTGGTCTATTCCCGCATTCACAGTGCAATTCTGACTCTTAGCTATAACAGCAATAAGCAAAGCTAAAATAATAAGTACTGATTTTGTTGTTTTCATAAACTAAAATATTTAATAAATACTGCGACTTTGTCTTTTCTTCGAAAATAAAGTCCAAATATAGTATGGATATTTATATAAACAAAATACAAAAATCAACCTAAACAACTGAATATGTAGAAATTAAAACAAATTCATATTACTACAAATTCAATGAACTCTGACATAATTAGTTGATTTTTTGTAGCTAAAATTATTACATAACAAAACCAAAAACAGCATTACCTTAAAAAAGATAATGCTGTTTTTATTCAAATTTAGTAGAGAAATAAAGGACTATAATACATTGCAAATGAAAAATCTTAGTAGGGTTTGCTGAAAAATTATTTATAACCACGAAGTGGTTAAATTTGATTAGCCCCGAATGAAATTCGGGGATGAAATGTATATGAATGAAAGAACTC
>JFJP01003211.1_pt1 | contig 10049 bp, 6 predicted proteins | sample 431651 | NCBI WGS metagenome assembly JFJP01 (sample SAMN02602958, study PRJNA72255) | Microbial mat metagenome, whole genome shotgun sequencing project. | biome: fresh water; feature: sink hole; material: water; isolation source: purple microbial (photo- and chemosynthetic) mats found in...
AGATCTCGTACTTTGCCCCGACGTCGATGCCGCGCGTTGGTTCGTCGAGAATCAGAATATCCGGCCCGGCAAAGAGCCATTTGCTGAGCACCACCTTTTGCTGGTTGCCGCCCGACAGGTTGCTGACGTACTGGAAAACATCCGGGCAACGGATATTGATTTTCTTTTGGTACTCCTTGGCGACGGAGTATTCCTTCTCCTCGTTGATGACACCAAATTTCGATACACCGGGCAGGTTGGCCAGTGTGATGTTGTGCTTGATTTCGTTTTCGAGAATGAGTCCGTAACCCTTGCGATCTTCGGTGAGGTAGGCGATGCCGTGACCAATCGCTTTCTGAACCGTGCCGACATCGATTTCTTTGCCATTGAGCAGCACCTTGCCGGTAATATTGCGACCGTAAGTGCGGCCAAAAATGCTCATCGCGAGCTCGGTGCGGCCAGAACCCATCAGGCCGGCAATGCCGAGAATTTCACCGCGCTTGACGTGGAAGTTGATGCCTTTGATGAACTTCCGGTCAGCGTGCTGCTCGTGGTAGACAACCCAATCCTTGATCTCGAAGACGGTTTCGCCAATATCAGGTTCATGATGTGGGTAGCGGTCAGCCATTTCACGTCCAACCATGTGTCTAATGATCACGTCTTCATTGGCTGGGGCATCACGACAATCCATGGTCTGCACGGTTGATCCATCTCGCAGAACGGTGATCGAATCGGCAATGCTGGCGATCTCATTGAGCTTGTGCGAGATCATGATCATGGTCATGCCTTGCGCCTTGAATTCACGCAGGAGATCCAGCAGGGCCTGGCTGTCGTTTTCGTTCAGACTCGCTGTCGGCTCATCGAGGATGAGAAGCTTGACCTTTTTCGAGAGCGCCTTGGCAATCTCGATCAATTGTTGTTTGCCGACACCAAGGTTGGTGATGAGTTCGTCGGGCGATTCATTAAGCCCGACTTTCTTGAGTAGTTCGACAGTGCGGCGATGGGTCGCATTGGGATCAATGATTCCGAGCTTGGCTTCTTCGTTGCCGAGGAAGATGTTTTCGGCAATCGACATCAGTGGAACCAGGGCGAGTTCCTGGTGGATGATGATGATGCCTTTTTCTTCGCTGTCGCGGATCGAGTCGAACCGGACCGCGTGTCCTTCAAAAATAATGTCGCCTTCGTAGGTGCCGTGCGGATGTACACCGCTCAACACTTTCATCAGGGTCGATTTTCCGGCCCCGTTTTCGCCACAAATGGCATGTATTTCACCTGTCTGGACCACCAGATTCACGTCTTTAAGAGCTACTACGCCCGTAAAACGCTTGGTGATCGCTTTCATTTCCAGAATGGATCCCACCGATTCACCCTTGCTTCTGTGTTGATCAAGGGGCATACGCCCCGAGTAGTATCGTGAAAACGGCGCGCTCCGCTTGACAGAGCGCGCCGATCTTCCTGTTACATTACTTCAGCTTGTCTTCTGTGATATAGCCGCTATCAATCAGGATTTTCTTGTAGTTGGTCTTATCAACTGCAACCGGCTTGAGCAGGTAGGACGGAACGACCTTGACCAGATTGTTGTAGGTCTTGGTGTCGTTAATTTCAGGCTTCGAACCCGTCATGACCGCTTCGACCATCTTGACCGTAACCTTGGCCAGCTCACGCGTATCCTTGAAGATTGTCGAATACTGCTCGCCCTTGATGATGGACTTGACCGAAGGAACTTCCGCATCCTGACCACTCACGAACGGCCAGGGTTGTCCGGCTGAACCATAACCAACGCCGCGGAGCGAAGAGAGAATGCCAATGGAGAGGCCATCATAAGGCGACAGAACGGCGTGAACCTTTTCCTTGCCATAGTAGGCAGAGAGCAGGTTATCCATACGAGCCTGGGCAACAGCACCGTCCCAACGCAACGTACCAACCTTGTCCATACCCATTTGCTTGCTGCGAACTACAAGCTTGCCGCTATCGATATAGGGCTTGAGAACTGACATGGCGCCATCATAAAAATAAAAAGCGTTGGTATCATCAGGCGAACCACCGAACAGTTCGATATTGAACGGGCCCTTGCCATCCTTCAGCTTAAGGCCGTCAACCAGTGTGGTTGCTTGCAACACACCAACTTCAAAATTATTGAAGGTGGCGTAGTAGTCAACGTTTTTGGTCTTCGTAATCAGGCGGTCGTAGGAGATGACCTTAACGCCCTTGTCAGCAGCCTTCTGTAGCACGTCGGAAAGCGTCGTACCGTCAATGGCGGCGATAACGAGGACTTTGGCGCCCTTGGTGACAAGGTTTTCGATCTGTGCAAGCTATTGCAGATCGGCCGTGTAACCTGCTTCTTTCAGGTACTTGACCATGTTATTGCCATCGTCGATCCAGCGAGCGGATGACTTGGTCGGCATGGAGACGCCAACCAGACCCTTGCCTTGGGCATATGCAAAGGGCACAACACCCATGGCACCAATCACCAGCGCAACTGTAAGCATTTTCCTTCTGTTCATGATCAAGCCTCCGATTCAATTGAAAAAATATTTATGAAAAATAAGCACTTCAAACCACCATCCAACCTTCGAACGATCTTTGTACTGCCTGATCACCCGAGCTAAAAACGAATCCAGAGTGTTCTCCAACTTGACCGCACATCAGAAACGACCCTCATGCGGACATTAATAGTTGAAGGACCAAACGACACCTTGATTCCTAAAATCCACTCCCGACAGCAATCGACTGCGATTATCAGGCGGTAACATAATGTCACAGAATGTTACACAACTAAGTTACATCCAATTGCAACAAATATGGAAGTAGTTTCCCACCAAAACTATCAATATAAGCTGAGTTATCCATATTTTCGACATGTTTCTCTAAAACAATCCAAATATATTCCATATTAGACGGTGCATCTAAGCCGTTCTGTGCATATAGATGACAAAGCAATCCTAACAGAGCAAGGCAAAAAGTCCATATCGTTCGGTCCATACAAACACCACGTTTCAGCAGCGGAGTATCAAGATAATGGCAGAGAAAATCGTACTTGGACTTGATTTTGGCAGCGATTCCGTCAGAGCACTGGCAGTTAACACGGCGGATGGAACCGAGATGTCTTCGGCGGTTGCCTACTATCCGCGCTGGTCAGAAGGCCGCTTCAACGAACCAATGACCAATCAGTTCCGCCATCACCCGATGGACTACATCGAATCAATGACGATTGCCGTGCGCGAAACCGTGGCCACATTGAGTGAATTGCAGCGACAAGCCATCGTTGGCATCGGTGTTGATACTACTGGCTCGACGCCGGCGCCGATTGATGCTGACGGCAACGTGCTGGCTCTCAGGGCGGAATTCGCCAACAACCCCAATGCGATGTTTGTGCTGTGGAAAGATCACACCGCGATTACCGAAGCTGAGGCCATCACTGCGCTGTGTCACAGCGGACGTCACCCCGACTACAGCCGCTATATCGGCGGCGTCTATTCGTCGGAATGGTTCTGGGCCAAGATCTGGCATGTCTCACGCCAGGATGCCTCGGTCCGTGCCGCCGCAAAGAGCTGGATCGAACTGTGCGACTGGATTCCAGCATTGCTATCCGGCACTACTCGACCGGAACAGATCAAACGCGGACGTTGTTCTGCTGGCCATAAATCGCTGTGGTGCGAAGAATGGGGCGGCTTGCCGGACAAGAGTTTCCTGGCCGAACTCGATCCTTGCCTGGTTGAAGACCTACCCTACCCGCTATTCCAAGACACATTCACCGCAGACCTGCCCGTTGGTCGCATTACGGCAGAGTGGGCAGACCGGCTAGGCGTACCTGCCGACGTCATGATTTGCGGTGGCGCCTTCGATGCCCATATGGGCGCAGTTGGAGCTGGAGCTGGCGATAATGCGTTGGTCAAGATCATTGGCACATCAACCTGCGACATCCTGATTGCTGACAATTCGCACATTCAGAATCGAACGATTCAGGGCATCTGCGGCCAAGTAGATGGCAGCGTCGTACCGGGGAAAATCGGCCTGGAAGCCGGTCAATCCGCTTTTGGGGACATGTATGCCTGGTTCTCACGTTTGCTGAGTTGGCCGCTGCAACTGGCAGCCCAACAGAACCCATCTCTGGCTTCCCAGTTGCAACAGGTCGAAAACAACCTGCTTCCAGCGCTGACCGAAGCGTGGGCAAAGAATATCGATTACGCGCACCTTCCCGTGGTACTCGACTGGCTCAATGGCCGCCGTACGCCCTTCGCCAACCAGCGTCTGAAAGGCGTCATTACCGATCTGAACCTTGGTACCAATGCACCGACCATGTTCGGTGGCTTTATCGCATCCACCGCCTTTGGTGCCCGCGCCATCATGGAATGCTTCATTGACCAAGGCGTACCGGTCGTAAGCGTGGTTGCCCTTGGCGGAATCGCCCGCAAGTCACCAACGGTAATGCAGGTCTGTGCCGACGTAATGAATCGTCCTATTGAAGTCGTCGGGTCCGACCAATGTTGCGCACTCGGGGCAGCGATCTTTGCTGCGGTTGCGGCGGGCGCCTACGCTGATGTCGCGGCGGCCCAGAAAGCCATGGCCAGCCGGATCGAGCACGTCTATCAGCCCGAACCCGATGCCGTCGCGCAATTCGAGCGACTGTACAAGCGTTATCTGAACTGGTCTGAGCAAGCCGAACCGCTCTACGCCCAAGCTGAGGCCTGAAACCCCTTTATAAACAGATCGCCCAAAGCGGCTGTTGAACATCCAACCGTCAATCAATCGTCCAACACAGCGGACACGCCACAAAAGGACAGCAACAATGGAATTCTTCAAAAAACTGGAAGTCTGGTTCGTCGTCGGTAGCCAGCACCTGTACGGCCCGAAAACCCTGCAGCAGGTTGCCGACAACGCACAAGTCGTGGTTGACGGGCTAAATGCCGCCGGCAATTTCCCGGTCAAGATCGTTCTCAAGCCGACTGTCAAGACGCCGGATGAAATCCTTGCCGTCTGCCGCGATGCCAACCACTCGGAAAACTGCATCGGCATCATCACCTGGCTGCATACCTTCTCGCCGGCAAAGATGTGGATCGGTGGACTGTCGGTGCTGGAAAAGCCGTACCTGCAGTTCCACACCCAGTTCAACGCGCAAATTCCATGGGACACCATGGACATGGACTTCATGAACCTGAACCAGTGCGCTCACGGCGGTCGTGAGTTCGGCTTCATCGGCGCTCGCATGCGCCAGCAATACACAGTGGTCGTTGGGCATTGGCAGGATGCTGGCGCACACCGCAAGATTGATCGCTGGATCCGTGTTGCCGCCGCCGTCTACGATAGTCGCCGCATGAAAGTCGCGCGCTTTGGCGACAACATGCGCGAAGTTGCGGTGACTGAGGGCAACAAGGTTTCAGCTCAGATCAAGTTTGGTTACTCGGTCAATGGCTACGCCATGGGCGATCTTGTCAAGTCCGTCGAGGCCGTATCCGATGCTGATGTCGCCAAACTCGTTGAAGAATACGAGGCCACCTACGAACTGGCTGATGTCGTAAAGCAAGGAGGCACAAAGCGCCAACACCTGGTCGACGCTGCAAAAATCGAACTGGGCATCAAGAATTTCCTTGTACAGGGCGGTTTCAGCGCCTTTACCACCACTTTTGAAAACCTCTACGGCATTTCACAACTGCCGGGCCTCGCCTGCCAGCGACTGATGCAGCAAGGCTTCGGTTTTGGTGCCGAGGGCGACTGGAAAACGGCTGCCCTGCTGCGCACTGCCAAGGTCATGGGTCACGGACTGCCAGGCGGCACGTCGTTCATGGAGGATTACACCTACGACTTCACGCCGGGCAATGAACTGGTCATCGGCGCCCACATGCTCGAAGTCTGCCCGTCCATTGCCAGCGCAAAGCCCTTGCTCGACGTGCAACACCTGGGTATCGGCGGAAAGGATGCCCCAGCACGTCTGATCTTCACGGCCCAGTCCGGCCCGGCGCTTAACGCCAGTTTGATCGATATGGGAGACCGCTTCCGTCTGATCGTAAATGCTGTCGAAACGATCGAACCTCCGCACTCACTACCTAAACTGCCTGTCGCACGCGCCGTGTGGAAAGCCTTGCCGAGCCTGGACGTGGCAGCCGAAGCCTGGATTCTGGCCGGTGCCGCGCACCACTCCGTGTATAGCCAGGCCATCACGCCGGAGTACCTGCGCATCCTGGCCGAAATCTTCGGTATCGAATTCCTGTTGATCGACGGCAAAACCGAAATACCGGCGTTCAAGAATGAAATTAACTGGAATGATCTGACGTTCAGCCTGCGTCGCTAGCAGACTGAAGGTCGCATTACAGCATCTGCGGGTATCAACCGGCAGATGCGTAGCAAGCCCGTACCAACGGGGAAAACATCCGGGAAAACCGGCGTTCTATCAACCTCAGAGGAGTATCAACATGTTGAGATCCAGAAGATCCGTACTTTCAGCCATTGCCGCTGGTTTAGTCGTGGGTAGTCTTGCATTGCCGACGAGCGCCTCCGCGCTCACCTTGGGTTTTGCTCAGGTTGGCGCAGAAAGTGAATGGCGTACAGCCAACACGGTTTCGATCAAGGAAGCTGCCAAGGCCGCCGGCATCACGCTCAAATTCTCCGACGCGCAGCAAAAGCAGGAAAACCAGATCAAGGCCATCCGCAGCTACATCGCTCAGAAAGTTGACGTCATTGCCTTTGCCCCGGTGGTCACGACCGGTTGGGACACCGTACTGATGGAAGCCAAGAAAGCCAAGATTCCGGTCATCCTGACCGACCGCAGCATTGAAACCAAAGATCCGTCGCTATATGTCACCATGATCGGCTCCGACTTCACTGAAGAAGGTCAAAAAGCCGCCAAATGGCTGCTGGATAACTACAAGACCCCGGGTGATGTGAACATTGTCGAACTGCAAGGCACCGTTGGCTCCGCACCGGCCATCGAGCGCAAGAAGGGTTTTGAAGAAGGTATTAAGGGGGAGCCACGCTTCAAGATCACCCGTTCGCAAACTGGCGACTTTACCCGTGCCAAGGGCAAGGAAGTCATGGAAGCGTTCCTGAAGACGGACAAGAACATCCAGGTTCTGTTCGCGCACAATGACGACATGGCTATCGGTGCCATCCAGGCCATCGAAGCAGCCGGAATGAAGCCGGGCAAGGACATCATCATCGTCTCGATCGACGCCGTCAAGGGCGCTTTCGAAGCCATGATGGCCGGCAAGCTGAACGTTACCGTGGAATGCAACCCGCAACTCGGTCCGCAATTGATGACCGTGGTCAAGGAAGTCAAGGCCGGCAAGGAACAGCCGAAGTGGGTCAAGACCGTGGAAGGTGTGTTCCCGATGGAAACCGCCGCCAAGGAATTCCCGAACCGCAAGTACTGATCAGGAGAAGTACCTAGCTATCCGTCATTCCGGCGAAAGCCGGGATGACGGGTTTTTTGCTCCTGAAATTCATATCGTGACTGACTAGAGTACAAAGAAGCATAAAGGAGTATCGAGTCATGAGTGCCGAACCCATCCTGGTGATGAAAGACATCTGCAAGTCCTTCCCGGGGGTCGTTGCATTGAAGAACGCACAATTACGCCTCTTCCCCGGCGAAGTCCATGCCGTCATGGGCCAGAACGGTGCGGGAAAATCGACATTGATCAAGGCTCTGACCGGGGTTGAACTGCCTGATAGCGGAGAAATACGGCTCAAGGGCCAGGCTATCCAACCCACATCGGTGAATGAAGCCCAGAAAATCGGCATTAGCACCGTCTATCAGGAAGTCAATCTCTGCCCCAACTTGTCGGTTGCAGAGAACATCTTCATCGGCCGTTTCCCGATGCGCGGCTTCGCCATCGACTGGAAGGCCATCGAACGTGAATCGATCGCGGCCCTGGCCGCACTGAACATCCACATTGACGTCAATCAGACGCTCTCTGTATTTCCGGTCGCCATCCAGCAGATGGTAGCCATTGCCCGCGCGCTAAGTACCGAAGCGCAAGTGCTGATTCTTGACGAACCTACCTCCAGCCTGGACGAAGACGAGGTTGAGCGACTTTTCAAGGCCCTGCGTCAACTCAAGGCTAAAGGCATGGCCATCCTTTTCGTCACTCACTTCCTCGACCAGACCTACGCCATCTCTGACCGTATTACTGTGCTCAGAAACGGCGAATTCATCGGCGAATATATGGCCAGCGCGCTTTCCCGGCTGGACCTGATCAACACCATGGTTGGCCGCGAAATAAATGAATCGAGTTACGCTGTCCAGAATGCCGGCGATGAAAGCCATGTGGCGAACAAGCCGTTCATTTCGGCGCAAGGACTCGGGTCGACCGGAAACATGCGCCCGATCGACCTGGACATCTACCAGGGACAAGTCCTCGGTCTTGGCGGTCTGCTTGGCTCCGGTCGCACTGAAACCGCGCGCATGCTATTCGGTATTGACCACTCCGACAGTGGAACAATCCACATTGACGGCAAGCCAGTCAAACTAAGCTCACCCAGCAAGGCAGTTCAGCAAGGCATCGCGTTTTGCCCGGAAGACCGCAAGACGGAAGGCATCGTCGCCGATCTGTCGATCCGCGAGAACATCATTCTGGCTCTGCAGGCCCGACGTGGGGTTTTCCACTACCTGCCCAAGCGCGCACAAACCGCGATTGCGGATGAGTACATCAAACAGTTGGGCATCCGCACGCCGGATGCCGAAAAACCCATCGGTCAGCTTTCCGGCGGCAATCAACAAAAGGCACTTCTGGCGCGCTGGCTAGCCACCGATCCGAAGATGCTTATCCTCGACGAACCGACACGCGGCATCGATATTGCCGCCAAACTGGAGATCATGGAATTGGTCAAGGCCCAATGCCGCAAAGGTCTGGCGATCCTGTTCATTTCCTCTGAAATGAGCGAGGTACTGCGTGTCAGTGACCGCATCGCTCAATGGCAAGGACGCCGACGAACAAAGCGTATTCCGAATGATCGCAGGGGCCGAAGCATGAACGAGAAACTGCGAAATCTCACGCGCAGCCAATTGTTCTGGCCCTGCGTGACGTTGACCTTGATGTGCCTGGTCAATTTTTACTTCAACCGCGGCTTCTTCGACATCGAGATCAAGGACGGCCACCTCTACGGCAGCGTGATCGACATCCTGAACCGTGCCGCACCGATGCTGCTGATCGCCATGGGCATGACGCTGGTGATCGCCACGCGCGGCATCGACATCTCGGTTGGCGCGACGGTGGCCATCGCCGGTGCCGTTGTTGCGTCGATGATTGGCGGCTCGCTGGTCATTCAGGACGGCGTGCAGACCTATGTATCGAACGTGCCAATGCCGGTGGCCATCATCTGCGCGCTGCTGGTTGCCTTGATCTGCGGATTGTGGAATGGCCTGCTGGTCGCCGGCGCGGGCATGCAGCCGATCGTCGCCACGCTGATCCTGATGGTCGCCGGACGCGGTGTCGCACAACTGGTTACTGAAGGCCAGATCGTCACCGTCTATTACGAACCCTTCTTCTTCATCGGCAACGGCTTTCTGCTTGGTATTCCATTTTCGCTCTATGTCGTCGCCGTGGTGCTGATCGCTCTCTTGTTCATGGTCCATCGCACCGCGCTGGGCCTCTTCATCGAAGCCGTCGGGGTCAACCCGGTCGCTGCCCGCTTCTCCGGCATCAGCGCACGCGCACTGGTCTTCTGGGTGTATGCCTTCTGTTCGCTCACCGCCGGCATCGCCGCCTTGATCGTCACCTCCAACGTAAAGAGCGCAGACGCCAACAACGCCGGCCTCATGCTTGAACTTGACGCCATTCTGGCTGTAGCGCTCGGCGGCACCTCCCTGGCCGGCGGACGCTTCAACCTGATCGGCACCCTGCTTGGTGGCCTGATCATCCAGACCTTGACCTACGCCATTTATTCGCTTGGCGTTCCGCCCGAGATCAATATGGTCGTCAAGGCCATTGTCGTGTTTGCCGTATGCCTGTTCCAGTCCGCGGAACTGCGCGCCATGCTGAGCAAACACATGTTCCGTCCGGGGGAAGCCGCATGAATGTCTCTTCAAAAATCAACGCGCGTACCTTGCCGCTGATCGTCACCAGCCTGCTGTTTGC
>JFJP01021737.1_pt1 | contig 10049 bp, 8 predicted proteins | sample 431651 | NCBI WGS metagenome assembly JFJP01 (sample SAMN02602958, study PRJNA72255) | Microbial mat metagenome, whole genome shotgun sequencing project. | biome: fresh water; feature: sink hole; material: water; isolation source: purple microbial (photo- and chemosynthetic) mats found in...
ATCGCAAAGGCGAAGCGGTTCGGTTTTTGTCGCACCGCAATGTGATCGACATGTTCGACCGGGCGTTCAAGGCGGCGAAAATTCCTGTGGCAGTGAGCAACGGCATGCGTCCGAGACCGGTGATCGCGTTCGGGCCGCCGCTTCCTCTGGCGGCAGTCGGATCGGCAGAACTTCTCGATCTCACGGTCTGCGGAATGTCCGAACTTCCGGTGGATCTGATCAGCCGGTTCCTTCCCGAAGGCATTTCGATTCTGGAGGTGAAACTGTATGAGTACAAACCGATGGCAGTTATGACGATCATGACCGCCGCGGACTGGACAATCCGCCCGCTGATCCCACTTGATCCGGCAGTTCTGGAAGAACGAATTTCATGGTTCAACACTCAGGAGTCAGTGATCGTTTCCGTGATGAAACAGGAACAGCCCGTGGATATCGAAATCCGTTCTGGCGTTCTGAATCTGACTCACGAAAACGGAACCATCTCGACCCGCCTGTCGGTGGAACTGAACAAAACCTGCCGACCATCGGATCTGATGACCGCACTCTTCCCGGATCTGACCAAATACGATTTCCTCATGGAGAGAATCTCGGTTCTGACTGGGAGTGAGGATGCTGGGTTCGCGGTGATTGGGTGAGAAAAGGTTAAGGGGTAAAGGTTAAAGAAGAATTCTCGTGACATGGGCTCCGGCCCTGTCACGCACATTCCGAGGCTCCGGCCTCGATTTGGAAATTGGGATGGTTCCCCATGGAAAACCATGGGCTGAAATCGGGTCGCCCAAGGACGAAAATCGTAAAATGTTTTTGGATATTTTTATAGGGGAAACCCATGTGGGTACTTGGGGGAAAATCAAACATGATTGAAGGTTGCAATGACGATAATATGTTTCTTTTTTGGATTAGTGTTTATTCTTGGACATCTTCCGTTGTATTACCAACGAGTCCCGAAAAATTGGTTTTACGGATATCGAATCGGGAAAGCTATGCAATCAGACCAACTCTGGTTCAAAATTAACAAGTTTGCGGCTATCGTAAACATTCGAATTGGCTTTATTGCATTTTGCTACGGTCTTTTTTTTATCATTCCTGATCTGATGGGGAGTGATTTTACTAATAATCATTTTTTCATTTGTACTGCACCATTGATTCTTGCCTCATTTATTGGATTTATCATTCCAGTAATTTATTCGTTTAGAATTAAGGACTAATGATAGTGTTGGTGTCTTTGCTCGTGACATGGGCTCCGGCCCTGTCACGCACATCGTGAGGTTCCAGCCTCGATTGAAAATATTAATTACAAACTGTTTACCGGAGAAAACATGAATACCAAATCGCTTCTTATTGCACAAGTTGTTACAATTCTAAACGTACTCATTGCTGCGGTATTTTCAATTGTCGCGGTGATTGATCCAAACTCTGTTCTGCCGGTAGGATCCATCGTTTCAGAATCTTCACAACTGTTTGCAATGTACTATGCCGCTCGATCAATTCCGATTGCGATTGTTGCTCTGGTTGTCATCTTTCAGAAAAACATTCCGGCGATTATTATTGTTGGAACTCTCGCGGGAATAATTCAACTGGCCGATGCGGGAGTTGGAATGTATCGTCACGATCTTTTCAAAATGATCGCACCGGTACTGTTGGGGATTTTGCAATTGGTCGCGAGTTATTGGCTGTCTAAGTCTTTGGATTCGTAGTGCGATGAATTCTCCTTTATTCGTAAACTAATGCAAAGATATATTTTCTATCATCAAATTAAGAATAAGGAGAATTGAAATGCTTATCAATGTTTCAAAAGCCTTTTTCGGTGCAGTTCTTGGTGGAATCCTTGGGTTTTTACTGCTCTTTGCATTCACCGCAATCACTAATATCTGGTTTGTGATACTTGATCTTCTTTTGGGAGTTGCCGTCGCCGGAGGAATTATTCTTTTCAACAAAGAGAGTTGTCGAGAAAATCTCATGTTTTTTCGAATTGTAGGAAGCGCAATTTCCCTTTTTACTGTGATTCTTGCCGAGTATGAAATCAACCGATTTGTCTTTGTGCGGTCAGGTCGAATTGAGGCTTCTGACTTTGCGATAATACCTTCGTCACTCGATATGTTCTTGAATGTTGTTATTACAAATGTTTGGTGGCAGCCAATTGTGGGAGCCGTACTTGCTGTAATTGCTCTGTGGCATTTTCTCGGTGACTGGGCTAATTGACATCACTCTGATTTGGACAAATCGAGTATATTTCAATCAACTCTAACCGAGGAGATGACCATGATTACTGCGGATACAATTCACCCCCAGTTTGTCACCGATAAAAATGGAATCTGTACATCAGTGCTGCTTCCGTTTACTGAATATCAGGAACTTCTTGAAGATCTCGAAGACTTGGCTGCGATCGCAGAAAATCGTACCGAAGAGACTCTTGATCATGACGATGTCATTGCTGAACTAAAACGGAATGGGCTCTTATAAACTTCGCTGGCAGAAGTCAGCACTCAAAGCACTCTACAAAATCGACTCCCGCTATGTTCCCGCAATAATCTCCGCGATAGAATCTCTTCCTGAAAACCCCTTTCCCGCAGGATACAAAAAACTTGCTGGAAGCGAATTCTCCTATCGCATTCGAATCGGGAACTATCGCGTGGTCTACGAATTGTTCAACAACGAACTGATTATTGAAATTGTTCGAGTGGCTCACAGAAAAGATGTGTACCGGTAACACTTCAACCCAAAGGGAACTCCCATGAAACTCATTCCCCTTTTCCTCCTAATCCTCCTACCCATCCCCCTGACCTTCGCCAAGCCTCTCGGAACTGGATGGGATACGGTTCTCGATTCCTGCTCCGGTGATCTGGACAAAGATGGCGTTCCCGAAAAGGTTCAGGTGGTGAAGTATCCGATGGACAAGGATTCGATAACTGTTTTAGAACTACAGATCATCAAAAAGAAACCCAATGGTCAGGATTCTCTCTGGTTTGCGAGTTGTACGCCACTCAACTCTTATAGGATTGACGAAGAACTGTCGAATTCATTTAATAGTGTGAGAATTCAGAAAGGCGTACTTCTGATAGATAACGAAGAGACTTTTCCAGAAAGCAATATTTCCAACTGTACCAAATATCGATTTCAGAATGAGTCATTCCATTTAATTGGACTCACCGTTAATAAGCTTGAATTAGGGTGTAAATACTTTACCCAAGGTATCGGACTTGGATACGAGGCGAGTAAAACTGTTGATATCAACTTTTCGACCGGTAAAGGGGTTTTCAGCGGCAACTATGATGGCTGCGATGAAAATGAAGATGATAAAATCCCAAAAGACAAATCAATCCCGTTCACCCTCGACCAATGTTCCGCCACTAAAACCGTGAACGGCAAAGAACAGAAACTCACCACTTCGGATCTGAAAAACATCACTATCGCCAACCACAAGTACGGCGAAATCTCGCTGACAATCAAAGGCGAATCCATTTCATTTTAAGATTTTCGTTCACACTGTTGTTTAATTCTGGGTGAATTTCGGTTCACCCTCTTTTTTCTCTATGATTGGCTTAAAATCTCGGTTTGATGTAGCGGTTTCGTGGTTCGATGTAGCGGTTTCGCGGTTCGATGTAGCGGTTTCGCGGTTCGTTGTAGCGGTTTCGCAGTTCGTTGTAGCGGTTTCGCAGTTCGTTGTAGCGGTTTCGTGGTTCGATGTAGCGGTTTCGTGGTTCGATGTAGCGGTTTCGTGGTTCGATGTAGCGGTTTCGCGGTTCTTTGTAGAGATTGAGAAAATGGACGGTAAGATATTGAAAATGCCCGCAGTTTCCCGCGGGCATTCACTACAATCGTGGCGGATTGGTTCTAGCGCATGATCAATTTCTGGCTGATCGAACCGCCGGTGCCGTTCATGCGAAGAAGTACAATCTGATTCCCCGTAACCGCACTACTGAAATCAACTGCCGAATTGCCCGCTGCAAAGAAACGGTTTTCGCGGAACAGTTTCTTGCCATTTAGCCCGAACAGCTCTATCTGATAGGTACCGGCTTTGGGAACGGCCAGATGAATCGCATTTCCCGCAGTCCCAACTATCGCCAGAGGTTGACTGATCGCGGAACGGTAGATCAAAGGAACAACCTGTTCATGGATATAATAGAAATTGACTTCTGCGCCGGATGCATACACCGCACCGTTCGCTTCGGAAAGGGCCACAAATTTGATTTCGTTCCCCCAAACCTGATTGCCAAATCGAACCATTTTCTCTTCGCTGTCGTTCGCCCAATCGCCGGAAGCAACTTTGGTCCAGGTTCCGCCGGAACCGACATAGATTTCATAGCCCTTGATATTACCGTTTTCTCCCGTCTGGCGAGGGGTGTACTTAAATCCTTTGAACGGCACTGTGGTGTCAGCCTTGAACACCAGTTCGTGAGGATATTTTCCCACCACAGTCGAATACTCGGTGTGCCACAGTGTGGTAACACTTCCATCGAGAAGATTTTTCGCCAAACCATTTTCCGAAACTTTCTCTTCGCTGGAAACGGAAAGAACCGAAACTCTCGCTTGAGGTAACAGTGTCAGTTTTTCCGCAATCGAAATCGATCCACTGACCGCGGTGAGCGTCCCCGCCTCCTCAGCGATGCGCACTGTGTAGGTTCCCGGTTTTACATCGGCCGGAATCGCCCATGTGAACGAACCACCGGTTTTTCCTGTGGCTATTGATTTTACTGCGGTTGTTCCGTTCATCAGATCAATTTTGACCTTGGAACTGCTGTTCGTACTCCAGGTAATAGCCAAATTCGATTCCAATTCAAAGGATGCGCCTGTTTTAGGAGAAGAAAGTGTTATGAACGGTTCGGTTGATTCGTTGATTGTGAAATCCCAAATGCCTCGCCCGTAGGTGGCAAAGCGAGCTGTCTTAATCGACGGAACCCATTCTACGTTGTAATACTGCTGATCCGGTGCTGCGCCTTTGCCGAGATCATACCACTTGTTCTCTGCAAATACATACATAAACGGCGCGTAGGATGAAGCCGCAAAAATGTATTTGCCATCGTCGGACATGACCATGTTGTAGACCGTGGTAGATCCGGGAGCGTTGGTTCCCAGTGGAGAGAACGTGGCACCGTGGTCAGTAGAAACGAGTACCGCCGGCGTTCCATTCCCCGAAAGATAGAGTTTCCCCAGTGTTTTCGGATCGGGGATAATCTCTTGACCCACGAGATAGTTATTGTTCGCAATGGTTCCGTTGATCTGCGTCCAGTTCACGCCGTTATCGGTGGAACGGAACAGCTTTTTCGCCGTGGTTGCCGCATACCAATGATTGCGGTTCACCGGAGAGATGGCTATCGCCGACAGGGTGGAACCGAAATCAAATGTGCTCTGTTTCGCTTTGGTGAATGTCGATCCGGTATAGGTAACCTTGTGGATAAATTTCCCCCCAACATAGCAGACCATGGGGTTGTCCGGATCGGCGAGGGTTGGGCACATCCACATATAACTGTCTGTTTCATCCGGTTTTCCTGCGGACTTAAACGATCCCACGGCGCTGTTTGGCGTATAGTAGAGCGATCCATACACATAGGTGAACCACACACTTTTTCCGCTGTCAGAAGTGGCGAATGATCCTTCGTCACCGCTCGTTACCTGTTTGAAATCATAGATTTCGCTGGTCTGATTTCCTCCGCAGAACTGGATCCCCTGATCCTGAGCTCCTGCCCAGAGAATTGTCGGATCGGCCCAGCGGGTCTGCGTTCCGTAGTATTGGCTGTTGCGAATGCCGGTCATGGTGATATTTTTGTATGTTACATTGTCATAGGAGATGTAGGTTCCACCATCGGACGAAATCAGAGTGAGTGGTGCTCCGGCTTTGTTTTTGTACGACCGAATTTCGGGGATATCCGCGTGGATTTTGTTGAGCGGATCGCCGTAGTAGGAGCCCCATGTGTTTATTTTTGTCCATGTTACGCCGCGGTTATTACTTCGGAATACTTCCACATCACCAACGTAGAGCACCGAATCGTTCACACTGTAGAAACTGCGCATATTTCCGTGAAACATTCCTTCCGCTTCCGAACTTCCCTGTCTCGCCCAGGTTGCTCCTTCATCGGTTGATCGATAGGCTGCCATGGTTGTTTCGTCGAACACGGTGTAGAGAGTTTTCGGGTTCCACGCGTCGTTTCCGCTGATCGATGCATCGCCAGATCCTGTGCTTGCAACAGTTCCCTTGGTGGTCACTGTTCCGTTGGTGAAACTGTACACTGTTTTTCCCGATAGAATGAACAGGGGCGAATTGGCGTAACGGGCAGTCCATATTCGCGCTTTGCGGTTGTCCGCGGGCACTGTTGCGGTGGAACCGGTAAAGGTGGCACCTTTGTCGGTTGACGTGTAAATTTTTCCGTTGTTGTCATGGAAATAGAGCGTGTTTGAAGCGCGCGACAGGGTAACACTAATCGGATTTCCCGTGTATGTTTTCGTCCAGGTTACTCCACGGTCATCGGTTATATACGCGCCAGAACTGGTAAAGGCCACTACGCGCACATCGCTTCCCTGTTCAAATATGTGTACTGCGATTGTGTAGAGTTTGATTTTGTCGTTTAGAATTTCAAAACTATTTCCGGCTAGTGTCGAGAGAAGAACACTTCCGCCATCGGTGCCGATAACGAAAAGGTCTTTGCTTTCGAGAACATCTGTGGTGAGTACACGGCCGGACTGATTTTTGGCACCTCGTTCGGTCCATTGCCCTGAAATCGTTCCGAATTGTTCCAACGTTCCCGGAGGAACATTGCGCAGAGATCTAATCCGCTGTTCTGCCCGAACGCGACGAACTTCAGTTGAGGTCTCTTGCCATGAACTATCAGTTTCACTTCCGGTGTGAATCATGTTGAAAAAGGCATTTCTCCCTGCGTGATCTTCTTCGTCAGACTCTTCGGTGGGAGCGGGGAGTGGTGATTGTGGCTTTGTTGGTATAAAGTCGGTGGCAATTCCGGCCACCAGTGCGATAGATGTTACTATCAGAAGCAGTTTTTTCGATTTCATCTCAGCCTCACAGATTAATGTTTTGTGCGGAAAACAGAGAAAAAAAACCACCGCAGAGTTTCCTCTGCAGTAGTTATAGTATACGCATTTTAAAAATAACTATAGTGTTTTAATTTTCTGTTGCAAGGTAGTTCCCGACCCGATCACCCGAAGGAGAAGAATCTGGCTTCCCACTCCTTTTTCACCGAGATCAATCGAGTTCAAACCTCGTTCACAGAGAACATATTCATTTACAAGGAGCTTACCGTTTATTGCGTAGAGTTCTATGCGATAGTAGCCACTTACCGGTACTGACAATTGGATTCGATTTCCCGCCATTCCCGCAAGTGAAAGTGCAGGAACAATATCGCGTCGGAAAATCATTGGCACCGGAACATCATCGATATAGTACAGATTTATTTCTGCACCCGAAGCAAATGAGGCGTCAGCTATTTCTGAAATAGCCGTTAATTTCACATAGGCTCCCCAGATCGAATCGGCGAAAAGTACCGATTGCGCCGATGTACTGTTTGACCAGCTTCCCGAAGCCGCTTTTTTCCAACTTATACCATCGCGACTCACCGATATCTCGTACTCTTTAACCATTCCATTTGATCCGGATTGACGAGCAAGATAGGAGAATTCTTTAAACGGTACGAGTGTATCTGATTTAAAAACAACCGAGTGAGGATAGGCATCAGCTCCCGATGAATACTTTGTATGCCACATTGTGTTTGGGTTTCCATCGATAAGATTTGCCGCTGCACCATTTTCAGATGCGATTTCTTCGCTGGTAACGGATTCTATAGAAATTCGTTTTTGCGCTAAGAGATTCAACTTTTTCTGAATCGTGAAAGCACCACTTGTTGCGGTGAGTCCGCCGGTTTTCTCTTCGCTGATACGAATCGTATAAGTCCCCGGTTTTTGATCTTTGGGAACGCTCCAACTAAAACTGCCACCAGTTTTCCCCGTTCCAATTACCGCTGAAACTGTAGTTCCTGACATCAGTTCCAGTTTGACAGAGCCCGTTTGATTGGTGCTCCATTGGATGGCTAGAGTTCCGCCCTGATCGAATGTCGATCCCACATCTGGTGCGGTTACATTCAGGAAAGGCCCGGTGTTTGCATTGATTTTGAAATCCCACACACCAGCACCCCATGTTCCAAATCGAACGGTATTTGTCGATGAAATGTATTCGATCGCTGTGGTATTGAAATACCCAGGAACCTGTCCCATGGGATACCATTTTTCTTCGGCAACAACGAACACCCACGGACCAAGGTCGGTGCCGGCGAACACGTACTTGCCATCCGGTGATCCGAGCATACCGCCCACTTGGAAGTCTGATCCAAAGGGAAGGTCACCGGTCACATTTGTCCATGTTGATCCACCATCTTTAGAAAGTATCGCACTGACACTATTTTCCGAAGGTCCAGCAAAGAGAATCCAGTTATCATTTGAAGGAAGAACCCAGCCACCAGCCCAGTCAGCCTTGTCGTAGCCGTTAGTCGTTTTTGCAAATGGCGTTGTAACACCGTTGTCAAAAGAGTCACCGTTGTTCGTTGATTTGTAAACTTTTCCATCCTGAAGCATCCACAATTTCTTGCCGTCGGTCTGACCTTGCGCAAGTGCAGCCACCTGATTTGTACCTTTGGTTATTGAAAGTGTCGCTAGAGAACTTCCGTTCCATGTTACGCGATCAAGTCGTTTGCCCAATAGCCACAAACGAGTCGTAGGTGCTTTGCGATCCACATAGCTTTGTAGCCATCCCACATTGGTACTTTTAGTGAACGTCGCTTTGGGCTTGCTGCCAAAGTCGCCATCAATTGAAGCGATACTTCTGAAATTCCCCGAACCATCATAGACCGTTGTCGGTGCCCACACTTCGCCACCTTCACGCTGGTACCGCCACACATTTTTCCCGTCCGCGCAATTGTATGGTGAACCGTCGCCTCCGATAGATTGATAGAAATCAAGAGACGTTCCCGATGTTCCTGGAATAATACTCTGAGCACCTTGATCCTGAGTACTGTAATTGATGTGTTTTTCATCTTTATAACCAGTGAACAGATTGTTGCGATAGATCAAGGCACAATTTGTTCCCAGGGTTGTAATGTTGATATAATCTGAACTATAGCCATTCACAACGGGATTGGCATTGGTAACCGCTTTTTTCCAGTAGCCGTAGGAGATAAAAATTCCACCGTCGGTACTGTGAGCAGAAAAGAGATCGCCCGAAGCGTTGTAGAAAAATTGGTTCGACTGGAAATCGGGGTGATAGTTGAACCGAATTCGATTGTAGTAATCGGTAGCGGAAAGATTCGTTCCGTTCTGATAGTATCCCCAGTTTGATGACGGTGAGAAGCCGGCGGTATTCAGTCCATCATTAGAGTACACTGCATGAGCGTATCCTCCAATTACCCAATTCGGATCAGTAGGATTTGCGCCGATGACTTCGCCACTGGTCATTTTTCCGGTGCGTTCGCCGTACCAGTTGTCTTTGGGGAATTTTTCTGTCCAAGAACTGCCGTTATCGGTACTTGCCCACCAGCGAGAACTTTCTGTTACATAGAGTTTTCGCGCATCTCCACCAACGCGAAGTGTTGAACCACCGGTGCTTGCGTAGGTTCCCTTTTGCGTGAATGTCGAACTTCCTTTGGCCAGGATGTAGAATGTTCCTTCGCGGGCGAGGTAGAGATTATTGTCATTTTGAACCGCGTATCGTGGAGCATAAAGAGCTGCATCTCCTGCTGATCCAAAGTCTTTCAGCGAAGTGAACGTTGCGCCACCATCGGCAGAGACATAGACCGCTTTTCCATCGGTGGAGTAGATTTTATTGTTGTCCATGCGGTGAGCGACCGTGCTTTGAACTACCGCAGGAAGACCGGTTGCTTTGGTCCACGTTGCGCCATCGTTTTCAGTCCAGTAGACGGGGCCGTTTTCGATACCTGCAATGAGTCGTGTTTTTCCACTGTACTTGATAGCGATTAGATCGCGGTAGCGATTTGGCCAATGAGGTGTAATTGACACAAAGTCATCGCCTTTTGTTCCTGTTTTAGAATTGTAGA
>JFJP01030300.1_pt1 | contig 10049 bp, 9 predicted proteins | sample 431651 | NCBI WGS metagenome assembly JFJP01 (sample SAMN02602958, study PRJNA72255) | Microbial mat metagenome, whole genome shotgun sequencing project. | biome: fresh water; feature: sink hole; material: water; isolation source: purple microbial (photo- and chemosynthetic) mats found in...
AAAGCCGAAACCATGCCGCTGTCCGTCCGGCAATGGACGTGCGCCCACTGCGGCGCTGAACATGACCGTGACATCAACGCGGCCCAGAATAGCTGCTATGCCGGTAAAGTCGACTGGAACGTCCTCGATCCGGCGGTGTTCATCCCCGTCGCCTCCCCAGATCCGACCTTGACCCTGCACACCGCGATCGTGGCCTTGCCTCATTTGAAACGCCAGGTTCGCGTCGTCGTCGTCACCGAGACCCGCACCCGCCGCCGAGCCCTTCTCTTTAGTACCGATATCCACCTCGACCCCGTGACCTTATATCGGTATTACAAAGCCCGCTTTCAGATTGAATTCCTGTTCCGCGACAGCAAGCAATATGCCGGACTCACCCACTGCCAAGCCCGGTCGACCACCGCGATCACCTTTCACGTCAACGCCAGCCTCACCGCCGTCTCCCTCAGTAAACTTCAGGCGGTCCAGGCCACCGGCGGGGTGCCGACCCCGTTTTCCATGGCCAGCCTCGTGCGCCGCGCCTTCAACGCCCATTTCCTCCAGAAAATTATCGCGTACTTAGCCCAGAGGCAGACCTTGACCGAAAACAGTCCCGAGTATGAAACCCTTTGTAATTACGGCATCATTCATTCTATGCCCACCTAAAAACTGTCCGAACTATGGTTAATACGGGTTCGCCGCCCCAGATCCAGGGCGGTCACCGGATAATGGCTGTGTTCAGATTATTCAGGCGCGGTGGTCTCGTTCTGCCCGTTCTAGGTTCAGCGCTGCCGAGTTAATGCAATAGCGCAACCCGGTCGGCGCTGGGCCATCTTGGAACACGTGGCCCAGATGCGCCCCGCAATCCGCACACAGGACTTCGGTGCGGCGCATGAACAGGCTGTGGTCATTGGCGGTAGCTACTTGCTCATCCGCAGTCGGCGCCCAGAAACTCGGCCAGCCACTGCCCGAATCAAACTTGGTTTCCGCCTCGAACAGCGACGCGCCACAGCACACGCAGCGATAAACGCCCGGCTCGTGGCAATCGTGGTAGGCACCGGTGAAAGCCGGTTCGGTTCCTTTCTGGCGGCAGATTCGATACTGCTCCGGGGTGAGTTGCGAGCGCCAGTCGGCGTCGGTTTTGGTGATTTTTTGGCTCATACCGATTCCTCTCCAGTGAAAACCTGCTGATCAAAGATCAATTCCGCCTGCTCTACCCGTGCGGCGTTCAATAACCAGCGTTGCAGGGTTTCCTGATCATGACCGGTCTGTAGCCGAGCCTCAACCGTCGCATCCACCGCCAACCCACGCCCTCGCAGCAGCGCCAGAATAGCGCTGACCATGCCCTCCTCACGGCCCTCCTCACGGCCCTCTTCACGGCCCTCTTCACGGCCCTCTTCACGGCCTTCATCGCGCACATCATTCAGGTTGGCATACCCCCGGCGTTGCAACAGATTCCGCAAGACCACCTCATGGGCCGCATCCCGGTCGAACAACGCCCGCACCGGCACCGGGTTACGCAATACCCCCGGCGCTTCCAGCAGATCGCTGGCGGTATAGGTCTTCATCGGTCCATCCGGGCGATGGACTTCCACCCGTTGCAGCCCGACCAAGCGCACCACCCACACCAGGCGCGTCCCGGCCGCCAGCAGTTCGGCGATCTTCTCGCGCAATTCCCGTTCATCCTGACCCGGACCCGCGTATTCCACTGCCAGCGGCGGCGCTTCAGTCAACCAGGTGCTATTCCCACTGGGCGGCGTCGTTCGCACCACCACGTCGGGCGCTCGTAACGTCCCGCCGTCCGGACTGATGCCGACATCCGCACCGGTCCATTGCACATCCGGATCGCTATCCAGCACCAGCCCGCCCTTGACGCTACCGGAGCCGTGTTGCCAGCCCGCCGGCGCACAGTAAATCGGATGACCATTAGAGAGTTCATAGCGGTCGCCATCGCGCAATTGGTCGGCGTGAAACGGACCGGGGGCAAAACGTCGCAGTGAATCAGTCATAAGAACCTCCAAAAATGAGCAACATGCGGTTAGAAGCGCTTTTGCGCAATGTCAATTTTGATCAAAGTTTAAATCAAAGCTTTTCGGCATAGGCGAGATAACAGTTCTTCGTGGTAAAACCAGTTTGCGTAAGGTCTTGACGACCCCAGGCATCGGTATAATTCTCATCGTTATCCGATTTCAACAATACGGTCACATTACCGTTCTCAAGATGGTTTTGAAACCCTTCGAGCCGTAACCGTGCCGCACGGGCTTCACTATCGCCAACTTGTAAACTCAGGGCTTCTTCAAATTTTTGCGGATCAATATTCATGACTTTGTCATATTGTTCCTGGTCAATCATCGGCGGGTAACCTTTGCAATATGTACCGCTGAATGTGGTTCGATAATCCTTGGTGTTTTGCCCTTTTTCATTTTCACTTTCCAGGAATTTCCCAATATCCGTCACTTCGGTACCGAAGCTGCCGTCGTGGTCGAATCCACGGACTTGCACCACTCCATCTTTAACATCAATATTGATATTTTTTGAGTGTCGATCCATTTGCGCCGTGAGAATATCCAGGATTTGCAGGTCAACAAGTTGTTTTCGCATTTGCCCCCGCTCGTTGGTAGTCATGGTCTTGGTATTGGCGGATCCAATGCCTGATCCCGGTGCCAGTTCCATCACCAATCCTACGCGATGGTCAATTACCGCATACTGGCTCTTTGCCGCCACCGGGGTATTGAGAAATGCGCCGACCACATCAGTCACCATATTGCGGGCGCTTTGCTTCCCATCATTAGCGCCAGTTCCAAGCACCTGTACGTAACCCGCTGTTAAACCGCTAATCGGCTCTGCTTTAAAAATCCCTTTACTGCCATCGCGAAACTCAACCAGTCGCACCTGGTTCATTGCTCCTGCGCCGAAGTGTTTGGAGGCGAGTACATCTTTATCGCTGCAGGAAATGTTTTTCTCCTGAATATTCATTCGCCCAAGATCGTTGTCAAAACGCAGTTCCTGAAGTCTGCCCCGGGCGATTTTGATATCCCCTTTCGCTTCCTGCAAGACCTTTGCCGTCGTGTCAATGTCAAATTCCAACGACTTCATGGCATAAAATGCCAGAGCGAGCGGAACTGCTTTTTTGAACGCTGCCGCAGCTTGGTCAATCGACAGGGTGCGCGTGTTGGTGCTGACATTGAAATCGCCGGAACTCATCCATTGAGGTTTATGGGCGCTTTCACTAAAAGGCCGATATTCGGCGATTTGTTCTGGAGTAAAACCCGCTTGGTGCGCGGCGAGTATTTCCTTGGCTGATAGCGGAAAAAAGCGGGTTTCCTCCATGCTCGTCGCCGCTTTTACCAGATCCATCGGTACCTTGGCATCAATCAATTCTTGGGCGCCAGGCACTCCTTGCCGATCGCTCGGCCCAATCCCCATCCGCGCATACTCTCCCAGTTCGCCTAGGTTTTTTGCGGAATACCCATTATTGGCCAATTGCTTCATCACATGGGTATCGGTAATCCCGACAGTCTTGAACGCACGAACTGCTTCGGGCGTAACCCGCACTAACTTGCTTGATGTATCAAAAAGTAGTTCCATCATTTTTGGATTCGTGACCCCCGCATCGCAATAGGCGCTCGCTATCTTTGGATCAAATCCTTCAATACCATTAAGGCTGTAATTACCCAAATTCCTGATTCCAGAGGCATCGATCCTTTTTAACACATCGGCGTATTTCGCATCATTACTAAGTCTGATGAATTTAGGCAAAGTCGTTGGGGCCGCAGACTGGACTCCGGCTATTCTGATCGTAGATACAAACGCTTCCGGGTTGCGAAGACCAGCGCCAAACTCCAGCGCTTCTTTAAAGCCCAGACCCGCTTGTAAAAATGCTCCAGCCGCCGTGCTTGACACGCCTTTGTCCGCTAGTTGTCGCGCCTGATCCAGGGTGAAACCGGCTGAAACCATGCTGGCTATCGTTGACAGGGAAGCTTTCGACGGCTGCGCCATCGGGTCGCTCTGCGCCACGCTCTGGAACACTTTCAGGTAATCATCCCGTTGCGCGGCCACCTGCGCTTTCATCGCGATCAAGGCCTCCTGCATGTCGCCTGATTTATTCAGGATCGCCCGATCCAGATGGTGATCCAGAGCAGTAAACGCTTGCCCGACCTGTGTCATCTGCACATTCAGTTTCTCGAATGCCTGTTCGCCGGTGAGTACCCGCATCCCGCTGGTGAGTTGATGAAAACGATCCAGATCCTTGAGAATCGCCCGGGTATCCGTATCGCGGAAGGCTTGCAGGCTGAACCGGGCGATACCCAGTTCTTGCCGGAATTCGCTGGACGTCGGCAACGGTCCCACACGCCGCGCTGCCAGCGAAGTCGCCTGCTGCGGTACATCATCGCCGCCTTCGACACGCAGATTCGGGATTTCAACCGCGATGTTCTTGCCACCGAGTTGTCCCTCAGTTTGGGGTAGTTCGCCGGTCGTATGTTGCTGGACATCGAGGTTGCTGCGAATGGGGGCGTTATTTTGAATGCACATTGTGAATCGTCCTCAGACACGAATGAAATGGGCGGCAATAATCGGTTCAGAAACCACCGATGGCGTCGATACGGTTTCAAAGTCCGCCGCCGCCAGCCGCTCGATCCAGATTTCCGCCGTCTGCACGAAAGCCTCCAGCCAGTTCTGAAACATCAAGCCATCGAGCGGCGCCAGCGGCGTGTGCGCCGCCAATAAAATCGTGCACTCATCCAACCGAACGCTCAGTGTCGCTCCGCCGGTTTCTCGCCAAAAGGCGTTCGCCCGCAACACATCCAGCATCCGGGCGCTGCGTTCGGCGGTGCCGACCGGCAATTCGCCGACATCCGCAAACAGTTCGACCTGTGGCAGATCGGGGTTCAAGCGAATCGTCACGCTGACCCGATCATCGAAGCGAAAACCAATGCAATCCGCTTCATCGAGCGTCAACGCTGACAGGCCAGCCGCCTTCGCCAGGTCTTGTAACAGTCCACTGAGGATCTCACGCATCATCGTCTCCTTCGCTCATCACGCGGACGGCCATTGTTCAAGGATCCGGCGAATGAGGTCTGGCCCCGCCGATTCGATGTCCAGCACGCCTTCCGGCTGCCGGACCCGGCCACGGTAGTAGACATCGTGGAAGTCGCTCGCCACGATGACCCATCGTTCTCCGAATCGCCCCGCACTGCTCGTATCGAGGGCCTGCACCAGGGCGCTGGCGTCAGCCAGCGCTGCCGAAACACGTTCGCGATCATCTTCACTGGAAGAGTAGACGCCCGCCCACGCCAGTTGTACAAACACCGCCCCCGCCGGCAACGCTACGAAATAATGCACCGCCCAGGTATTCACGCCCCGGCCCGCGACACCCAGCACGGCAAACGCCTCGTCTGGATGCTGGACGGTGTAATCAACCATCGGTTGAAACTCGAACGGCCAGACCTCCGGTGCGTTTGGCGTAACGTAAGGTCCGTCGTCGCGCCGGATCAGCGTATTCTCGAGCGCGAGTGGAATAAACGGTTGTGGTCCCAGGGGCACATTGCCCGCCCAGCCCGCCAGCTCATAAATTATCCCATTGATTTCTATCATAAAGAATTTTGCTCTCCAGTAAGTACCGGGAAATTTTCCGCCTTTGCCGACTCCCTTCGCTGCTGCAACGCCTCCCAGATATGCTCAGCCAGACCCACGCCGACTTCGTTGAACGCCAGAAATGTCATGTCCGCACCCGCTGCCTTGAGTTCCATCTCTTCCTCAGGATAGCTGCTGACCGCTCCGATCAATCCGGGAAAGCCGCGTCGTCGCAACTGCTGGCTGGCGATGCGCTTCGCCTCCGGGTCGGGCATGGCCAATACCACGGCTTTGATGCCCTCCAGCCGCAGTCGATGCCAGAACCCTGGATCTTCGGCGTCCGCGTACACCACCCGCCGCCCCTCATGCACATGCCGCTCAACCTTGTTCAAATCCGAATCAATGCCGGACACCATCAATACCTTGTGCGGATGCTCCGGCACATTCTGGCGCTTTTTGAGGAAGTCATAAGCGGCAGTTCCGGCGTGGCCCATCCCGATAATCAGAATCTGCGTGCTGCCCAGCGACACCGGCTGCTCATCAGGATGATGCTCGACCCGCTCAAAGGGTGTTAACCGGTTCTCCAGTCGCTCATACAACTGATGGGCAAACCGGTTGAACGGTGCCACGATCACAAACGACAAGGCGACCGCGATCGCCAACAGCACCAGCCAGTCGGCATCCAGTTGCCCCTTTTCGGCCATGAACTTCACGACAATCAGGGTAAATTCGCTATAACTGGTTAAAGCCAGTGCGCTCAGAAAGGCGGTGCGCGCCCGCAACCGGAAGCGGATCAGGATGAAGAAAAACAGGGCGGCTTTCAGCGGTAACAACAACGCCAGCAACACCGCCCCGCCGAAAAGGGCCAGACTGGGCCAACCCATCAGGCCAATTTGCAGAAAAAAGCCCACGAGCAGGATTTCTTTAAGCGACCACACCGCCCGCGACAGTTCCATCGCCTTCGGATGCCCCACCAGTAATACCCCCAGCAACAGTGCACCCAGTTCCGAACCCAGACCAAGGTGTTCAAAGCCCAGACCGCCGACCACCAGCGCCAGCGCCAGTCCATAGAGCGTCAACAACTCATCGTGGCCGCTCCAGTCGAGTAACTGGGTCACCAGCGGTCGTAACAACGGCAACCCGAGCACCAACAGCGCCCAGGGCGATGGGGTCGCCGCGCCAGCAAACGCCATCAGTGCCAGCGCCGCCAGATCCTGGATGATCAAAATGCCGATCGCCAGTCGGCCATGGAAAGCGCGTAGTTCGCCTTTTTCCTCCAGCGCCTTGGCCGCCAACACCGTGCTGGAAAAGCCCAGGGTGGTCGCCAGCACCAGCGCCTGCCAGACCGGCAGGGTCACCACCGCCAGAAATCCCAGGCAGAGCAACGTGCCGCTGACGGCCAGATGTAACAAGCCACCGCCCCAGACTTCGGGACGCGCCAGACTTTTAATCCGCAGTTTCAGCCCGACGCTGAACAGCAGCAGCAATACGCCCGCATGGGCGATATGATCGAGCAGTTGACTGCCCTGTTGACCGAGCGCATTCAGGACAAAACCGGCCGCCAGATAGCCCACCAGCGCAGGTAGACCGAGATGACGGGAGAGCAGGCCCAGCGCAAAGGCTAAAGCAAGCCAGAGTGCATCCATGATTAGGTAAAATCTCCTGATTAAGTTGAACGTAGTGAATCATACTGAATACCAGCCCAGAGCGGGAACTGTTCAGCCACCTGTCGCTTCTTAACGCCAGTGACTACGAATCCCACACCTTCTTTCCCCGGAGAACTTGCCATGCCGAACCCCACCATGAAAGCCGTCCGCATTCACGCCTACGGCGGTCCTGAAATGTTGCACTATGAAGAAAATGTGCCCCGTCCTATCCTCAAACCGGATGACCTGCTGATCCGGGTGCAGGCGGCGGCGGTCAATCCGGTGGACTGGAAAATCCGCGAGGGTGCGCTGCAAGGCTTGCTCCACCACACGCTGCCCCTCACGCTCGGCTGGGACGTTTCCGGTGAAGTAGTCGAGGTCGGTTCTGACGCCGGTGGCTTCAAGGTGGGCGATGCTGTATATGCCCGCCCGGACATCGAACGCGACGGTGCTTATGCCGAATACATCGCCATCAAGGCCAGCGAAGTCGCCTATAAGCCCGCCACTTTGGATCACCTGCACGCCGCCGCCGTGCCGTTAACCGCACTGACTGCCTGGCAGGCGCTGGTCGATGCCGCTCAGTTGCAGGCGGGCCAGACCGTGCTGATTCATGCCGCGGCTGGCGGCGTCGGCAGTCTGGCGGTACAACTGGCCAAGGCGCGGGGAGCGAGGGTGATTGCTACGGCTTCGGCGGTGAACACCGGACTGGTTACCGGATTGGGCGCTGATCAGTTTATCAACTACACCCAAACCCGTTTCGAAACCGTGGTGAAAGACGTGGATGTCGTGTTCGACACCGTCGGCGGCGATACCCAGGAGCGTTCCTGGCAAGTGTTAAAGCCCGGCGGCATCCTGGTATCCATCGTGAGTCCGCCTCCGGAAACCACGGCAACGGAACACGACGTCCGCAGCGCCTTCGTGTTCGTTCAACCCAGTGGCCAGCAGTTGACCGCTATCGCCGAACTGATTGATGCGGGTAGGATGAAGCCGCTCATTCACACCATTCTGCCGCTTAGTGAGTTCCGCCAAGCTCACGCCATCAGTCAGGGCGGCCATGCGCGAGGCAAAATCGTCCTGCGCGTCGCTGAAAAATGAGCCGGTTAAAAATCCCGAAACTTGAGTTTCCACATCAACCGCTCCCCCCGGCGTGTCAGCAATAAAGGACTCGTTCGGGCCACAATCCCTTCGGCGCGGCAACCCGCCCCACCCTCTGCAATGGCGGTAGGGCTGTTGCCATCATGGCCAAGAATCTCGGCGAGATCAGCCGGGCTGGTTGGCAACGAATCCATCGGTGGCAAAGCAGGCACCGTTTGGATTCCCAGCTTCCCGGCAATGTCTTCAACATTCGCCGGTTCCAGCCACCATTGATCAACGACCACATCAAATAACCGAAAGGCAACGCCTTTGCGATAATTGCCGCCATTCTGAATTTTCTCGCCATAGCCTTCGCCGAACAAAATCACCGGGCTATTGGCCCTATGAGGAAAAGCCGACTGCATTTTTTCCAGCGTCAATACTGCTTCCAAATAGGCCAGGAGTGGCGCAGGCATTTGCGCATTATCGGTGCGCCCGCGAAATTGGAGTGAACCCTCCGGTAACAAAATGATGCGGATATTAGTCCCATCAATCTTTTCCGTCACTCGCCAACGTTTGATATTTTCAAACTCCGGCAACCGGGTTTTTGTCAGGATCACTTTGTGGGTTTTTTCGTCTCGATCGTAAAGTGTTTCTATTTTTGGGTATTCCATAATCTTTCCCTCGTTGGTTAAAAATCGGGACTCGCCAAGGTTATTCATTGCCAACTTGCTGATAATAGAGTAGCTTACCTCACCTTTCACGCAACAGAATATGCTCAAAAGAGGTTCACGATGCACATCCGGGTTGGCTACGAATTGATCTACGACTGTCCACAACCGACGCCGATGATCCTGGCGCTCAGCATCCATTTTACCCGCGTTTCCGATATTCTCGTTCCTGATCACCTCATCACTCACCCTTCGGTGCCGATCACCGCCTATCGTGATGCGTTCGGCAACTGGTGCAGTCGGATTGTGGCACCGAAGGGGCAAATTCGACTGTCTACCGATGCAGTAGTTAATGATTCGGGCGTAGCCGACATTGTTGTTCCTTCGGCCCCGCAACACGCGGTGCAAGACCTGCCCAATGAGACCCTGCTGTTCCTGTTGGGGAGTCGCTATTGTGAAACCGATCGGCTCTCCCAAACCGCATGGGATTTGTTCGGCCATTCGCCCACCGGCTGGGGGCGCGTCCAGGCCGTCTGCGATTTCGTGCACCACCACATCACCTTTGGTTACGAACATGCCCGCGCCACCCGCACCGCCTGGGAAGTGTTCCACGAAAAGACCGGCGTCTGCCGCGATTATGCCCATCTCGCCGTCGCATTCTGCCGGTGCCTGAATATTCCCGCCCGCTACTGCACCGGCTATCTGGGCGATATGGGGATGCCGCCGCCCTACGGCCCGATGGATTTCGCCGCCTGGTTCGAGGTTTATCTGGGCAATCATTGGTACACCTTTGACGCCCGCAATAACGTCCCGCGGATTGGCCGGGTGCTCATCGCCCAAGGTCGTGACGCCGCCGATGTCGCATTGAGCAACACCTTTGGCCCCAACACGCTCACTCAATTCAAAGTCTGGACTGATGAAGTCAACAGTGCGCCGCAACCCTCAACGGTGCCGTCAACTACCCCTGCCTAAAGGCGGGAGCTTGTGAAGACAAGCTCGGGTTGACCAGACTCAGCCCAGAACATCGGGCTACGTTGTGTACAGGTTCAAGACTCACCTTGGGGCGCTTCCTCAACTCCAAGCTCTGAAAGTCCCGGTTGCAGACAAG
>JFJP01041241.1_pt1 | contig 10049 bp, 6 predicted proteins | sample 431651 | NCBI WGS metagenome assembly JFJP01 (sample SAMN02602958, study PRJNA72255) | Microbial mat metagenome, whole genome shotgun sequencing project. | biome: fresh water; feature: sink hole; material: water; isolation source: purple microbial (photo- and chemosynthetic) mats found in...
AATATTAAGGTTTATACCTCCTGTAATAATAAAATTATCATCGTAGCCCGCAATTGAGAATATATTATTGTTAACAAGTATATGTTGATTAGAGATTCCAGATACAATGTTGGTCGATGCTTTTTTATTTTTGTTAATTGTATTAATGCCCTCTTGTGAAATAGCATAAAAAACATCACCCGCATGATCTTCATAAATTGAATTAACTTGATTCGTTAAAACAGTGTTATTACCTATTTGAGGACCATTATTTCCAAACTTTTTACTAAACAAATCCAATTTACTTATTCCCTTATCTGTTCCAATCCATAATACACCAAATGCATCTTCAAAAACTGATTCGATCCGGAAACTAAGAATTGAATTTTTATCACTATTGGGAACAAACTGCATCAACTCTTCCTTAATAGGATCCAATCGAAACAGTCCATTATTATTGGTCCCAATCCAAATATGATCTTGAAAATCTTGTTTAACAACAGTAATTAAAGTTTCTTTCTTGAATACTTTTTTTAATTGAGGATATAGAGTAGATGCATCAAATAGTTTATCACTCTCATTGTTAATTAATAAGAGTTTTTTATCCGATTCTGAAGTAAACCAGATCCTTCCATCTTTATCTTCATATAATGGTCTTATTCTGTTATTATTATTTGCAGTGTACCTATAGGTTTGAAAAATAAGCTGGCTCGTTTCATAGAATTGATGGATATCAATTTTTAAGATTTTGGATGATTCAGTGCCTATCCACAATTTGTTATACTTATCAATTAGGATACTGTGTAATGAATCATTTATAAAACTCATTATTTTTCCTTTTTGTATGTTTTCGTATGTTGCGGACTTAACATTAAACAAAGCCATACCTGAAGTTGCGTAAACCAACCAAATATTTCCTGATTTATCGATATCGAAATTTATAATTTCATTGAGTTTATTAACCTGAGTGTTATATGGATTTTTATACTGAATAAATCTATTCTTTTCAGATTGAAATACACTTAGATGATATCCAGCCAACCATAATTTTCCAGAGTAATCAAATCGAATATGCCTAAGAATAAAATCATCTAAACTATTATTGTCAGACTGGTCTTTCCGAAATATTTTAAAATGATAACCATCAAAACTATTCAAGCCATCATGAGTAGAAACCCAAATTAAGCCCTTATTATCCTGCTTTATTCCTGTAATAACACTTTGAGACAAGCCATTACTAACGGTCACGTTGTCAAATTTGTAATGTTGTCCGATGACAGGTATAACGAAATTTAAAATAACAATAAGTAAATAAAGCCTTCTCAACATAATGATGCCCAATTTTAGCATACAAGATAGGTTATTTTTTTCTTTATTTCAAAAAACTTAATAAAATATATTACATCTACATGTTATGGGATAATATTTTTTGTAAAAAATAATTGCGAACAAGTTGAGTTTTCATAAAAATGTAGTATATTCGCAAGTGTAAATTTTATCAACACATAATTAACATGGTTGTAAACTAAAGAGATATGCCTTACAGAAGACTTCCAAATACTGATGCCTCCCGTTTGAAAGCATTAAAAATTGCTTATACAAAAGGCAAGGAAATGAATCCTTTTAAATTAGCTTTCTCTCAAAGCACTTTTCAAAAAGTGCAATCATTTTTGCCCAGCTTTGAAAAGGTTATAACCGAAAATCGATTCAACTACTCAAGCCACCTAAAAAAAAGCAAAGATTATCAAAATCATCTGCGCAAAGCAAGAACTTATGTTTCTCATTTTATTCAAGTGTTAAATATGGCTGTTCAAAGGGGTGAACTTCCCGCATCTATCAGAATATATTATGGTTTAAATGAGAATGACAAACGTACGCCTAACCTGCTATCAGAACAAGATGTTATTACTTGGGGCGAAAGGATTATCAAGGGCGAGCAGGAAAGAATCAAAAAAGGAATGTCTCCCATAACAAACCCCACCATTGCCATGGTTAAAGTAAAATATGAAATCTTTATTGATGCATACCGCTCTCAGCAAACCAACAAAAAAACTACCGCTCGATACCAAGAAGAATTAAGTGATTTGAGAAAAGCTGCCGATGACATTATTGTAAAAGTTTGGAATGAAGTAGAAGAAACATTCAATACTTTATCTGAAAATGCCAGAAGAGAAAGGGCTTCTGATTATGGTCTGAACTATGTTTATAGAAAAAATGAATTGGGAAAGCTTAGAATAGCACCCGATGCTTTTCAATCAGCTCTTTTTGTTTGATGATCCTTAAATTTCCACAGCATAACAGATAGTACTATTAAAGAAATTAGCAATACAGGCCAATCTGCTGTTTGCTTTCCTATATCTTCCATTCCCTCCCCAACTTGAAATTGATCATTGATATAATAATATATAACAATTATTGCATTATTAAAAAAATGAGCTATTACAGGGTACCATATATTTCCAGACCAAACAAATAAATATCCAAATAATACCCCCAGTAACATTCGGGGAATAAAACCATAAAATTGCAAATGCAGGGAACTGAATAAAATACCTGTAAATATGATGGCAATGTGCACATTATTAAACAAACTTGTAAATATATTTTGAAATACCCCTCTAAATAAAAACTCTTCTCCAATTGCAGGAATCAATGCCATAATAATAATGTTTGTAAATAATCCTGTAATGTTTGTTACATTTAAAAATGCTTTGGTTAATGCTTCTGCCGACAATTCTTTCTCTTTCATCCATATTTCCGCATTCTTAAATACACCCGAAAGCTTAATTCCCGCATTCCACTCTGCTAAATAATTAGACAATGGCAATGACACTATTACAATAACAAAGATAACCATTACTATTATCCATAAAGGTTTTCTATTTAAACATACAAAATAACTATTCGGCCTCTTAAATACATTAAATAATATTATAGAAGGTACAACAAATAAGCCTAATGATTGAAATAATTGCAAAAACTTTAATGCAAATAGGCTCCTCTCATTATTAAAATCTGAGGCCAATCCAGAGAATTCCGAAAACGAATAGCCTAATGCAAGAAGTATCAAAAAAGAAACAACTGACATTACGAGCAAAGAAAGCAAAACCACCAATAATGACAATAACAAACGCAATTTCGAACTTCCGGGATCAAACATGGACAAATTCATTGAATACAGAATTAATTGTTAAACAAAACTACAAAAGCTGGCATTTTTTTTATAAGTTACACAACAAATGTAGTAAATTTGCCAAAGACTTAGTTGAAATGTTCAAAAATTCCATTCTCTTTATTTATATGATTGCGGCAATTATGCCGTTAGTTATGTGGCTTTACACCATTCGTCGTTCTTCTGAACTACGCACTACTTCTTTAATTGGCTTATACTTCTTTATTTTCATTTGGAATTTCTCTTATTTTATCGAACTCGCAGCTTCTAATATTCTTTTGACCGCCTGGTTTAGTAAGATTGGTATGATTGGAAATAACTTTGTCCCTGCATTCTTTTTCCTGTTTATCATTGAATACATCGGAAAAGAGTATTTTCCCCTAAAAATAAATCTGCGATGGCTTTTATTACCTCCTGCTCTATTTACAATTCTGGTGCTAACTAATGATTTACATCTACTTATATACCCTTCCTATAAACCTCTATTTATAAAGGGTTTAGTACTTATAAAATTAGAGTATTCGATCTTATGGTGGTTGATGGTTGCTTATAGCTATTTCTTACTTAACTACGTATTCTTCATCTTAATTAGGCTTAAATTCAAATCAGCTAACATTATTAAAAAAAATCTTAACCTACTCATAATTGGTATTAGCATTCCTTTTTTGTCAAATGTATTATATATATTAAATATACGACCTTATGGAAATTTTGATATTACACCTATTGCTTCGCTGATATCTGTTTCAATTTTTGCGTATGGTGTATTCGCTTACAAATTTCATGATACGAAACCATTAGTTTTGCGTAAATTATTTGAAAACATGTTTGACGCATGCATAGTAACCGATGAATTTAATAGAATAATTGATTTCAATCCTTCTGCAACCACTCTCTTAAACATAAAGGCTGAAGATATTGGAAAAAATATTCAAGATATTATTCCTGCTATTAACAATTTACAAATTCAAATACCCCGCACCGAAATCAGTTTTAATACTCAATATTTCGAAATTGACCAAACTCAATTATTTCACAATAGTCATCTCACAGGCAACATGATATTGGTAAGAGATATTACTGAAAAAAAATTAGCTCAAACCAAACTTCAAAACAGTGAGGCAAATCTTATAATTCTAAACAATACTAAAAATAAGTTTTTTTCAGTTATCGCTCATGATTTAAAGGGTCCGGTAAGTTCGCAACGCAATGTTATCAAATTGATAATTGACAAATATCCCGAAGCAATCGGCAAGTACCCCATATTGAGAGAATTAGGCAAATCAATAGATTCAGTATATTTCTTATTGGAAAATCTATTAGATTGGTCAAGAAAAGAACTAGGTAGCATACAACCTGTATACAACAAATTTAATTTGAATAAAATGATACATAATATTATTCAAATATACTCCTTACCTTTATCTCAGAAAAGCCTTAAAATCACGTTCAATTATACTGGAGAGCAAGTGATTTATAGCGATGAAAAAATCTTGTTTACCGTTTTAAGAAACCTAATTAGTAACGCAATAAAATTTTCTTATCCCGGAAATGAAATAAAAATTGATCTTTATGGCGATGCAGCTTCATGCTACATTTATGTGATTGATTATGGTACAGGATTTGAAATTGATTCTTTCAACAATGATTTGGAGCGAAAATTCCAAAAACTTGGAACTATGAATGAAACAGGCACCGGACTTGGTTTGAATTTGTGTATAGATTTTCTTAAAATGATCGATGGAGAGCTTAACCTAAATTCAACAATTGGTAATGGTACTACAGCCATTATTAGAATTCCTATTCTGCATGCTAAAATTGCTGAATAATTTCCTTTAACTCGTCAAGATATTTGCGCGTATTTGATAATCGAGGAACCTTATTTTGTCCCCCCAACTTTCCTTTCTTATCAAGCCACTTTATAAAAGTTCCCTTTGGTGCAATAATAAATGAGGGTGCAACTAAAGTAATGTCTTTATAACGCTTAGCCTCATAATCACTATTAACCGACATCAAAGCATGATCAAATACATTCACAAAATAGTCTAAATTTTCAGGTTCTTTTTCAAACTCAACAATCCACTCATGCGATCCTTTTACATTATCGCCCATATAAACAGGTCCTCCTGTATACTCATTAATAATGGCTCCTGCTGATTCACACGCTTTTCTGAATGCTTTTTCGGCATTATCAATAATTAATTCTTCGCCAAAAGCATTAATATAATGCTTAGTACGACCTGAAATTCTAATTTTATGTGGATACAGAGATTCAAATACTACCGTGTCTCCTATCAAATACCTCCACAGTCCCCCATTGGTAGATATTACCATAGCATAATTTATCCCTTTTTTTACTTCTCCGATATGATAGCACTTAGGTTGTGGGTCATTTAGGCTATCTAAAGCTATAAATTCATAAAAAATGCCATAATCCAACATCAACAACATGGCCGAATCTCCCGGTTCATCCTGAATAGCAAAAAACCCTTCCGATGCATTATATGTCTCCATATATCGCATAGTGTCTGATGGTATAAGGCGCTGATATTGTTCTTTATAAGGCAGAAAGCTTACCCCGCCATGTATAAATAACTCCAAATTAGGCCAAACCTCCAAAATATTATTTTTACCCGTGTAATCTAATATATGTTTAAGCATAACTAAATTCCATGAGGGAACACCTGCCAAATTGGTAACATCCATTTGCACTGTCTCCTTAGTAAGCTTGTCTAACTTTTCTTCCCACTTGGCTATTAGTGCTGTTTCAGCTTTTGGAATGCGTATAAAGTCGGCCCAAAAAGGAAGGTTTTGTATTAGAATAGCTGATAAATCACCATAATAGCTTTGATTATTGAAATTATCTATTTGATGACTACCACCAAGGGTTAGAGATTTTCCGTTGAAAATGTTGGTACTAGGAAAATTACGGGCATATAATGCCAATACATCCTTCCCTCCTCTAAAATGGCAATCTTCAAGTGATTCTGAACTTACGGGTATAAACTTACTCTTATCACTGGTAGTACCCGACGATTTCGCAAACCACTTTATATCCCCAGGCCAAAGCAAATTGCGCTCTCCTCCGCGCAAACGATCAACATAAGGTTTTATATCTTCATATTGTTGTAAGGGTACCGTTTTCCTGAATTCATCTATACTTGTTATCCCCTGATAATTAAATTTTTTTCCCCATTCAGTTTTTGAGGATGAATCAATCAATTTAAAAAATGTTTCTTCTTGTATTTCAACAGGATGCTCCTTGTATAGCGATATTTGATGGTTCCTTTTAAAATTTAACCAGTTTATAATTGATGGCAGTATTGGCATATCTTTTTTTCCAAAATTAGCATTTTGTTAATTCTTATTATTAAATCTTAAGTGAAAAATTGTTAATTCCTCTTATTTTTGTGTTTTAAGAAATTAAAGCATGCAACAAACCTCATTATTCGATTTATTCGACAACATGCAGACGCCTCAGCAAGATGCAGGAATGCGCTTAAAAAAGGAGCTTGCAGAGGTGGAAACCCGCATCAAAACTTCACGACAACGCTTGCTCAAAGCTGAAAAAGATTTATCAAACTTCCTTAATGAAGTTATATCACTTAAAAACGAACTCCAGTCTGAAGCTTTTCCTTACATTGCCAATTTTGAAGCTGCGCACTTAGCGTGTTCAAAAGAAATTAAAAAAATGCCTGCTCAGTTTCAAAAATTATTAATAGAAAATTATACTAACAAATCGGAACCCTTCTTCAATACAATCAAACTACTCTTTGGTTCCATACAAAACAACCATAGTCATACTTTCACTTCATTTGAACCCAAACCATCAATTGAAGAACTCAAATTCATGAAAAACTTGCATGAAGAAATTGATGCCTATTTTGATCTCTCAAAAATAAAAAACGAATCAGAACAAAAAAAATATGAGGCTGTGCTTAATAAATCCTCATTGGCTTTCAAGTCATTAAATTCCAACGGACTAATAGAATTACGTGATAGCTTTGTTCCATTTACGCTAAATAAATCTACTACCGATGAATACCTAAAAAAACTGCTTGATCGCAGAGAAATTGAATTAAAACAAATTGATTTTCAGTCAGATAGAAAAATAACCTGCTTAAAAAATGCCAAAGATTCTGTTTTAGGAAATATGATTGCTTCCTGCAAAACAGCTTTAGAAGCAGGTGAAGAAACTAAGGGATTGGTATTTAATGAAATAAATGACGCATATATAAAATTGTTGGCTGTTCGTGAGGAACTAGTTAATTATATACAGCAACGCAAATTAGGTTCGCATCTTACTTCTTTAATGCCTAACATGCCTGAACCCACTCAAAAACCAAATGATTGGGACGCTTTAAGAAAATCTTTTAAGTATCTTGAACCTGGTGATATAGAAAAGCTGCTCATCATTACCCAGAAATTCTCATCGCAAAGCACAGATATTCAAGAATCTAAAAGTTCGAAAAAGCAAAAGAATAAAAAAAGCAAAAGTTTGAGAAAAAACAAAACTATAAAATCTTAAATCATTGTTTTTTTATTTGTCAAACTTCTTCATGCATTTTATCACTTTTAAATTTAAAGTGATAATATTCTTTGTTTCATGTAAAATATGAGTAACAAGTACACTGCTGCGAGTGCCTATTTCATCCTTTTTAATAAGCTTCAAATTTTTGACACTTAATTTATCTATTCTTTCTTCAAGAGTCTCACAAGTCTGCTCAAGCTCGTGTAAAGTAGAAAAATCTTTTTTAGCGATGGCTTTTCCACATTCTTTAGTATAAATTCCCACTTCCTTGCTAAGAGATAATAAATCAGTTGCTTGGTCCAAATGAATAGCAGGATGATGATTATCAATATACTTCCAAATATTTTGCATCAGTCGGCTATAACAATCTGATATTTCCTTAACCTGATCAATACTTTGTACATACATAAATCCATTATCGAAATTCTCATCCTCCAATCGCTTAATTATATAGGGCGATGCCGATTTTAATTCTTTAAGCTCCTTATTTAGCTTCTTATTTTCATTTATAACTTTTTGCATTTTTCCTCTCTTTTCCTGAATCAGGAATTTAATAGGATCTTCAATAAAATCTTCAGATGCGCTCATATATGCAGCGATTTTAGCATTCCATGCTTTTATCTTTTCAATTGAGCTAATTTCAACCTTTTCTTCTACTTCCTTCTGCTTCTTTTCACTTTGTCTGTGAGCGGTATGCGATCTGTATGCTATAAAGAAAACAAAAGCTATTACAATTATCAAAGCAATAAATCCACCAAAATATAGGGCAGTAGCTATTATAAATGACAAAGTAAATGCAACAAATGCGGTAATAAACCAACCTCCAATAACCGTTAATACACCAGAAACTCTATAAACGGCGCTTTCTCTACCCCATGCCTGATCAGAAAACGAAGAACCCATGGCTACCATAAATGTAACATAAGTGGTTGATAATGGCAATTTTAAAGAAGTTCCAAGGGCAATCAATGCACTCGAAACAACTAGATTAACCGACCCACGAACAAGATCAAAGGAAGGCTTATCTTTATCTTTTATATTACTCTTCACTTTCTCTTGCTTAAACCGCTTATCTAGCCATTTCTGCATTCGTTTAGGTACAATTAGATCCAAAAACTTTCCCATTGAGATAAAGGCTCTAACAATAGACCTAGATAGAGCACTCGATTGAAATCGCTCTGAGCCTTCTGTCTGCCTCGATAAGTTTACTTCTGTTCTTGTTACAGTTCGAGCCTTCTTCGAAAACCAAAGCGTTAATGCCATTATAACACCTGCTGATAATAAAAAAAATGTTGGTGTTTTAATTGCATTATTCAAATAGCCCATCTCCATTGATTGCGGATTGATTCCTGAATTCGCCAAAAACACTTTAAATGATTCATACCCCGCCAGAGGAACACCTATAAAATTCACTAAATCATTACCTGCAAAGGACATGGCTAAAGCAAAAGTTCCAAACAATACTACAATTTTTAACGAATTAACTTTAAATAAAACACTTAATAATTGCAAAATGGCAGTCCAGGCAATCAAACTCACTGCCATAATCAACAATGTATTATGCTTGATCAGGCTGTACGTTTCTGGTGAAATAAAACTAGCCCCTTTTAATCCTTTAATAAGTAAAAAATAAGTAATAATTGAAATCGATAGCCCGCCCCAAATAGCCGCAAAACGTTTATAGTTTTTTTCTATATTAAAAGTAAACAATATTCTAGCTATATACTGTATAAGAGCCCCAAAGGTAAATGAAATAACAACCGATAATAATATGGCACTCATAAATCCCAATATATTGGCAGTATTAATATACTCAGCAACTCCAGACAAACCACCATCGGAAGATAGCTTTTTAAAAACAGCTACAGCTAGAGCAGCTCCTATTAAATCGAATAATATAGATACCGTAGTAGAGGTAGGCAAACCTAGGGTATTAAAAACATCAAGCAACAAAACATCAGCAAACATTACTGCAAGGAATATGATCATTACTTCAGCAAAAACAAACTTTTCAGGATAAAAAACGCCGTTTCTTGCTATCTCCATCATACCACTGCTAAAAACACTACCAACAATTACTCCTGCAGTAGCTACCCAAAGAATCACTTTAAACTTTGCTGCTTTAGAGCCTATTGCCCCATTTAAAAAATTAACCGCATCATTGCCAACCCCAACAACCAAGTCCGAAATGGCTAAAATAAATAGAACCCCAACAATAAAAAGGTAGAAATACTCGATTTGTATCATGTGATTAAGTATTATTAAAAAAAACGATGTAAAGATGCTACATTCAAATTTTAGTTTATATGTTTTCTATGTTAAGAAATTGTTAATTTTATAATAAATCTACATTATTCATAACAATTT